>Ga0209826_1000740_pt1 | contig 23379 bp, 20 predicted proteins | sample GOMGulsemesocosm_5_FD_184637 | JGI IMG/M metagenome (GOLD analysis project Ga0209826, IMG submission 184637) | Methane-oxidizing microbial communities from mesocosms in the Gulf of Mexico - GOM15C Gulf of Mexico (SPAdes) (version 2) | ecosystem: Environmental > Aquatic > Marine > Cold seeps... | reverse complement strand
CCGTTAAGTCGAGGGATTTTAAGTCCCTTGTGTCTACCAATTTCACCACCCAGGCAACACTAAATGATTCAAATCTGAATCGAGCGCGAATTCTACCTTAAGATTAAAAATAAAACGAGCTGAAAATTAACTTTTTTATAAATTTTCTAATAAACCGTGTTCTGCGGCGAGTCTAACAAGTGCTAAATCATCATCAATCTTGAGTTTTTCATGTAAACGGTAACGATGCGTATTGACTGTTTTAGGGCTGATAGAAAGGGCAATAGCAATATCTTGGATCTTAATACCATTCACAATTTGACTAGCAATTTGAAGTTCACGTTTACTTAAATGGGTGAAAATATTTTTATTTGTACCCATTGGCGCAAAAGCCATATTGGTGGCCACTTCTGATGCTAAGTAGTTACGCCCTTGAAAAACGGTCGTAACTGCTTTAATCATTTCTTCAACTGGGCAACCTTTATTAAGGTAACCTTTTGCACCTGCTGAGATAACATGTTGTGGAATAGGACCATCATCATAAACACTTAATGCAATAATTTTGGCAGTAGGGTGAGTGTTTAGTATTCGCTTAATTGCTTCAATACCACCCATACCCGGCATATTGACATCCATCATAATGACATCGGGTTCTAATTGGCGGTGAAGCTTAATAGCTTCCTCACCTGATGAGGCGACAGCTAATACGTCGATATCTGGATCTTGGCCTAATATATGCTCGATACCAGAACGGACAAGTTCATGGTCATCAACAAGTAATACATTAATTTTATTTGTTAGCATGTTTTAGGATTCAGATAAAAACGCTATCCATTATTCATAATTTCTAATCACTTGACTAGTATTTCCTAATAAAAGATAATCTCCACGCTTTTTGGTTTTGAGCAGTTAATAGCTCAATGAAAAGGGAAGCTGGTACGATTTTTATCAAACCCAGCGCTGCCCCCGCAACGGTATATAAGCAAAATACATTATCAAGCCACTGTGTATCATACATGGGAAGGCAATGTGTTTTAAAGCTTATGAGCCCGGAGACCTGCCAGAAGCAAACCGGTACGTTGCGGGTGGGCAACTAAGGCTGATATTGATCTTAGTTCATCTTCAATCTCTCCTATTTCCTCTCGTGACATTATTTGAACTGGCGCGGGGCTGCGCCTAATAACGAGGAAAACTCATGAAAAAAATCCTTTTAGCGTCTAGTATTATCACTGCGCTTTCTTTAACGAACTCTATTGCTTTTGCAAAAGATGACACACTTATTGTTACTGCATCGCGTGTAGCACAAACAGCGGATGAGACATTGGCATCTGTCTCTGTTATAACGAAAAAAGATATTGAGAAACATCAATATAGAACAGTGGCTGAAGCCATTGGTAGCCTCCAAGGCGTTGTTATTGGTAACTCAGGTGGTTTAGGTAAACAAACTTCTATTTTCCTACGTGGTACAGAGTCAAATCACACACAGGTATTATTAAACGGCGTAAAGCTGGCAACAAATGCTTTTGGTGCTCCCCAAATTGAATTGATCCCACTTAATTTGATTGAGCGTATTGAAGTCGTACGTGGCCCTCAGTCAGGCTTATATGGTTCAGGTTCGATTGGTGGAACGATTCAGATTTTCACTAAAAAAGGGTCTGGTGACTTAACCCCGCATTTATCAATTGGGTTTGGTACTCACGACACAAAAGAAACAACGTTTGGTGTTTCTGGTGGTGATACATCTACATGGTATAACCTGAGCGGTGGTTATACAGAAACAGCTGGTTTCAATAGTTGTGATGGCAGAAGTGGAACGTTATTTATCGGCTGTTTTGCTACAGAACCGGATAAAGATGCCTTTCGAAATGCTAATGCTTCCTTACGTGTTGGCCACCACTTTTCAAATTCGTTAGAGCTTGAGTTTTTTAGTCTATATAGTGAGGGTGAGTCTGAATACGATGGTTATTACAATACAACGGACTTTTTACAACATTCATTCGGTACGACAGCTTCATTTAATGTAACAAATATTTGGGCTATCAAGAGTACCTTAAGTCAGGCACGGCTTGAATCTGACAACAAAGGTGCTGGGGCATTTGCAAAAGGCTTTGCCGATAATCAGCAAGACTACTTCAGCCTTCAAAATGATATCCAACTTAATGATACACACCTTCTTACGGTTGGTTATGATTACGAAGATGACAAAATCGAAACTGATAATAACTATATAACAAGAAATAGGCATAGTAATGGTATCTTTACTCAGCTAGTTGGTGAGGCTGGGCGACATAACTATCAAATAAGTTATCGTTCAGAAGATGATGAACAATTTGGGCATCATCAAACAGGTGCAATATCTGGCGGTGTTTTAATTACGATGAACTTGAGATTAACAGGCTCTTTTGGCACGGCGTTTGTTGCCCCAAGCTTAATTGATTTATATTCCCCTTTTGGCGCGAACCCAAATTTAGATCCTGAGCGTTCAAAGTCATATGAGTTAGGTCTTGAAGGTAAGCATAGTGGTGTTAATTGGTCTGCGAATGCCTACCGAACAGACATCAAAGATTTGATTTCATTAGACACTTTTTGGGTACCACAAAATATTTCTGAAGCTGTTATTACAGGGTTGGAGTTACAAGCAAATGGGGAATTAGTAGGAATCGACCTTGATGGCCAGTTAACATGGATTAACCCAGAAGATAGAAGTGGCGGGGTAAACGATGGAAAAGTACTGGCTAGACGTGCGGAACAAACATTTACCCTAAATGCCAGCAAATCATTTGGTGATTTCAATCTTGCAAGCAAAGTATTTATTTCAGGCCGACGTTTTGATGATGCAGCCAATACACGTAGACTTGCTGGTTTTACAACCGTTGATTTAGTAGGTGCATATAAAGTTAATAAAGCACTAACAGCCCATATTAAGATATCAAATCTCTTTAATGAAGAATATGAAACAGTTTCTGGTTTTAATACCGATGGATCAAATATTTTCTTCTCAATAAGCTATCAGCCATAACTATTTATATTAACTAATACAGCAAAGGGAACTTTATAGTTCCCTTTTTTTAGTTATTTACGTTTTATATTTACTAGATAGTGAAGTCACTCCAATATGATCAAATAAATATGGGTCTATATATCGTAATTGTTTACTGTATTATCAGTAAAAAACCCATTACAATTTAATTTATCTTTAACTAAACGAGTGTTAGTTTTTCAGATAAGCGGTTAAAAAAAGGAGTTTTTGAGTGCATAAATTAAAAGTGTTTTCATTGATAATAGCTTTCTTTATGACAGGCTGCTTTGAAAAACAAACAACGTCTTTAAATATTGGGACCAGCCCTTGGCCTGGATATGAAACCCTTTATCTTGCGCGTAGCTTAGGCTACTTTAAAAACACATCGGTTCGTTTTGTGGAGCTTGGCTCTGCAACAGCCGTGTCACGAGCATTTAAGCAGGGGCTTCTTGATGTTGCCACACTAACGTTAGATGAAACATTAACGTTGATGCAGACAGAGCCGGACATTCGGGTGATCTTGGTGATGGATATATCTGATGGTGCGGATGCTTTATTAGCTAAAGCTAATATAAAGCAATTATCAGCTTTGAAAGGTAAACGTATTGGCGTTGAGAATACAGCCGTTGGCGCAGTTATGTTATCTGCCGCTCTTAAGGCGGCTAGTTTAACGATTGCAGATGTTAACCTTATTCCCTTAACGGTTGATCAACATTTAGTGGCCTATAAAGATGGTTTAGTTGATGCCGTTGTAACTTTTGAGCCAGTAAAGACGAAGCTAATCAAAAAGCACGCTCATGTCCTCTATGATAGCTCTCAATTACAAGTGGGAATCATTGATGTATTGGTTACGCGTCAGTCCATCATAGAACAGCGGCCAGATGTTTTACTTGAGCTGATCCAAAAGTATTTTCAAGCCTATCGTTATCTCAATGAACATCGCCAAGATGCAATTAGTAGAATAATACCAAGATTAGGCTTAAGCCATAACGAGCTTTTAAGCAGCTATAAAGATATTAAGCTAGCAGGTCGTCAACTAAACCGAAAATTTTTATCCGGTAATAACCCCAACCTTTACGTAACAGTAGATAAATTGATGCCATTGATGCTTGAAAGAAAATTATTATCTGAAAAAAAACCGTATAGCTCGTTAATTAATGATGATTTCATACAATGAAACCTTTTAATCACTACTCCCTTCGGAAAACCCTTCCGATAATTACTTTAATCTTTTATACCTTATTGCTGCTTGTTAACTTATTTTATGAGCTTCAGGTTGTTGATAACCAGGTTGAGCGGCAAGGACTTCAAGAGGTAAAAAGAGAAATGTCTCGTTTACAAGGCTTGTTAGAAAATAGAATAAAGCGGAATGAAATGGAAGGTGTTGAACAATATATTTTGTCAACTAAATTGAATAAAGCCATTGATAACCTTTCGTTAACCGATGAACAAGGTACTGTCATTTATTCAACTGAGCTAGCGATGAAAGGTCGCTCGTATAGCCATTATTACCCGAGTATTGAGGAAAAATTTCAAAAGAAACTAATTTCTGGAAGGCATATTGAAACAGTTTTATCTAATGACGAAAATAATGTACTAAGCCTATACTCAGTTAAATTACCCCCTATAGAAGGACAGCTGCGAAATATTGAACATCAGCACCTGTTACTTAAATTTGATTTAAGTAACAGAAAACGCATAGCTAAAAGCCAGTCCCTTATTGATACGACCATAGGATGGCTTGCTGGTCTCCTTATTTATATTGCCATGGTTTTGTTCTTGAAGCAGGTTATTACAAAACCATTAGATCGTCTTGTAAAAGCAAGTCAGCAGCTTGCTCTAGGTGATTTAGATTGCAGAGCGGACGAAGAGGGAGCCGAAGAGCTTATTAAGCTAGCCAAAACGTTTAATGAAATGGCTTCTAATATCTCAGCATCGTATAAAACCGTTCAAGATAAAGCAGATTTATATAATATTTTAAGTGCGTCAAATCAAGCTGTTCTGCGCTCGGATCAAGAGCTGCCATTATTAGAAGAAATGTGTCGCTTAATGACTGAATTAGGGTCATTTAACTTTGCATGGATTGGCATGGTGGATAATAGTGTGAAAGGTCTAACGCCCATTGCTAGTTCAGGCATAGCTGCCGCTACTATGAAGCAATTGAAGGGTGCGATAGGAGCATCTCAAAATTGGGCTAGAAGTGTAACGGCTAAGTCAATCGTTCAGAATAAGGCGGTTATCTATAATGATATATTTGCCAAGGAAGTTGACTATCCGCCTGAATTAAAGAAATTAGCAATTAAGAGAGGAATTCAATCTATTGCGGCTTTCCCGCTATCCATTGATGGAAATGTCATAGGTGCTATAACCATTGCTAACTTTGAAGCACATTATTTTTCAGAAGATTTCATTCGCTTATTATCTGAAATTGCTCAAGATATCTCTTTTGGTCTAGCAACTTACCGACTTGAAATTGAACGTAAGCAATCGGCATCATTATTAGCAGCTCAGCAAATTGTATTAGAAAAAATTGCATCGGGTTGCTCTAGAAATGAAGTTTTTAGTATCGTTTGTCAGCAAATTGATACACTTTTATCTTCTAAGAAAATGAGTAGTGCTGTTTGTTGGATAAGAGAAAATAGCCTGCAATTTACAACTGATTCTTCTCATCTTGCCAACTATAAAAAGATAATAGATGGTACCAATATCGTTGATGGGAAAAACCCATCTATGGATGCCATTTTAAACAAAAAAAGGGTTGTCGTACCTGACTTACTCCAGGCTAACAGTTGGGTAGACTTGCCGGCTATTGCTGAACTCAATAATCTATCCGCTTGTTTTTGTACCCCCATTTTATCGTCTGATGATACCGTGTTGGGAAGCCTAGATATTTATTATGAAGTACCTAGAGAACCAACAGATTATGAGCTGACCATTGTTGACCGTTTTATTTATTTATGTGGTCAGGCTATTGAGAGAGAGCAGGCTCTTGAAAGCATCAGGCAACGTGAGGAAAACCTTGCTGTTACTCTGGATTCCATAGGTGATGCTGTTATTACTGTGGATATCGGTGGTCGGGTAACGCGTTTGAATCCAGTTGCCAGTCATTTAACAGGGTGGCATTTTGACGATGCCTTAGGGAAGCCTCTTTATGAAGTCTTTCACATTATTAACACGCAAACACGGATGGTTCTTAAAAACCCCGTCGAAAAGGTTATCTTAACGGGTAAGGTGATGGGGCTTGCAAACCATACGTCGCTTATCTCAAAAGATGGGACTGAGTATCAGATCGCAGATAGTGCTGCCCCTATTTTAGATAACAAGGGGGAGTTAAGAGGCGTGATTCTTGTATTTCAAGATGTTACTGATAATTATGCTATTCAAGAGGCGTTACAGAAAAGCTACGACCAACTGTCGGCCTTTAATTCCGTACTACCAGATTTAGCCTTTGTATTTGATGAAAAAGGTACCTATAAGGAAATCTATGGTACTGAGGAACACTTATTAAAGGCAAAACGTTCTAAGCTTTTAGGGAAGCTTATTAGCGAGATCCTACCTCAAAAAGAGGCAGATGCAATACAGGCAGTTATTCATAAGACATTAGCCAGCCAAGATATTCAAGTATTTGAATACTCACTTGATCTTCCTCATGGCGAAACAACATTTGAAGCAAGGGTCGCGCCAATGAAAGGGGCTACGACAACAACTGGCGAGGTTGTTTTTGTGGCACGTGATATTTCTGAGCGCAAAAAAGCTGAGCAAGAAATTGAACAACTGGCTTTTTATGACCCTTTAACAAAAATCCCAAATCGCCGATTATTAATGGATAGGCTAAAACATGAAATATCAATTGTTAAGCGACATCAACATCAGTTAGCTATTTTATTCTTAGACCTTGATCACTTTAAAACATTAAATGATTCACTTGGGCATTCTATTGGTGATTCTTTGCTAGAGCAGTTAGCACAACGTTTAAGCCTACAAATCAGAAGTGAAGATACCGTTGCTCGATTGGGTGGTGATGAATTTATTATTTTGTTGTCAGAATTAAATGAAGTCCCTAGCATTGCAGCAAAGCAGGCACGAAATATTGCTGAGAAGATACAGCGAGTTTTAACAGAGCCTTTTTTCTTGTTTGAGCACGAGCATCATATATCTGCAAGTATAGGTATAAGCCTTTTTTCTGCTGGTACAGATGAAAATGCTGATGATGTTTTGAAACATGCCGATAATGCAATGTATAAAGCAAAAGCGTTGGGACGTAATCAAATATGTTTTTACCGCCCCGATATGCAGGCTGCGGCAGATGCCAGATTGCGCTTAGAGAGAAACTTACGCGATGCAATTAAGAATAATAACTTGATACCCTATTACCAACCACAAGTTAATGAACAAGGGATTTGCGTGGGCTTGGAAGTCCTGTTGCGCTGGGATGATCCTGTCGACGGTATAATTTCTCCTGCTGACTTTATTCCTGTTGCTGAGGAATCTGGGCTCATTCTCCCAATTGGGGAGTTAGTGTTAAGAAAAAGCTGCGAACAGTTAAAGGCATGGTATGACTTAGGTATATTGGGTCATAAAAATGAACACTTTTCAGTTAATATCAGCCCTAAACAGTTTGCACAAGCAGACTTCGTAGAACAAGTGAAAAATGTAGTAGAAGAGGTCGGTATTGACCCTAGGCTACTTTATTTAGAAATTACCGAAGGAATGGTAATAGATAATATTGATGATGTTATTCAAAAAATGGATTTATTGAAGGCTTTTAACATTCGTTTTTCAATGGACGATTTTGGGACAGGGTATTCTTCATTGTCATACCTTAAGCGTTTACCCTTACAGCAACTTAAAATTGATCGCTCATTTGTGAGGGATATCGCAACGGATGATGATGACCGAGCTATCATTGAGGTTATTTTAGCCGTGTCAGACAGGCTAAATTTAGATGTTGTTGCGGAAGGTGTTGAAAACAAAGATCAGCTGAAATTTTTAACAGAAAATGGTTGTGATACTTTCCAAGGTTTTCATTTTGCTAAACCAATGCCAGCAAATGAATTCGAGGCATGGTTGGAAAACCAACGATCTTAAACGGGTCTATTATTTTTGACCCAGGCTATCCCAAGGCAATAACCATGGCATGTTTTGATGCTGGCCTGAAATTGAATTAATCGCATAGGTGTTTTGTAAATTCTCTGTAGATAATACAGAGCTAGGTTCACCATTAGACACTTTGATGCCCTTATCTAACAACACCAGCCTATCGCAATAGCGTATTGCAAAATGGAGTTCATGTAGGACGAGGATAACGGTTTTACCCACACTCGCTAATGATTGTAGTAACGTCATAATTTCAAGTTGATGGCGTGGGTCCAGCGAGGCGATTGGTTCATCTGCTAATAAAATATCGGCTTGTGTCGCCAGAGCTCTTGCTAGCATCACACGCGCCTTTTCACCACCCGATAATTGATTGATAGGCCGGCCGATTAAATGAGTGATATCAGCTTTACGGCAAGCATCATCAATGGCCTTAATATCATCAGAACTTAGCTTGTTAGTTGTTTGGTAAGGGAAACGACCCAATGACACCACTCGCTCGACCGTTAATGGCCAGTGACATTCAGGGGTTTGTGGTAAATAACTGATTTTTTGGGCACGTGATTTTTTAGCTATCTCATCTATAGGGATATTATCTAAAAGTACATCACCTGATTGTTTTTTTTGTAACCCCGCTAAAACTCGAAGCAAGGTAGATTTGCCAGCACCATTTGGGCCGATAATGCCGGTTAATGAACCAGCTTGGAACTCAACATTAATATCCTTTAATAACGTTACGTTATCAACGGCAACATTAAGCTTTGATACCTTGAGACTCATGAAGACCACGCTCGCCTAGAATTGAGAATTAAGCGTAAAAAGAAAGGTGCGCCAATTAAAGCAGTCAAAACACCAATCTTTAGCTCTTGTTGGGTAGGCAATAAACGAACCATAATATCTGCAAACAATAATAACGTAGCACCCGCGATAGCACTTACAAATAGTAAGCTACTTGGGCGCTGGCCTACAAAAGGGCGCAATAAATGAGGCACAATTAAACCCACAAAAGCGATACCACCACTTACAGAAACAGCAGAACCAACACAAAGAGCGGTACCTAAAATAAGTTTTTTGTTTAAGCGGGCTAAGTTAATGCCTAAGGTGCTGGCTGTATCTTCACCCAATGATAAAACATCTAATGCGTGCCGTGATTGGAAAATCAACCACCAACCGAATAGAGTAGGTAACAATAATAACCAAACATGTTCCATACTGGCATTCGATAATGACCCCATTAACCAATAGAAAATTTCCATCGACGCAAACGGATTAGGGGCTAAATTCAGAGCTAAGGCGGTTAGAGAGCCAGCCAAACTGCTGATAGCAACCCCAGCTAGTATTAGCGTTAATACACTGCTATTTCGCCCCGCCAGTAAATACAGCAAAGTGACCGATAATAACGCACCTGTAATACCACCTAATGGCAAGGCGAGCGGGAAGACTAGGCTTAAACCAGAATAGAAAACAAGCACTGCACCTAAAGCAGCACTAGCAGAAACACCGATAATGCCAGGCTCTGCCAAAGGATTCCTTAATAAGCCTTGAAGTGCCGCACCCGATAGACCTAACGATGCGCCAATAATAATAGCCAGCAAGCTCCTTGGTAATCGAAGATGCTGGAAAACAACTAAATCAATATTGTAATTACCTTTAGATATACCGTCTATTATATTGATAATACTCAGGTTAATATCACCAATAAAGAGTGATAAAAGAAAAAGAACTAGGCAGAAAAGGACTAAGCTAAAGCTTAGCTTACGCTCTTTTGGGGCATTTAATAGCTGATTTAAAGAATTCATATTTGTAACTATTTAGTACTCTGAAAATATGTATGTAACTGCTCAGGTTGCCCCTAAAATTTGTCAATTTAAGGCGGAAAATGTGAGTTTACACGTGTAAATGGTCATTTTCCAACGTAGAAGTGGCAGATTTTAGGGGTGAGCTGAATAGTTACTCATATTTAAGGTATTTTCCTCAAATATTCAACAGCAGCAATATTAGAAGGGCCTGCACAATTCCATAAGCGATCAGCAACCATTATTTTTTTAACCTGTCCGACGTTAGTCATCTTCTGTATTGCCTTATGTTGTAAAAGGTGGTGTGCAAGGGATAACTCATTATCACTCAATTTACCTAATATAAGTGCATCTGGTTTACTAGCAATTAAACGTTCTAATGAAAAAGGCGCAACACCAATCAAACCTTCTTCTGCGGCAATATTGCTAAAGCCTGCTACATTTAAGATTTCATTAACGATTGTTTTTTTGCCAGCACTATAGCCGTTAGCATAATAAACAATCGCTCTTGGTAAAGGTGCTAGACGTTTTTCTTGGTTAAGTATTGATAACCGCTGCTTTAAGTTACCCAGTAATTTTTCAGCAGGCTCGGTAGCATCAACTTTTTTTCCAATACGTTCTATTTGCTCAAAAACATCCGCCATACTATGTGGTAAGCCAATTTTTATCAGTGGATAGCCAAGTGACTCTAGTAATTGATTGCTGGCCGAACTGGTGAACTGCCCAGCAATGATTAAGTCTGGCTTTAGAGCAATAATTTCTTCTACTCGACCAGAATGAGCATGATAGTTTTGTGCTTTTTGGTGAGCGAAAGAAATCTCAGGGTCGCCAGCCATATTCGTCACGCCAACTAGTCGGTGAGGTGGTAAAAGCTCCATTAGTATTTGATCTGCACATAAATTTAGCGAAACGATGCGTTGTGGCTTTGCTAATAATACCGTGCTAAAAATAAACAAATACAAGCCAGTCAATAGCAAAAAAATCCGTTGTAATATCATCAATCAATTATAAAGGCATTTAACTAAGTAGGCTCTTATCAAGTCATAATTGTTTTATACTCATTGAACTTAATCAGAATTAATTCAAGGCTTCTTATGAAACTACTTAACTACGGTCTTAAAGGACAGGAAAAACCAGGTGTTCTTGATAACGAAGGTAATATTCGCTCGTTAGAGAGTATTTGTGAAGTAATTTCATCAGATTTTCTTTTATCAGATGGCCTAAGTAAATTAAAGAACATTGATATAGATGGATTACCTATTGTAGATTCATCCATCCGTTTAGGTGCACCTTTACTAAAACCGGGGAAAATTATTGCGGTAGGCTTGAATTACGATGAGCACATTAAAGAAACAGGCTCTGTACAACAAGAAGAGCCAGTACTTTTTACCAAAGCCGTTAGCGCATTAAATGGCCCATTCGATCCAATCGAACGACCTAAGGATTCAACTCAAGTTGATTGGGAAGTAGAGCTGGTTATTATTATTGGTAAAGAGGCTAAGTACATCTCGGAAGATCAAGTGGAAGAACATATTGCAGGGTTTTGTACTGGTATTGATGTGTCTGAACGATTTTTCCAAAAACAACGCAGCGGCCAATGGCTCAAAGGTAAAAGTGCCGATACCTTTGCACCGATTGGGCCGTACTTTGTCACCTTAGATGAATATTTAAATTACCAATCTGTTGATGTATCACTTGATGTGAACGGTGAACGAATGCAGTCGAGCAATACCAATAAGATGATTCATTCAGTTAAGAAATTGGTAAGCTATATTAATGAGTTTATGAGCCTGCAAGCAGGTGATTTAATTTTTACCGGAACCCCAGAAGGTGTAGGGGCAGGCTTTAAACCTGCAAAGTTTCTAAAAGCCGGTGATAATATAACTGCTGAAGTAGAGGGCTTGGGTCATCAGCAGCACGACATCATCGAGTATCGCTAAAGTCGCACAACAAGTAGAAACTTCTTTTTATTATCTTTTGATTTATGTACACTAATCAAAAGATAATGATTGAGGTGTTTTATGGAATCTGAAAAATCAAAACATGGTGGTTCGCGCGAAGGTGCAGGTCGTAAAAAAGGCTCATCCAGCTATGGCGAGCCAACGAAGGCAATCAGAATTCCTGAAAGTTTAGTGGCTACCGTTACACAACTGTTAGATCACAAAAAACAACTGAATCTTAATGAAGATCATCTTGATTACAGCAATGTTTATACCCCAGATTTTGATGCAGATGTACCCTCAATCCCTTTTTATGGTGCAAGTGTTGCGGCTGGTTTCCCATCACCCGCCGATGATTTTGTTGAAAAGCGCTTAGACCTTAACGAATTACTGATCAATAAGCCTGCCTCAACTTTTTTTGTACGTGCACAGGGTGAATCCATGCTCGGTGCGGGTATAAACCCAGATGATATTTTGGTGGTTGATCGTTCTGCCCATGCTGGCGCGGGTAAGATTGTTGTTTGCGCATTAGATGGTGAGCTAACCGTTAAACGTTTGCGTTCCAAAGAAGGTAAATTAGTGCTTGCTCCAGAAAACCCAGACTTCCCAGATATTCCACTAACGGATGGCGTTGAAATGGTCATTTGGGGCGTTGTTACCAGTGTTATTCATAACGTTTAGGCGGTTGAAACCCTCACCTTAAATGTCACAAAAAATAGCTATAGTAGATTGCAATAATTTTTATGTCAGTTGCGAGCGTTTATTTCGCCCCGATCTTTGGAATAAACCTGTTGCGGTACTCAGTAATAATGATGGTTGTATCGTTTCACGTAGTCAGGAAGTTAAAGACCTCGGTATTAAAATGGCGGTTCCTATTCATCAGGTTAAAGACTTAGTTCGCCAACATAATATTGAATTGTTTTCTTCAAATTATCCTTTATATGCCGATTTATCTGCGCGGGTAATGGAAAGTTTGGCCGACTTTTCACCTTCGGTAGACGTTTACTCTATTGACGAGGCTTTTGTTGACTTAAACCAACAGAATATTACAGCGGTAGAAATAGGCTTAGAGATAAAGTCTAAAATATGGCAATGGATAGGAATCCCTGTTGGCGTTGGTATTGGGCCAACAAAAACACTCGCTAAACTGGCCAATTACGCGGCTAAAAAATGGCCTAAAACAGGTGGCGTTGTGGATATTAGCGAACCACTAAAACGTAAAAAAATAATGCAAATAACGCCCGTTAATGAAGTGTGGGGAGTAGGGCGGCGACTAAACGAAAAACTAAACCTTCTTGGCATAGAAAGCGTTTGGGATTTGCAGTCACAATCTATTGCAGCCATTAAGAAAAACTTCAATATAACGCTTGCCCAAACCGTACAAGAATTAAAAGGTATGCCAGTTATTGAATTGGCTGATCCAAACCTACCTAAACAGCAGATTATTTGCTCACGAAGCTTTAAAAAAAAGCTAGATAACCAACAAGAGCTAGCGCAATGCTTAAGTGTGTTTTGTCTAAGAGTGGCAGAGAAGTTACGCTATCAAAAAGGCTACACAGCTAAGGTAACAATACAAATTCGAACCAGCCCTTTTGAAAAAGATAAAACGTTTTACAGTAATTCTGCACAACAAAAACTAACCATTGCAACAAATGATAGTCGCATTTTACTAGCCGTTACCAAACAGCTTTTAGCGGCTATTTATAAGCCTGGGTTTTTGTATCAAAAAGCAACTATTATCTTAGGTGATATCCAATCATTTTCTATAGATGAGCAGCAAGCTGATTTGTTTTTAGCCCCCTTAATTAAACCAAAAAATGAACTAATGGAAACATTGGATAAGATTAATCAACGCTTTAGCAAAAGCATAAGTTTTGGTGCCACAGGAAATAAAACGCTTAGGCAATCTATCCCTATCAATGAATCAGAACATTATACAACGGACTGGGAAGGTCTAGCTAATGTCCGCATTCAGTAAAGGGGGTATAGAAACCATATCCTTTTAAAGATTAAGCTAATCTTGAGAGAGTATTAAAGGGTCCCATCAATAAACTCAGCCCAATCGACACCTGACTTTCTTGCACCTTCTAAGCACTTTTTATGCTGCGGATTGTGATTATAGTAAGCTAGGTCGAGGATTAAATGATGAATAAGGTTGAAATTAAATATTGCTCTCAATGTCGATGATTATTGCGCTCACCTTGGATGGCACAAGAGATTCTGACTACATTTGATGGTGAAATAAATGAGCTTTCACTTTAGGTTAGAGTTACAAGCTATTAACGCATGTAAATTCATAAAATAAAAAAGGCATGGTTGATTGCCTTCCCTTGTGATGAAAGTAACATTAGCTACCGAAATGTAATATTTTCTTTAGTAATATATCCGATCTATATTTTTTATAAGATCTTGAAAACCGTGGTTTGCAGGCTTATCATGAAGGTGAAGTTATAGGTTTTTTAGTTAAGTTTTATTAGGGAGAAGTTATGCTTACATATGAAGATTGTGTGGATCTTAGCGGATTGAGTAAAGAAGAAATTGATGCGATTGCTATTCATGAACATGTGCCGGGAATAATCGCTTTGGAGTTAGGGCATTATTTGCTTGAGGACGAAGAGGGAGTCCCTGCAATAAAAAAAATGATTTTGGATGATATTGAAGATGCCAAGGCAGCGAAAAACCATGATAGGTCTGCTGTACTTGAGCATGTTTTGAAGCACTTTATAGAGACTCACCCATCTAACCCCAAAAACAAATAGGATTATAGGTTGGTCGAGGTTATCGAGACGTGGTTTGTGCCGCTTCCCTTTTATTAATAAAAAGACTTAATTCGAAATGAGTTAAGTCTTTTATGTTGATTGTATGAATAAAGTTAGGTGCCGTAGCTATTTGGCAGTTCATGTTAAAGGTGATTGTTCCAACGTTACCACTATAGGTTGTACTCTAGAGTTATAGATAACTTTTAATAACGACTAGTTCACAGTATTTACTAAGTTAACTAAATAACATGGCCGGGATTTTTTGCTTAAGAGGCTCAACGTTTAAATGCAAATCTATGATATTATCCTGTTGTCGTCTACAAGTTGTAGAGCCTTTAGCCTTATAGTAGAGTGATTTAAAAGAGATGGTCAACCAAAAGCATTTACAAATACAACTTGTACTATTTAGCCTACTATTGGCTATAGTGCAATTTGGTGTGCTTACTCACTCGGCCAGTCATCCATTTCATGTCGAAGAAGAATCATGTCAGATTCTAATACATTGTGAGAATTTAGGTGAAAGCTTAGTATCTGAAGCTGTACAGTTAGATGTACCGGCTCCTAATGTTCAAATAGATGGCCGTTTATCAGGCCATTTCTCTCCCCTTGCTTTAATAAACTATTTCTCACGCGCACCTCCCAGTATTACGTAAAAAAACACCTTTTTACTGCCAAGCCTTTTATTGTGCTGGCAAATATTTTCGTTTTACGGGAGAAATATCTATGCGTCAAAAATTATTACTGGCGGCTGTATCAGCTGCCCTTTTAAACCCAAGTATGGCTTTTGCAGATGCCGAAACAGAGGCTATTAAGCTTCAATTAGACCTGCTTAAAAAACAATACATGCAATCTATTACATCTCTAGAAAGTAGGTTGCTTAAAGCAGAGCAAAGTGCAGAGCAGGCTAATGAAAAAGCTGAGAAAGTTGCAGTACAGTTAGAAACAAAAAAACCTTCGGTGCTCCGCTCCATTACAAATAATGGTTTTAACCCAGCAGTTAGTCTTATATTAGATGGTCGATTTGCGGCATTTGATAATTCGCCTGAAAATTATGAGCTGCCGGGGTTTGCTTCCGGGCATGAGGCTGGTTTAGGCGAGCAAGGTTTTTCGGTGGGGCATAGTGAGTTAGTTGTTAGTGCTAATGTTGATGATAAATTCTATGGTGAAATGACACTTGCCATTGCCGACCATGAAGGCTCAACTGAGGTTGAACTTGAGGAAGCGTTTATTCAAACCTTGGGCTTAGGTGAAGGTTTTACGGTTAAAGCAGGGCGTTTTCTTTCGGGGATAGCTTATCTTAACCAACAACATGCCCATGCTTGGGATTTTGCTGATGCACCGTTAGTGTATCGTGGACTTTTTGGTAATCAGTTAATTGATGATGGTGTGCAAGTAACTTGGTTGGCGCCTACAGACACTTATTTGCAATTTGGTACTGAGCTTTTAAGTGGTAGCCGTTTTCCAGCAGCAGGTAGGACTAGCGGTATTGGTGCGTGGTCAGCTTTTGTTGATTTAGGCGGTGATATTGGTATTGAACATAGTTGGAAATTAGGTTTGAGCCATTGGCAGGCTAATGATATTGAGGGTCGAGAATCAGGTGGGCACTCACATGGCGGTGCGGATGAAACGCCTTCCTTTACTGGCGATAGTAAGATAAATGCCTTGAGTGCGGTGTATAAATGGGCGCCTAACGGCAATCCAAGCCATCAAAACCTTAAGCTTCAATTTGAATACTTTGATCGTCGTGAGAATGGTGAAGTGACCATGTTGAACAGTGGCCCGCCGACTGAAATGACAAGTTATGACGGTCACCAAAAGGGTTGGTATGCACAAACAGTTTATAAATTCCAACCGCAGTGGCAAGCAGCTTTTCGCTATGATTGGCTAGATAGTAATAACCGTGGTTCGGATGACGGCGTGTTAGCAGAAGCAGGGTTAGACAATGAAGGCTTAAACCCTAAGCGTTATACTATGGCACTGGATTGGTTGCCGAGTGAGTTTAGTCGCATTCGTTTGCAATATAGCCGTGACAAGTCTTATGAAGAGACTGATAATCAGCTTATTCTTCAATATACAATGAGCCTTGGTAGTCATGGCGCTCATTTATTCTAGGGGTATTGTGATGATTAAATGGATTCAAACATACTGGCTGGCTGTTATGGTCGTATCGTTATTTTCAACTACGGTACATGCCCAACTAAATATATTTACTTGTGAACCAGAATGGACTTCTTTAACGCGAACATTAACGGGAGATTTAGCTAAAGTATATAGTGCAACAACCGCTAAACAAGACCCGCATCATATACAGGCGCGACCAAGTTTAATTGCCAAAGTAAGGCGTGCAGATATGATTGTCTGTACAGGAGCGGAACTTGAGATTGGTTGGTTGCCTTTGTTATTACGGAAGTCGGCCAATCAAAATGTCCAGCCCAATCAGCTGGGGTATTTTATGGCGGCCGATTACGTTACTTTACTGGAAAAGCCAACGGTGCTTGATCGCAGTTTAGGTGACATCCATGCTGAGGGAAATCCGCATTTCCATTTTGATCCTTACCGCGTTCAACAAGTTGCTAAAGCACTCACATCGCGTTTAATGAAAATTGATCCAATTAATCGTGTTGAATATCAGAACAATTTATCTGCTTTTAATTTGAATTGGGATCAAGCGACAACTCGCTGGGAAAAACAAACTCAGTCGTTGAAAAGTGAGCCTATTGTTGTGTCTCATAATGGTTGGATTTACCTTGAGCGGTGGCTAGGTTTAGAGCGAATTGCAACCTTGGAGCCAAAGCCTGGAATCCCTGCTACAAGTAACCATCTGGCTAAGGTGCTGTCTGAATTAAAGGTCAACCCAGCTGAGATGATTTTACATGCAGCCTATCAAAGCGATAAATCTGTTCTTTGGCTTTCAAAGAAAACGGGGGTTCCTGTTGTATCTTTGCCTTTTGGCCCTACAGATAGTGAAGATTTAATACAGTGGTTTGATAAGCTTTTAATAAAGTTGATGGGTGAATAGTGGTTTTTGAAAGTTTACAGCTTTCTATTTTTGCGCCGGCATTTATTGCCGGCCTGATTATATTGTCTACGCACGTGCCGCTTGGGCAAGAAGTTCTCAAACGCGGCATTATCTTTATTGATCTTGCGATTGCCCAAATTGCAGGGTTAGGTATTATTGCGGCCTATTATTTTGGTTGGGAGGTTCATAGCTGGGAAATTCAGCTAGTAGCTGTTACCAGTACTTTACTTGCAGCATTGATTTTGGGTTGGTTAGAAAAACACTATCAACAGTATCAAGAAGCTCTTATTGGGATAACCTTTGTGCTAGCCTCAACGGCAAGTATTTTACTGTTGGCAGACAATCCTCATGGTGGTGAATCATTAAAAGATTTATTAGTAGGCCAAATTCTTTGGATTACATGGGCTCAGCTTTTGCCGCTAGCACTATTGTCTGCTCTTATTTTAACAGTCTGGTTTAGTTGTCGAAAAAAAATGAATCATTATGGGTTTTACCTGCTATTTGCATTGGCAATTACCAGTTCGGTGCAATTGATAGGTGTCTACTTGGTTTTTGCTAGCCTAGTTATTCCCGCCCTTGTAAGTGTTGGGCATCGGTATGCTTTATTAACAGGCTATATAACAGGGGGTTTTGGTTATGCTCTTGGTTTGGTTTTATCCTCACTGATGGATTTACCAAGTGGTGCTATTATCGTTTGGAGTATTGCGGCCATAGCTTTAGTGTTGAAAAGTACATCAAAGGGCTTTAACAAAGAAGGGTAGTAAGCTGTGACTGTTATAAATAGCTGATAATCACTATTTAATGGTATGCATAGCTTACATATTATAGAATAGACAGCTTTGGTATCGCGCCTGAACGTGATTCGGGCGGTACCTTGTTTTTTCACAAGCAATTGTGTGAACCACTTAAGCAGAAGATATAAATTGTCCTTAAATATTAAATACACACGAAATTTCTCCATTATTGCCCATATTGATCATGGTAAATCGACGCTAGCTGATCGATTGATTCAAGTTTGTGGTGGCCTAACTGAACGTGAAATGGCTGCGCAAGTGCTTGATTCAATGGATATTGAAAGAGAGCGCGGCATAACTATTAAGGCGCAGAGTGTTACCCTACATTACACAGCGCAAGATGGTGAAACCTATAAGCTCAACTTTATTGATACACCTGGTCATGTGGATTTTTCGTATGAAGTATCGCGCTCTCTAGCAGCCTGTGAAGGCGCTTTGTTAGTGGTTGATGCGGCACAGGGTGTAGAAGCTCAAAGTGTTGCTAACTGCTATACAGCGATCGAGCTTGGTCTTGATGTGCTACCAGTTCTGAATAAAATTGATTTACCGTCTGCCGAGCCTGAACGAGTGGTTGAAGAGATTGAAGAAATCATTGGTATACCAGCGGGTGATGCGCCTTTAATCAGCGCCAAAACAGGTATTGGTATTGATGATGTATTAGAGCAAATTGTTAAGGAAATTCCCGCGCCGGAAGGTGATGTTAATGCACCTTTGCAAGCACTAATTATTGATTCTTGGTTTGATAATTACTTAGGTGTGGTTTCTTTAATTCGAGTTATTAATGGCTCAATTAAGAAAAAACTTAAGATAAAAATGATGTCATCCAGTAATAATTTCTTGGTTGACCAAGTTGGTATCTTTACCCCTAAGCGAGAATTAGCCGATAGCCTAAACCCTGGTGACGTGGGTTTTATGGTGGCGGGTATTAAAGATATTTATGGCGCACCTGTTGGTGAAACTATAACAGCTGTTGATAACCCAGCAGAAGATATACTGCCAGGTTTTAAAACAGTTCAACCACGTGTTTTTTCGGGTTTATTTCCATCCAGCTCAGACGATTATGAAAATCTTCGTGAAGCACTTAATAAACTAAGGCTAAATGATGCAGCGCTCAATTATGAGCCTGAAACATCCGATGCTTTAGGTTTTGGCTTTAGATGTGGTTTCTTAGGAATGCTGCACATGGAGATTATTCAAGAACGTTTAGAGCGCGAATATGATCTTGATTTAATTACCACCGCACCAACCGTTGTTTATGAAGTAAAACTGCATAATGGTGAAGTAATAGAAATTGATAATCCTGCTGAATTACCTGATATATCAACGGTTGATGAAATTAGAGAGCCGATTATTGAGGCGCATATTTTGGTGCCGCAAGAATATTTAGGTGCGGTTATGGGCTTATGTATAGATAAACGTGGTGTGCAAACAAAAATGCAATATATGGGGCAGCAAGTATCATTAAGTTATGAATTGCCGATGAATGAAGTAGTGTTAGATTTCTTTGATAGACTGAAATCTGTTAGCCGTGGTTATGCTTCATTCGAATATGAACTTAAACGTTTCCAAGTCGCAGAGCTTATCAAATTGGATGTGTTAATCAATGGTGATAAAGTAGATGCGTTATCACTTATCGTGCATCGCGACTTAAGCCTAAGCAAGGGGCGTGATTTAGTTGAGAAAATGAAAGAATTAATCCCGCGTCAAATGTTTGAAATTGCTATTCAGGCCGCGATTGGTTCAAAAATTGTGGCACGAGCGACGGTAAAAGCATTAAGAAAAAATGTGATTGCAAAATGTTATGGCGGTGATATATCTCGTAAGCGTAAATTGCTTGAAAAACAAAAAGCGGGTAAGAAAAGAATGAAACAAGTCGGTAATGTTGATATTCCGCAAGAAGCATTTTTAGCCGTACTTAAAATAGATAACGATTAACAGAACGGAACTATTATGCATTTTGATTTTTCAGCCGCGCTTGTTATAGCAACCTTTGTAACAGGTGTTATTGCAGGTATTTATTACTTAGTGCAGCTTAAAAAGGCAGCGGAAGAGCGAGCTACAAAAGAACCCTTACTGGTTGAATATTCAAAATCTTTCTTTCCCGTGTTGCTGATTGTTTTAGTTGTTCGATCCTTTATTGTCGAGCCTTTCAGAATTCCATCAAGCTCAATGATGCCATCACTGTTAATTGGTGATTTCATCTTAGTAAATAAGTTTAGCTATGGTGTTCATTTGCCGGTAATTAATACCAAAATTATTGAAGTAGGGAAGCCTGAACGAGGTGATGTAATGGTGTTTCGCTACCCTAAAGACCCTTCTCTAGATTATATAAAGCGTGTAGTTGGTTTACCGGGCGATACGATTGGCTATTTTGATAAAACGTTGTATGTAAACGGTAAGAAATTTGGCCAAAATGATTTAGGCGCCTATCAAGGGGTTGGTGCTGGTGAGAAGATGACGAACTCACGTTTAAAAACTGAAAATATGTTAACACTCGAGCATGATATTCTTATTATGCCTGGGCGGGCTTCTTTGGAAGGAGAAAGTAAGGTTCCAGAAGGGCATTACTTTATGTTGGGGGATAATCGTGATAACAGTAATGATAGCCGTTACTGGGGAACTGTTCCTGAAGAAAATATAGTTGGAAAGGCGTTTATGATTTGGATGAACTGGGATGCCGGGATTGATTTTAAAAGAATCGGTTCTACAATTAATTAACTTTCTAGTTATCAATATAAACACATTAATTCATAAGAATATTTTACGGAGAATATTATGCTTAAAAAACAATCAGGTTTTACATTTATTGGTCTAGCAGTCGTTTTATCAATAGTAGGAATAATTACACTCAGTGTACTAAAGGTTTTCCCAGTCTATATGGAGCATATGTCCGTTGCTAAATCAATGGAAGCAGTCGAAAATGATCCTAAAATTGGTCGTTTGACAAGCGGAGGAATTAAATCATTATTGATGAAGAAATTTGACATGAATGCGGTTACTGCAGTTAACGGAAGTGATATAAAAATCAAAAGGTCTACTAGTGAAGTTAAGGTGAGTATTGCCTATCAAGTCCGTAAACACTATTTTTCCAATATTGATATTGTCTTAAGTTTTAATGATGAGTTCACTGTTGATGTTCAGTAGTTCGATACATTGAGTTTTAATTTAGAAAGGCTTCAAAAAAAGCTGGGCGTTAAATTTGATAAGCCAAGTTTATTAGAGCAAGCTTTAACACACAGAAGTATTGGTAACAGCAATAATGAGCGCTTAGAATTTTTAGGTGACTCGATACTTGGTTTTGTTGTTGCCGATAAAATTTACCAAAAGTTTCCAGAAGCTGATGAAGGCATAATGAGTCGCTTGCGTGCTAATATTGTGAATGGCGATTCTTTAGCAGATGTGGCTACGTCACTTCGTTTAGGTGAAGAATTACTACTTGGCCCTGGGGAATTAAAAAGTGGCGGTCGTAATAGACCGTCTATTCTTTCTGATGCGGTTGAAGCAATTATTGGAGCAATCTATAAAGATGATAGTTTGCTAGCAGCTCAAGCATGGATTGAAAAGCACTTTGCCAACAAGCTAAATGCATTATCTACACAAGCGGCGATCAAAGACCCTAAAACACGTTTGCAAGAATACCTGCAATCACGGGGTGAACAAGTGCCTGACTATAAATTAATGTCAACAACGGGCTTGGATCATAATCAATTATTTACGGTTGAGTGCTGTGTGGCAATTATTAACCAGACATTTACTGCATCCGCTAGTTCACGAAAAAAAGCAGAACAAAAATCTGCACATAAAGTTTTAGAGAAATTAAATGAACAATAAACCTTTCAAAATGGGCTATGTGGCACTGATTGGTGCGCCTAATGCGGGTAAATCTACCTTGCTTAATCACTTGCTTGGCCAAAAAATTAGTATTACTTCACGCAAGCCACAGACGACGCGGCATAGAATATTGGGTATTAAAACCCAAGAAAACTCACAAGTTGTTTATGTCGATACACCAGGAATGCATCTTGGGAGTAAAAAGGCTTTAAATAAATACCTTAATAAAACAGCAGATGCTAGTTTAACGGGTGTAGATATTATTGTTTGGGTTAAAGATGATGCGCGTTGGGAAGATGTTGATGCATCGATACTCGAAAAATTACGTGATATTGGTACACCGGTTATTCTCGCCTTGAACAAAATAGATAAACTGCAAGATAAGGCGTCACTATTGCCTTTCGTACAAGAAGTAAGCACAAAATATGACTTTGCTACGATTATCCCTATTTCGGCTTTAGCTGGTACCAAATTAATCGATTTTGAAGAGGTCGTTAATGGACTACTGCCCGAAGGCATGCCTTTATACCCAGAAGATCAAATTACAGATAGTTCAGAACGCTTTATGGCGGCTGAGATTATTCGTGAAAAATTGACCCGTCGTTTAAGTGATGAATTACCTCACTCAATGAGTATCAGTCTTGAGCAGTTTAAAGTGGAAGAAAATATCACCCGTATTTATGCCACTATTTGGGTTGAACGGGATGGTCAGAAAAACATTGTGATTGGTAAAAAAGGCGTGGTTCTTAAAGAAGTTGGTACTCGAGCAAGACATGATTTGGAAGAGTTGCTAGATACCAAAGTGTACTTAAATCTCTGGGTTAAGATCAAAAAAAGTTGGTCTGAAAGTGCACGTGAGGTCATTAACTTAGGCTATACCGATCTCTAAACTCTTTGAAGAATAGTTTATGGTTTGATGAATAAAGTCGATGAACAAGCCGCTTTTATTTTAAAAAGCCAACCCTTTAATGAAACCAGTTCCATTCATCAGGTTTTTACAGAAGAATTTGGTATCTTGTCGCTATTGTCAAAAGGTTCAAGAACCAGTAAATCTAAGTATGGTTCATCACTACAAGCGTTTAATGCGCTTAGTATTTCTTGGCGAGGTAAGGCTGAGTTAAAAACGATCACTTCGGTTGAACAGTCAG
>Ga0209826_1000739_pt1 | contig 23411 bp, 17 predicted proteins | sample GOMGulsemesocosm_5_FD_184637 | JGI IMG/M metagenome (GOLD analysis project Ga0209826, IMG submission 184637) | Methane-oxidizing microbial communities from mesocosms in the Gulf of Mexico - GOM15C Gulf of Mexico (SPAdes) (version 2) | ecosystem: Environmental > Aquatic > Marine > Cold seeps... | reverse complement strand
TTATTTCAGTAACACCTACACCATAAGCAATTTGACTCAAGCAAGTTAAAAAACTAACGCTCTCTCGCCCCTTCACTAACCCCACGCATTAACGGCGCTAATAAAAACTCCATTAATCGCCGAGTGCCTGTTTTTATCTCTACCGACACTGACATACCGGGTTTTAATTTTACCCATTTGCCATCAACGCTTATTTCATCGGTTTTTATTGACGCTTTAAGTGGGAACAATAAACCTAGCTGCTCATGCTCAATGGCATCAGCCGAAATATCAGTCACTGTTCCATCAATCACGCCGTATTTGGTAAACGGAAAACTGTCTATTTTTATTTCGGCTATTTGCCCTGTATGCACAAAGCCGATGTCTTTATTGAGTAGTCCAGCCTCTATTTCAAGTACTTGTCCTTCAGGCACTATTTTAAGTAATTCTTGTGCAGGGGTAACAATGCCGCCGATGGTGGCAACAACTAGTTCTTCTACCACACCATCAACAGGGGCGGTCAATACCCGAAGCGCCGTTAATCGTTTGGCTTTGGTTAGCTCTTGTTTAGTACTCTCACTTTGCCTACTGAGCTGATTTATCTCTTGTAGCGTATTTCGTTTTATTTCAGAACGATAAGCCCTAAGGTTTTGCTCGGCTGAAATAATGCTGGCATTGATTTGTTCAACATTGGCATGTTCAAGGTTTAAGGTTTCTTCTTGTTCAATACGTTGCTTTTCAAGCTCTAGGTATTGATTACGAGACACTAAAGAATCAGATAACAATGCTTTAAGACTTTCTACTTGCTCGGTGATTAAAGGTAAGATTTTTGTTAGCCGGGTAATATTGATGTTAATGGCTTTTTTCTCAGCGTTTAGTTTTACTATTTCGCTGAGGTAGCTATCAACTTTTGATTGATATTCTTGCCAACTACTACCCAGTAGTAATTGCTGGTTTAATGGTAATGTTGGCGTACTTGGAATCTCGTCATGATTACCACTTTGTTGCTTAACTTGCAGTAGTGTTGGCTTTTGCTTTAGTTTAATTATAAAGGTGTTAAGTCGCGCTAAATCATTCGTGTAGCCTTGCCATTCACTACTGAGTCTATCGACATCTGCTTGGCTTGAGGTATTATCCAAAGCAATGAGTTTTTCACCTGCTTTAACGTGTTGACCTTCTTTAACAAAAATAGTTTTCACTACACCTGTTTCTAAGGGTTGAATAACTTTAACTTGCCCTGAAGGTACTATTTTACCTTGGGCAGTGGCTATAATGTCAATTTCTGCCCATGATGCCCATGCAATAAGCACGACCATTAAGGCCATAATACTCCACAATAAAGAGCGACTCCATTTAGCAGGAGGGGCTGCTTGAATTTCAAGTGCAGCGGGTAAAAAGGCCAATTTTTCTTGTGATAATTTTAGATGCGCTTTTTTATTTTCCTCTTCTGTTTCATTTGAAGGTGCATGTGAGGCATTATCAAGCATTATTGCCTCCTGTATCAGGCGCATTCTGTGCACTTTGTATTATGGGGTTTATCGATGGCTTTGCAGCCACCCCTACACCATGATTATTCTGAATAGAATAAAGCTGAGCGTAAATACCTCCATGCTTCACTAATTGTTGATGAGAGCCTTTTTCAACCAACCGTCCTTTATCAATCACCATAATACGATTAGCATCTTTTACGGCCGACAAACGATGGGCAATAATAAATACCGTTCTGCCTTTGCTAATACGACGCATATTGGCTTGAATCATACTTTCAGATTCGTAATCAAGGGCACTTGTTGCTTCATCAAAAATAAGTATTTTAGGATTGGTGACTAATGCTCTAGCTATGGAGATACGTTGACGTTGACCGCCCGATAAAGAAGAGCCTTGTTCACCAACGACCGTATCATATCCTTCAGGGAGCTCTAGTATAAATTCATGTGCTCCGGCAAGTTGCGCCGCATTAACCACTTGCTTCATTGGCATGCTCGGGTCAACAAGTGCTATATTTTCTCGCACTGTGCGGTTAAATAAAAAGTTTTCTTGTAACACCACGCCTACCTGCCTACGTAGCCAAGCAGGCTCAACCATAGCTAAATCAACACCGTCAATAAGCACTCTGCCAGATTCGGGCACATATAATCGTTGTATTAATTTAGTTAAGGTACTTTTGCCTGAGCCAGAGCGGCCAACAATACCAATGGCCTCACCGGGGCGACATTGAAAGCTGATGTTATTTAATACCGGTGCTCGGTTCGGTGCATAACGAAATAAGACATTATCAAAAAATACTTTGCCTTTGATATCAGGTAAGGTGGCACGGTTTGGGTTATAACCTGGCTCAGACGGTGAATTTAAAACATCTCCCAAACGTTGCAGTGAAATGTTAGCTTGCTGAAAATCTTGCCACAAATTAACTAAACGCATAATAGGACCACTCACACGCTGTGCTAACATATTAAAGGCAATAAATTGTCCTATGGTCAGCTCTGCTGATACCACGGCAATAGAGCCAAAGTACAAGGTGAATAAGCCGCCAACTTTATTAATATAAGCCGCTATTTGGCTATAAACATTATTAAGATTACTGGTTTTAAACGAGGTATTAACATAGTCAGCTAGCTTGTCTTCCCAGCTATTACGCAGCTGTGGTTCAACTGCCATGGCTTTAATGGTTTCCACACCATTGACAGATTCTACTAAAAATGAATGATTCTCTGCACTGCGCTGAAACTTTTCATTTAACCGTTTACGTAAAGTCGGGGTAATCAATAATGAAAGCGCAAGATAGAAGGGGATAGTGCCAACAATTATCCATGTTAACAGTGGCGCGTAATAAAACATTACCGCAAAAAAAACAAAACTAAATAAAACATCAAGAACCACGGTTAGCGATGAACCCGTGAGAAATTCTCGAACACTGTCTAACTCTTTAACTCTAGCAACAGTGTCACCCACACGGCGACTGTTAAAATAGGCCACGGGCAGTGACAACATATGTTTGTATAACTTACTGCCTAACTCAACATCAACTCTATTGGTGGTATGAGAGAATACATAGGTTCTTAGCCCTGTCAGTATTACTTCAAACGTGATAACAATTAAAAAGCCAACCGCCAGCACATCAAGGGTGGTCATACCTTTATGCACCAACACTTTATCAATAACCACCTGAAAGAATATCGGTGAGGCTAACCCTACTAACTGAATAAAAAAAGAAGCAACAAAAACATCGCTAAAATAGGTTTTGTATTTTATCAATGCAGGAATAAACCAAGAAAAACCAAATTTGGCACTTTCGGTCAATGCATCACACAATAATGAGGTACGCTTAGACAGTAATAATAAATCACCTGTCCAAAATGAACTAAGCTCTTCTAATGAGTGAATGGTTGGTTTATTGTTTTGGCTAATATTAGCAATGTCATGAATGAGTACTTCATCATTACTACCTTTAGCCCCTATTTTAACAATAATAAAAAAGTAACCATCTTGGTGGCGAGCTATGGCAGGTAGGGTATGCGCACTGAGTTTGTCAGCTTTATCTTGTATAAATTTTGCTTTAAAACCTAAGCTTTTTGCTGCTCGAATAAGGTTGATATCAGCCAATGATTCATCTTCATGCTGAAACTCTCGGGTTAGAGCACTAGGCTCTGCGGGTATTTGGTGAAAACGGGCTATCAATGAAAGACATTGAATACCTGAATTAAAATTGCTCGACATATATTTCCCTGAGCCATAAAGCTAATATCCATATATAATATGGACATTAATTTTAATTATTCTAAATGTAAATAGCATTTCTCCATTTTTATTAATTAAACCTTTTTGTACTCAGTAAACTAAAGTCATTAATGTCTACTTTAAGTACAGTCTAAATAGCCGTATTGTTTGTTGCTTATCAGTGCATTTTTTAAATCTTGAGGCTAACTAAATAATCAATTAGCCTGAAGTTTATGCCCGCTATATAAGTGGAAAATTGATTAGAACATACGAGAAACTTTATGCCTTCAATGCGAAAAAACTTGTCAGTTTTGATAAAATCTATTGTTAAATTTGCAAGATAAAGTGCTAATTACTATTGGTTATTCAGTTTTATTGTCTTTTCTACATCTAACCTATTGCAGATTATTTTTTTATTTTCAGTTAATCCTTTTAATAACGCTTTAGCATCTTGAAGAGTAAACTGTGTTGATTGATTGTTATTGTCAAAAGCTAATTTATTTAACGATAAGATCTGTGTTGATTTTACTTGATCAAGGTTTACGCCTACTAATAGAGAATATTTGTACAGATGGTCAATAGCACTAATATATTTATGATTTGAAACGTCCTGTAAAAAAGCCTTTTTAATGGTTCTTTGCTCTAAATGGGTGACGTTAGCGTATAACCTTATTAGGTTGTTTTTATGGCGAAAAACAAACACAAAAGCGCAAATAGCTATAGATACTATTACTATAATCCAGATGCTTTGTTTGAAGTTAATATGGAGGGGATTAGTTTTAGTGTTTGTACTGGTTATGCTTTTACCGACATTAAATAAAAGGCTCGGTATTATTATTTCTTGTAATTGATTGTTGTTAGTATTCCACCAAAATATAACCTGCTCAGGTATTTCGTATTTACCTTCTTGTTCAAAAATATAAGTAAATGACTCTATTCGCGTACCCACTAGATCGCCGCGATTTGATTTATCAAAAACTTGCGGTGTTTTTTGGTAAATGCTTAAGCCTGTCAGCTCAGTTTGTTGCATGGGCGGTATCATCATCGCTGGGGCATCTTGTGCTGTAATGGTGATAGTTTTTGTTACAGCGCTGCCAACGGAGTAATTCATTTCATTATCACTGCCACTTTCATTATCTGTTACCACTTCAAGCTTCACCAGTGGTGATACGATAAAGTGTTCGATATTGGTGAGTGCTTTTGGCAGTGAAACGGTAAAGCGCTGTGGTTTAGTTTCAATTGCGCCTTCAATAATGCCATTTTCCTCGGTGTTAACTGAAACCTGTACGGTAATAGAAGGTAAAATATAATCTCCGTGTCGTCTTGGGTAGAGTACTATTTCTCGCGTTTGGGTTGACCAAGTTTGGCCGTTAACTTTTTTTGTGCCATTTATGCTTGTTTCGCTGTTTGCTAGTATTATTGTATCGGCAAGTTCAAAATTTATTATTCTTGTCCCTTTTGCAAACCATCGATTAGTTGAAACCTCTATAGCAATGATTAAAGGTTGACCTACAATTTGTTGTTGATGTTGTTTTATAGTCGTTTCAATAGTGAGCTTATTGTCAGTAATTAACTTATCTAAACTAATAGCATGGCTTTTTAAGCTTATAAAAAATGCTATTAGCGTAATAGTGAGAAAGGAATGCTGTACTATATGTTGCAGAAGGCGTTTACCAAGTGGCATTATTTTATTATTCATTCTTTTTTGCCTTTATCTGCTTTCATTTTCTCCTGTTGAAAATGAAATTTTTGGGATAAAAAGCGATCTGGATCTTTTTGAACTTGTCGTAACCACATTTCGTTAAGGTTTGGATCAAGTAATAATTGCTCTGCGTTTAGCTGTTCAACTTCTTGTGAACGAGCTTCTTGTTTTTCTGCACCATCGCCTGTTTGTGGTTCGTCTCCAAGTTCTTTTATTGATTCTCCTTGCTCTGCTTTTTGTGACTCTGAAAGTAAATTAACTTCGTCGATAATAGCTTGTATTAAGTCTCTATTTTCTTCTGTAGCGCTATAGTTAGGGTATTGATCTAAGATATCTTGGTATAAATTGCGAGCCTTAAGGTAATGCCTGCCATGTGCTAAGGCGTTGGCTTGGGCTAATAAACTCTCTTTATTATTGAATTGGCTATAAAAGGTTGCTGCAGTTTCATAGTCTTGATTTCCATAAGCACTAAAAGCTAACCAATGAACATTGTTGAAGGTTTTGCTCGCTTGCTCATAGTGTCCGGCATTAAAGAGTAGCTGACCTTGTTGATCTTTTGTCAGCCATAAATCAATAAAGTCACTGGGTTTTAGTATGATAAATGCCGTTAGAGCACTTAAAACAGCTAACCATAGTATTCTTTTATATTTTATTATGAAGGTGCTTACCATTGTAATGTCCACCCCTTTCTAAACCAAAATAAAAACAAGAGTGCAATAATAAAGGTTAATGGATATCCAGAGTCGAGCCAAGGGCGGCTTTCATCATCAATAATGACTAAGTTGTGCTCTATGTAGCGATTAACTTGGGCAATATCTTGCTCATCTACTGTCATGGTAACTAAACGGCCATTACTTTGGTTCGCAAGGGCGCTGAGCTGTTCATATTGCATAGGAATAATAGTGTTATCAGCTTCCAGCTGGTTACTTTGTTTTCCTATCGCCCAAACAATTAATTGATGGTGAGATAAAGCGCCGTTTGCTTGGAAGTATTTACTAAATTGCACACTCGTTTCTGAACTTGCACCATCACCCACAATTAACAAAGTGCCAGGCACACTAGAGGCAGATAATAATTGCTTTGTAATAGGTAAAACACTTTGTGGTAATTTGCCTTCTACAGGCATTATTTTTCGCGATAAACTATCAAGAAAATGTCGAATCATTTGTTGATCGTTAGTGATTGGCATCACCACATGGGCTGAGCCTGAAAAAGCGACTAAAGCAGTTTTAGTATCGCCTCGCACTTTTAAAAGCTGGAGTATTTTTTGCTTTGCTCTTAATAATCGATTTGGTTGAACATCACTTTGTTCCATTGTTTGGGATACATCTAAAGCAATAACCAAAGCAGCATTGTTTTCGCTAAAAGGCGATGGTTGTTGTTGCCAAGTTGGGCCCATTAAAACTAAACATAGTGGCAGCGAAATAATGAAAGAGAGCTTTTGTGGTGATAACCAGGAACTGGTATTGCCATGCACCGTTAGCGTATTGAGTATTTTTTCTGACATGACTTTACGCCATAATGATAGGGTATCATCACGTTGACTAAAAACTCGCAGTATAAAAAATAGGGCAACAAGTACAAGCAGCCAATAAGGACGTAAAAAGTGAAAGTGTTGTAGTTGTATAATATTAGATAAATCAGCTAGTTCAATCATTGTTATTCTCGCCTAGCATTAGACCTTCAGATGACTTTTTATTATCAAAAGGCTTTTTGTTTAAATGGAAACGTAAATTAACTAACGATAAGGCAATGATATAAATCATAACCATTAAAATAAGGGGGTAGTGATGGATACTTGTTCTTGGCCTAAATGAAACAGAATCAAATAACTCTGGCTCTAATGCATTTATCTCACTATATACTTGCTTGAGTTCTTTTCTATTTAACGCTTGAAAACTTGCGCCTTTGGTAAGGGTACTTATTTTTTCTAGTACAGCTAAGTCTACTTTTTCTTCACCAACGGCGGTAGGGTCACCAATAGCAATAGCATAAATTTTTATATTATAAGCCGCTGCAATTTTAGCGGCTTCAATTGGTGGCACTTTTGATGCGTTATCATTGCCATCAGTGAGTACAATTAAGACGCGGTTTTTAGTTTTCGATTGCTCAAAAACACTTATTGAAAGGCCAATAGCATCACCAAATGCGGTGCTTGGTCCAGCCATACCAATTTCACTATCGTCAAGTAATGCTAACCAAGTATTAAGATCATCAGTAAATGGCGCTTGTAAATAGGGAGCATCACCAAACAAAATCAAACCTAAACGATCATGCTCGCGATTCTTGGCAAAATCAGCGAGTACCTGTTTAACAGCGCTTAGTCGGTCAACCGTTATTCCATTATCTAACGTAAAATCTTCAACTGACATTGATCCTGATAAATCAACGGCAATCATTAAATCTCTGGCTGATTTTGATTGAGTTATAGGTGCGCCGATATGCTCAGGCTTTGCCATTGCAGTTACAATGCATAGCCAAGCGATTATTGTGAATAAACGTTGTAAGTTATTTCTATTGAGCAACACTGCGCCACTTTGTGGTTTCTCTCCTGTCACATCGACAAGTCGAGCAAAGTAGGGGACTTTTACCGAGGCTTTCTTTTGCTTGTAGATGGGGGCAAACCAAATCACCAATAAAGGTAATGGTAGTAAAAAAAACAGCTCAGGATATGAAAACTCGATAGCAGTGAAATCAATAACAAGAAAGCTAAGCATCTGGCCTCCTATGATATTTTATCCATAGTTTTATTTGTTCTAACAAAACCTGGTATTGGTCTACGCGAACAGTCACGGAATTAATTGGCATATAAGCAAGTTGATGCAACACATTGGGGCAGCTAGTGACAAAACTGGTTTGTTGACACTGTTGATCAAGCCAATGCTCCCATTGAGTATCGCTAAGCTGACTAATTTCAGTGCGTTTGTACGCACTTAGCGCCGTTTTTCTTAATAAAGAGGGGAGTTGCTTATAGAGATCGAAATTATTTGTTTGTTGGCACTGTTGTAACCAAGCTAAAGCTTCACGACGATAAGCGTTTCGCTGATAATCCTTATAGGCATGATAAATTTTTCGAACGAGTAATAAGAAGGCAACACTTGCTAAAATTTTCCAGCCAAATGTTTGTGGTAACCAGCTAATGCCTTCGGGCGCTTGAGTTTCAGCTAGTTTTTCTAATAGGTAATTTCCCCAAGGTTTAGCAAAGGGGGCTTGCGCTGATGTTGTAGTTATCATTTCAGTCATTGTTCTATCTACCACCAAAAGCTTTACGTACTTGGCTATCAACAGGAGTTAACGTATCAATTGATAATAATGGAATACGATATTTCTTGGCGGTATCGTCGTAAGTTTTTAATTGGCGAGCTATTTCAGTTTGGTATTTATGCTGCATTGCTTTATCTTGCGATGAAAACTGAATTTGTTTTTTACCATCACTAACAACCATTTGTGCCATTTGTGGTAAATCTAATTCAAGTGGATCAAATACATGGCATGCGATTACTTCACTGTGTTGGCGTATCTTTTTTATATAATCAGTGCTTTGCAGGTTCCAGCCGTGGCCATCACCAATTAATATAACCAAAGCATTGTGACCACAAATCATGTGAAGTTTATTGAGCATTTTATTGAATGCTTTACTGTCATTATTTGACTGGGGTATAGATAAGTTTAACTGATGATTTTTTTTAATAATTTCAGCTAAAACATTAACGACATGATTACGACCACGTTTTGCGGGAATAACTTTTATTTCATCATCATTATAAATAACTGCGCCAATTCTATCGCCTGTTTCTACTACGCGCCAAGCCATAAGAGCTGCAAGCTCTGCAGCAATGACTGATTTCATTTTATTGCTACTACCAAAAAACATGGTCATGCGTTGGTCAATAGCGATATAGACATTTCGCTCTTTTTCTTCGGTATATACTTTGACGTGAGGTTTACCAGTACGTTGAGTTACTTTCCAGTCCATGGCGCGAATATCATCACCGGGTTGATAATGTCTAAGTTCTTCAAAATTTAAACCCCTTCCGCGTAATTTTGATACATGTTTACCTGATAACAAACTATTAGCGGGTTGATTGGGCATAAAAGAGAAGCCGCGAGTTTTAAACTGAAGACGCCTAAGCTCATTTATATCCGCATAAATTAGGCTATCTAATTTGGCTGTTTTGCTATTTGTAATCACTTTATTTGGCATTATTTATCCCTAAAAGCTTACAGTAAAAACGCTCATTCAACTTAGGCTACAGCTACCTGACGTAAGATTTCATCAATCACTTGATCTGGTGTTATACCATCAGCCATAGCGTCGTAGCTCAATACCAAACGATGGCGCAATACACTATGCACAATAGCGCGAACATCACTCGGTTCGCAAAAATCTTTTTCATTTAACCAAGCACAAGCACGAGTGCACTTATCTAAAGAAATACTAGCGCGAGGACTTGAACCAACAGTAAGCCATTGTTGTAGAGGTGAGTCAGGATAACGTTCAGGTTTTCGTGTTGTCATTACAATAGCAACAATATAGTCAATTATAGCTTCACTCATATGAATACCATGTATTTCATCTCGAGCAGTAAATATATGTTCAGAGTCGATTTGTTCGACACTTTGTTGTATTTGCTCCTCACCACGAACGAGTTTGATTATCTGTGCTTCTGCTTCATCATCAGGATAGTCTACGGTAACTTTCATGATGAACCTGTCCATTTGGGCTTCAGGTAAAGGGTAAGTACCTTCCTGCTCAATTGGGTTTTGGGTGGCTAGCACCATAAATAATTTTGGTAATGCATACGTTTTACCAGCGACGGTGATTTGTCTTTCTTCCATCGCTTCTAATAAAGCTGCTTGAACTTTGGCAGGAGAGCGATTTATTTCATCTGCTAATAAAATATTATTAAAAACAGGGCCTTGTTGAAAGGTTAGGGTAGGTTTACCGTCAACTTCTTGGTAAACCTCTGTGCCAGTAACGTCAGAAGGCAATAAATCTGGGGTAAATTGCACTCGACCAAGATCAATGTTCAAGGATTTGGCTAAACTCTTTACCGATCGCGTTTTAGCAGTGCCGGGAAGTCCCTCAAGCAGAACATTACCATTGGTAAGCAGTGCAACAAGCAAAGCATCTACCACATGTTCTTGACCGATAACTGACTGCTGAATTTGATGCTTTAATTGCTGTAACGCTTGTAAGCTTTGACTCATGTCATATTCCTTTAAATTATCTTTTAATTTACTATTAAATTGGTCTTAAAATTAGTTTTTAAGTTGTGCTCTTAGCTGTTCTATTACATTTTTTGGCGCTACTGTTGCCAGTTTGGTTAAACATTGCTTGGCTTGGAAGGCTTGATGGCGTACTTGCATTTCACACAACGCATATAAATGTTGTGAATTTTGGCTAATATTATACGCTTGAGTGATTGCCTTATAAGCTTGGGTCTTATTTTGTTCTTGTAAGCTTAAACCTAAAACATAAAAATAATGACTGTTTTGTGGTGCAAGCTTGGTTGCTTGAACTAAATATTTAGCGGCAATAATTTTATCTTTTGCTCTAATGAAAGCCATAGCAAGTTCAAAAGGTAATTGTGCATCAATTGGATTAGCTTCAATTCCTTGTTGTAGTGTATTCAACGTTTGTTGATTTTGACCTAGCTGGCGGTAAACTTGGCTTAGATTAATATAAGCTTGAGCAAAATTAGCCTCAATGCGAATACCTTGTTTAAACGAATTTATAGCTTGTTCAAATTCACCTTGATAGCTAAATATAATGCCTTTGTTGGAGTGAGCAAAGCTGCGATCATTATTAAAGTCTTGGCTAGCTAGATAGTCGGTTAATGCTGGGGTTAATTGTTCCTTTTGCTCAGCGCTTAATTGTTGCCACAAGCTCGTTAGGGTAAATGCTGCTGCGCTGCGCACTGCTAATACGTTGTCGGTCAGCAAAGGTGATAATAAACGCCATTTCTCTGCTTGCATTGATTGCGCACCGCTACCCTGTAAGGCAAATACTGCGCCAAGGCGTATATATTCATTATCATTCTTTAATGCCCTTGCTATGGCTATCACTGTATTGGTATTTGATGTTTCGGCCATTTTAGTTAAAGCAGAGGCGCGAATTATTGGGGCATAACTTAATGTTTGGGCAATACGCGATAGCTCTGAGGAAACACTTTGCCATTGTTGATTTGACAGTGATAAATTAGTAGCAGAAAAAACAGCAGCAAAATCCTTTTCTTTTTTATGATCTTGCCTTTGTTCTGTTGCAGGAAACCAAGCCTTTACCTTATCTAAAGACCAGTTACTGGTTTTATCTTCATGGCAACTTAAGCAAGTATCAGGGCTGCCTAATTGTAGTGCTAAGTCAGGGCGTGGAATATGAAAGCCGTGATCGCGCCTTGCATCGATTTCCATATAAGTAGTTTCAGGCATATGACAGTTGACACATTGTGCTCCAGTAGAGTCGTCATTGTGCTGATGATGCGACTTTGCCGCATAAGTGTCAGCTTGGTGGCACTGTAAGCATAAGCTTTCTACCGGTAATTTTAATTTTGCAGAGTGTGGATCATGACAATTACTACAGACAACACCTTTTTGGTACATTTTAGATTGTAAAAATGAGCCATAGACGAAGTTTTCGTTATAAATTTGACCATCAGGATAATAATTAGTGCTAGTGATTAAATCGAGCAAATAGCGTTCTCCAAATGCATTGCCAGTAACATGATTGTTATCGCTGATTTGTGAGCGACGACTGTGGCATTGAGCACAGGTTAATACTTGTTGAGTGTGCTCAATATTTTGTGGTGCTAAGGTATTACTATGAGTTTTAGGTTGCCAGTTTTTAACTGATGTTGATAAATTTCGATCAAAACCAAAGTTGGAGATATTTTTATTTTTTAACCATGAAAGGTGTTCACTTGCTCCGCCATGGCAACTTTCACAAGCAACATTGATTTCACTAAATTGGGTATCGTAGCTGTTGCTGTTAACATCAAAATTTTTACGGACATTGGTTGAATGGCAATCAGCACACATGTAGTTCCAATTTTGACCAGTATTGGTCCAAAAAAATTCTTGATGTTTTTGAGTTCTATCAGGGTAAAGATTAAACCATCGTTGGCCGCCATCTTCTTTATCACGGGAATCCCAAGCAAAAGGGATAAGTTGTACTCGGCCATCATCAAATTCCACCATATATTGTTGTAGTGGTGTATAGCCGAAAGTATATTTAATTTGATAATCGTGAAACTTACCATCTTCGCCTTTTATATTAACCCAAAACTCGGGTGCAGAATCAGTCCCTTTTTTGAAAAATTTATTGGATTGAAAGTTAACCTGATTAAAGTTGCCAAGCACCGACTCATTATTAGTATGTTGCATGGCTTTTTCATGGTGAGAACCTTGCCAAGCTTGATATTGTTCTTGGTGACAGCTTTGACATTGTTTCGCACCGACAAACTCTGCAGCGAAAGAATGATTAACAATTAATATATGAAATGAAAATACAAATAATATAAAAGATTGAAATTGTTTTTTGAACATCTAGTGTTTACTCATCGCTAATCTAAAGCCAATATCTGCCATCCTAACATTATTAGTGGCTCCATCACGAATAAAAACCAGAGACTCGTTCGCGGAAAATTCATAACCACTACCACGGAGTACTTTCATCTTTTTCTTTTTACTTTTAGTATCAAGAGCACCAATTAATGGGTTGTGAGGGTTTGCTCGTTTATAGGCAATGCGGCTCATGTCATCTTGACAAAACTCCCATAAATTACCAGTCATATCATAAAGACCTAGTTCATTGGGTAGCTTTTGACCAACTGGATGACTGCGTTTGTTTGAATTTCCGCTATACCAAGCTACATCAGCGATACGGTTCGAGCCACTATAACGAAAGCCTTTTGACTTTTGTCCGCCTTTGGCGGCGTAGGCCCACTCTGCTTCGGTAGGTAAGCGAAATTTCTTGCCAGTAGCCAGATTTAAACGATCTATAAAAAGCTTTATATTTAGCCAACTAACATTGTTGATAGGGCAGGTGGCGCAATTAAAATAACTATTATTCCAGCCCATAATCTGTTCAAAGATATTTTGAGTTAACTCAAACTTTGAAATATAAAAGCCATCTAAACTGACTTGATGGGCAGGGCGCTCTCTTTTTCGTGCTTCAGGGGCGTTTGAGCCCATTTCAAAACTACCGCCTTCTAACCAAACCATGTTGTTAATGAGTTTATCTAACATGTCTTTTGGTAAAGAATAATGCTGTTCTTTGTTTATTGTTTCTGTCGTTACCTTGGCATCTTGTGCATTAACATTCAGCGCAGATAGAAGGAAAAAGAGTGGAAAATAAAAAAATGACTTTTTGAATGGACTGCTGAAATGCTGTTGAAATAATGTCATAGAATTTATTGTTTTTTAAGGTGCTAGTATTTTAAAAATTAGTTTGCTTGTGTTGTTGATGTTTGTTCTTGAAATTCTGCAAAGAGTAAAGGCCATCAATTATATTTGATGGCCTTTTTATCTAGTTTGACGTTAGTAAATTACCTTGCTGGTTAAGGCACAAAACTGCCTGGTTTTTGACGTTGTGGGAATTCTTTAAAAGTTGCTTTGAATTCTCCAACTTTCATCATGGCAGGAGCCATTAAGAACATGTGCTCTGCCCACCATTGTCCATAACCTTCAGATTCATGATCCATACGTTCGTAAGGGTCCATTCTTAAATTAAATATTTTAGGCGCACGTAAAGTGGTCCATGGGTTTTGCCAAACTTCTAATCCATGTGCTCGTTGTTCTTTAAAAACGAATTTATAGTCTTCGTATCGTAATCCAACAATATCACCGGTATCAGAAGAGTAGATAAATTCTTTACGAGGACCTTTTTTAGAGGTATCTAAGAAGTGAGGTAAAAAGTTATAACCATCAAGGTGTACTTTAAATTTAGTGCCACCAACATTAGTACCTTTTTTAAGTTTGCTTTTGATTTTAGTATCACCAGCAACGGCTAATAGAGTCGGCATCCAATCGATTAATGAAATCATTTCATTTGAAACTTGATGTGGCTTAATCTTACCTGCCCATTTCACCATCATAGGAACACGGTAACCGCCTTCCCAGTTAGTGTTTTTTTCACCTCTAAATGGCGTGTAACCACCATCAGGCCATAAGGCTAGTTCAGCGCCATTATCTGTGGTGTACATAATAATAGTGTTTTCAGCTATGTCTAGTTTATCAATTTTATCTAATAATTGACCTACATGGCCATCATGTTCAACCATGCCGTCTGCATATAAGCCTTGACCAGTCACACCATCAGACTCAGGTTTTAAACGAGTCCATACATGCATACGAGTAGAGTTAAACCAAACAAAGAAAGGTTTTTTAGCCGCATGTGCTTTATCAATAAACTTTAAAGCAGACCCCAAAAACTCTTCGTCTATGGTTTCCATACGTTTTTTGGTGACTGGGCCCGTATCTTCAATTTTGCCATCGGCAAATGAATGAATCGCACCACGTGGACCAAATTTCTTTTTAAACTCTGCACCTTTAGGGTAATCAGGGTGTTCTGGTTCATCTTCAGCATTTAAATGGTAAAGGTTACCGAAAAACTCATCAAAACCATGGTTAGTAGGTAAATGCTCATCTTGGTCGCCTAAATGGTTTTTCCCAAATTGACCAGTCATATAACCATGTGGCTTTAAAAGCTCGGCGATAGTAGGGTCTTTCTTAGTTAAACCTTCTTTTGCGCCAGGTAAACCAACTTTAGTTAGGCCTGTTCGCATAGGGTGTTGGCCGGTAATAAAACCAGCACGTCCAGCAGTACAACTTTGATCGCCATATGAATCAGTAAATATAATACCTTCGTTGGCAATTCTGTCTATGTTAGGCGTTTTATACCCCATAATACCGCGATTATAGGCACTGATATTGAAAGGACCAATATCGTCACCCCAAATGGCGAGGATATTAGGTTTAGAGGTGTCAGTTGTTGACATTACTGCACTTGAAGCAGCAATTAGGCCTAGACCTAAAACCAGTTTCTTTAAAGTTTTCTTAGCTACCATGTTCTTTCCTTATTACAGGTGGTGAATTTTACTTATGTTGCGTTGTTGTGATAATAATTAACATTAACAATCATATGATTATATAAATATTTCTACTCTTATTCTTGGTACTTTTATTAGATAAATTAATGAAGAATTACTATTTTGTTTATTAAATGGCTATATTACTCAGCTATTACTTTTGATGATAAAATTTCGTTTCTCGCACCTATTTATAGTCTAATAAATAGAAAAATGAATAAAAACAAAATAAATAGGCAGAATAAAATTTTTACTGTAAGAGTTAAAAATGATATTACAAAAAAAAGCCTGAAACGAGATGTCTCAGGCTTTAAAAAAGTAATGTAATTTATATACCTAACTACTTACCTTCAGACTTTGTTAAAAATGCATCATACACTTTTTCTACCGACCAAGAACCGGTTGGTTGGCTTGGTGGATATTGTTTAAAGGTAGAAAGGAATTTTGCGGTTTCTGATAAGCCTAAATAAATATACGGGGCTTTATCAATCATCCAATCGTAATATGAGTTAGAGTTTTCTTCTGCTTTGCTCCAAGGGTCACGACGTAAATGAAGTATTTTAGGCATTCTAAGCATGGTAAACGGTTCAGCCCAAAGTGCCATTGTTTTGCCACGGTTTTCTGCATATACCATTTTCCAGTCGCCAACACGAATAGCAACAGGGAAGCCTTCATCGTTTAAATAATGATAGATGTTGCGTGCACCTTTTTCAGACTTACCCGTTAAATGTGGAAGCATGTTAAATCCATCGAGATGTATCACACCTTTTTTATCACCAAAACGACGTTCACCTTGAAGCATATCTTGCTTGAGTTTTGTATCACCAGCAGCAGCAGCTAACGTAGGCATCCAATCTAAATGAGCCATGATTTCATTAGAAATAGATCCCGCTTTAATTTTTCCTGGCCAGCGAACCATCATAGGTACACGATAAGCGCCTTCTTTTTCACTGTTTTTCTCGCCGTCAAAGGGGGTAACACCGGCATCAGGCCAAGTATTGTAATGTACGCCGTTATCAGTTGAGTACATTACTATTGTGTTATCAGCAATTTTCAACTTGTCTAGTTGATCTAACATTATGCCAACGTGATTATCATGAGCGACCATGACATCGTTATAAAAACCTTGTCCAGATAAACCGATATGTTTTGGGTTAATGTGAGTTCTAAAGTGCATTCCTGCAGTATTTACCCATACAAAGAATGGTTTTTTCGCTTTTACTGCTTTAGCGACAAATTTTTGTGCTGCTGCAATAAATTCGTCATCAGCTGTTTCCATACGCTTTTTGGTTAACGGACCAGTATCTTCAATTTTACCATCGGCGTAAGAGTGGATAACACCGCGAGGTCCAAATTGTTTTCTAAATGCCGGGTCTTTTGGGTAATCAGGATCTTCAGGCTCTTCTTCGGCGTTTAGATGGTATAAGTTACCAAAAAATTCGTCAAAACCATGGTTAGTGGGCAAATGCTCATCTCTATCCCCTAAATGGTTCTTACCAAATTGACCTGTGCTATAACCTTTAGCTTTTAACATTTCTGCAATAGTGATATCTCTATCTTGAATGCCTTCTTTAGCACCAGGTAGGCCAACTTTTGTCATACCTGTACGTAATCCAGATTGCCCTGTTAAAAATGTAGAACGACCAGCAGTACAGCTTTGATCACCATAGTAATCGGTGAACATCATACCTTCTTTGGCAATACGGTCTATGTTTGGTGTTTGATAGCCCATTATGCCGTGACTATAAGCACTGATATTAGTACGGCCTATATCATCACCCCAGAAAAATAAAATATTGGGTTTTTCTGCTGCGTTAGCTGCTGTTGCTGCTATGAGGCTTACCCCCATAAATAGCATTTTTAATTTACTTGAAATTACCATGGTTCTTCCTTTATGTTACCGAGTAGACTAATAGCAGCTATATTGTTTTTACCTGCTTATGTTTTTACTTTTTTTCTTTTTGATTTATCAGCTTTAATACTATGATATTTAGTTGTTATTGCAAGTATATAGTTAAATTTATGTGACTCAATGTTATTGTAATTTACAAAGCTGTTTACTTATATGAATCTAAGGACAAGTTATGAACATAACAGTACACAATTCATCTATAAAAAAGTTATCATTACACGCCATAATACTATCTTTAATGTGTATTACTTTTAGTTCATACGTAAATTCAGCGCAAGAAAAACACCCTAAATTAATTTTACAAATCACCGTAGATCAATTACGTGGTGATATGCCATATCGTTATTTAGATAAAATGGGTAAAGGTGGCTTTAATTACCTTTTAAAGGAAGGCGTTGTTTATAAAGATGCCCATCATAATCACGCAAATACAGAAACAATAGTAGGTCATGCTACTTTAGCAACAGGTGCCTTACCTGCTGTTCACGGCATGATAGGCAATGTTTGGTATGATAAAAAACTCGATCGCTTGGTTTATAATATTGAAGATGCAGACTATCCACTTTTATCAACCAACGCTGATGTTGATCAAAAAACAGAAGTAGACCCAACACAAAAAACGGCCCAATCGTCAGGTCGATCGCCGCGTAATATTCAAGTGTCTACCTTTAGTGATGAATTAGCGATTGCAACCAACGGTAAAGCAAAAATTTTTGGGGTGTCGGTAAAAGACAGGGGGGCAGTATCACTTGCAGGACATATGGGTAAGGCTTTTTGGTTTTCTAAAAAGTCTGGAGAGTTTGTAACAAGCAGCTATTATTACGACAAATATCCTAACTGGGTTAACGATTGGAATGAAACAAAACCGACTAAGCAATATCATCAACAAAGTTGGCAATTATTGCAGCCATTGAAAAATTATGAGTTTGCCAAGCAAGATGATCAATCATGGGAAACTAAATTCCCAGGCTTTGGGCGTATTTTCCCCCATGCCTATGGTGATATCAGTGATGGTTACTTTAATACTTTTTTAACATTAAGCCCTGCTGGTGATGAATTAACTTTAGATTTTGCTAAAGCGGTAGTTAATAACGAGAAATTAGGACAAGACAATGTCACCGATTATTTATCGGTGAGTTTTTCTTCTACTGATTATGTAGGACACATTTTTGGACCTTCAAGCTTAGAAGCTGAAGATAATATATTACACCTTGATAGAACCATTGCTAATTTGCTTACCTTTATTGATAAGAAAGTTGGCTTAGATAACACCTTGATTGTGCTTTCTGCTGATCACGGTGCTGCAGAAGTGCCTGCTTATTTATCAAGTTTAGGTATGGAAACTAGCGTTGTTGCGCCAAAAGAGTGGGATAAATCAGCAGGTATGACAAAACTTAAAAGGCAATTTGGCTTTGATAAAGAACTAATAAAATCGTACTTTCATCCCTATCTGTATTTGGATAGAGAATTGATTGCGCGCCGAAAGTTATCGCTCGCACAAGTACAAGAAGCGGTAGCGATAGAAATAGACAAACTTGATGGCGTGGCCGTTGCTGTGACAAGCTCTGATCTTGAGATAGGTAATATCCCCAATGATTATATACATACCTTGGTTGCCAATAACCATAACACCACACGCTCCGGTGATATTTACATTGTACTGGAAGCACACCGTTTTGTTGCTGACATGGACGGATTGTCAGTAGCAGCAACTCATGGTTCGCCATGGGGATATGATACTTTTGTACCACTTGTTTTTGCCGGTTTTGAACTTGATGAAAAAATTATTCATCAAAGGGTGAGTACCACTGATATTGCGGTAACATTATCGGCTATCATGGGCATTAAAGCCCCATCTGGCGCGCAAGGAAAAATTCTAGCAGATACTTTAAGTAATGATTAAATATCAGTACCCAATTCGTTTATTATACTGCTAAATGCCTTTAGTAAAGTCTATAACTATTCTATGATGTGTCCCCCGTCATAGAATATCAACAAACAACAAAGTAACAAACTAACTATGCGTCGATCAAGTTACCCTGAACACGAAGTTACCACCATAAACTGGAAAGCTTTTAAGCTTATTTTACCTTACTTATTTGAATTTAAAAAACGCATTGCTTTTGCTTTTTTCTGTTTGATACTAACTAAAATTGCCAGTGTTTACTTACCTTTTATTTTAAAAGATATTGTTGATACTTTAGATGCTAAGGCACCTGAAAGTGTGCAAAGTTTAGTGGTGCCTTTAGGGTTAGTATTGGCTTATGGTTTAGTGCGTTTATCTATTGTGGTGTTTGCTGAAATTCGCGATACCTTATTTGGCCGAGTTACAGAGCGAGCAATTCGTCGTATTGGTTTGAAGGTGTTCCGCCATTTACATCAGCTTGATTTAGACTTTCATTTAAATCGCCAAACAGGGGGGTTATCTCGTGATATAGACCGTGGTACTTCCGGTATTAGTTTTCTAATGCGCTTTATGGTTTTCAATATTGTGCCGACCTTACTTGAAATAGCGATGGTAGTGACAATTTTATTTGTTAATTATGGACCTTGGTTTGCGTTGATTACGTTAGGTTCAATTCTTTTATATATTACTTATTCAGTTTATGCCACTGAGCTTAGAACACGTTATGTACGTGAGGCGAATCAAGCTGATTCTTCAAGTAATACTCGCGCTATTGATAGCCTACTTAATTACGAGACTGTTAAATATTTTACCAATGAAGATTATGAAGCCCAGGCTTATGATAAGCAGCTAAGTACTTGGGAACAGGCAAAAATTAAAAATCGCTTATCATTATTTGCTTTAAATGGCGGGCAGGCTTTTATAATTGCCGTTGCCATGACTTCTATGTTGGCACTTGCAGCAGTTAATGTTAGTGAAGGTAAGATGACTTTAGGCGATTTTGTTTTGATTAATGCCTTTATGATGCAGCTTTTTATGCCATTAAATTTTCTAGGCTTTGTTTATCGTGAAATTAAAGGTTCACTCGCTAATATTGAAAATTTGTTTGGTTTGTTAGATAAAACCCCGAAAGTGCAAGATGCAGACGATGCCTGTGAGTTAACAATACGCCAAGGCACTATCAGTTTCGACAATATAAATTTTTCTTATAATAAAAAACGCCCCATTATTAAAGGCATTTCTTTTAAAGTAAACGGTGGTGAAAAAGTGGCTGTTGTAGGGGAAAGTGGCTCGGGTAAATCAACGTTAGTTAAATTGTTATTTCGGTTTTATGATGTAAGTTCAGGCACCATTAGCATTGATAACCAAAATATTAGCCAAATAACACAAAACTCACTTCGCCAGCATATTGGTATAGTACCACAAGATACTGTGTTATTTAACGACACCTTATTTGCTAATGTTAATTATGGCAACCCTGAGGCTAATACAAAGCAAGTTATGCAAGCAATCGAATTAGCGCACTTAACTAAGTTTGTAAACAGTTTACCTGATGGCGTAGAAACAATGGTGGGAGAGCGTGGATTAAAGCTGTCTGGTGGTGAGAAACAGCGGGTTGCTATTGCTCGAACTATTTTAAAGAATCCGCAAATATTAGTGTTTGATGAAGCAACTTCGTCATTAGATAGTCACTCTGAACAAGCTATTTTAGCAGCAATTAATGAAGTAGCTCAAAACCGTACGAGTTTAGTTATTGCACACCGATTATCAACTATTACTGATAGCGATAATATTATCGTGATGAGTGAAGGAGAAATTGTTGAGCAAGGCAATCATCAGCAGTTGTTAACCTTGCAAGGAAAATACAGTAAAATGTGGCAATTACAGCAGTCAGTTGAATAGAAGTGAATTAGTCTATGAGTCATGATAACAGTGAAAATACAACTCAATATAGCAGTGAAAGTGGTGTGGTTTTAGCGACTAAACAGTGGTTAACAGAAGTTATTATCGGTCTTAATTTCTGTCCATTTGCGAAAAAAGAATTTGTAAATAATACCATTTATTATCATGAGTCCAAAGCTGAACAGGTAAAATCAGCACTACATGAATTAATAGAGCAGTGTCGTTATTTACAAGCACATGATGAATTAGAAACAACACTTATTGTTTATAGCGATGGCTTTCGTCGCTTTGAACGATATTTAGACTTAGTTGATTATGCAAATGATTTGTTGGTTGATTCAGGCTTTGAAGGCATTTTTCAACTAGCGAGTATGCATCCTGAGTATTGCTTTGACGGTGAAGATTATGATGATGCGAGTAATTTTACTAATCGATCACCATACCCCATTATTCATATAATCCGAGAGGCGAGTATGGCCAGGGTTTTAGCTGTTTATAATGAGCCAGAACAAATTCCTGAAAATAATATCGCTTTAGCTAAAGAGAAAGGGACTAATTATTTTCAGCAACTACTGAAACGTATTCATCTGAAGTATCCCTTAAAATAATAAATTAAAAGTAGCATATGTCCTATTTAGAACAATTTTTTCTTATTGCCGCTGTTCATCTACTTGCAGTAGCAAGCCCCGGCCCTGATTTTGCCATTATATTAAAACAAAGCATTCGCTATGATCGTCGAACTGCTATTTTTACCAGTTTTGGTATAGCGGCTGGAATTTTATTGCATGTAACCTATTCATTAGTTGGCATAGGGTTAATTATTGCCAGCGATGAACGTTTGTTTACAGCGCTTAAATATATTGCAGCTAGCTATTTTTGCTATATTGCATGGCATGGTTTGCGCGCTAAAAAACCTGATGACAACAGAGACGAGTTTCGAGTTTCGAGTAGCGAAGATAATAAAAAGCGCGACGAGTTTCGAGTTCCGAGTAGCGAAGATAATAAAAAGCGCGACGAGTTTCGAGTTCCGAGTAGCGAAGATAATAAAAAGCGTGACGAGTTTCGAGTTTCGAGTAGCGAAGATAATAAAAAGCGAGACGCGTTTCGAATTTCGAATAGTGAAGATAATAAAGAAAGTGGTGAGTTGCTCGTTGCTAATAATGTAGATAAAAACAACCAAATTCCAACAACAAAAAGAGCTTTTTTTACCGGTTTTTTGGTTAATGGTTTAAATGTAAAGGCGACGTTGTTTTTTGTTAGTTTATTTTCTGTGATTATTGCGCCTGAAACACCTTTTCCCATTAAACTGAGTTATGGTTTGTACATGACATTAGCAACTGCTGCTTGGTTTGTATTTTTATCTTATCTATTAACACACCATAGAATCAGGTACTTTTTACAAATTAAAGGTTACTTACTCGACAGAGTAATGGGTGGCGTTTTATTATTATTAGCGATGCAACTGGTGCTAAGTGATATAAGTTAGATAAATATGCACATCAACATTTTTCTTCATATTCGGGTATAATGCCCCTTTTATTTCATTCTTCTCGCTTTTATCTCGTTCTTCGCGCTTGATTAAGCATATAAGGATTATTGTTTTGCCCGAAAAAATAACTATCGTACAAGTAGGTGGTAATATTGAGAGCGCACTTAAAGGTGACTACCAAATCGATGTTAAAGCCATTTTAACTGAAGCTTGGCAACAAACGTTAAAATCTAGATCAGCAATTAATTTTGGTTTGTTATTTTCTTTATTGCTCGGCATGTTGGTTTCTTTTCTAGTCAGTAATTATCTTGGTGGAATTGAGGCTGTATTAGCTGACCCACAAGCAGGTATGTTGTTAAATGTTATTGTTACTATAGCCATATGGCCTTTTATTGGTGGTGTTGAAATGATGGGAGTACGTCATGCTGTCGGTATGAAAACCGATGTTAAAATGACTTTTTCCTTCTTACAACGTGCAAGTTGGGTTGTGATATGTGCATTATTTACTTCGGTATTGATTAGTATCGGTTTTCAATTATTTATACTTCCGGGAATATTTTTAGCGGTGACTTTATCTTTAACCATACCCTTAGTTATTGAGAAAAAAATGACACCGATGAAAGCGATAATCATATCCATTCAAAGCTTACGTTTTAAATTTTTACCTTTGTTGCATATATACTTTATTTTGCTCTTATCTCTTGTTCTTTTATTTA
>Ga0209826_1000736_pt1 | contig 23450 bp, 23 predicted proteins | sample GOMGulsemesocosm_5_FD_184637 | JGI IMG/M metagenome (GOLD analysis project Ga0209826, IMG submission 184637) | Methane-oxidizing microbial communities from mesocosms in the Gulf of Mexico - GOM15C Gulf of Mexico (SPAdes) (version 2) | ecosystem: Environmental > Aquatic > Marine > Cold seeps... | reverse complement strand
CAACGACCAAGGTAATAAAAATAACGGTACGGCGATATTTAATAACCCGCCTGCTAAAAAAGTTTTCTAATGCATACATAATTAATTTCTAGCCTTTAGTCCGAGTAATAGAAAACTGAGCATTTCACTGACTAAGTTTTCAAGTTCTTCTTTTTGATAAGTTCGTAAAAATGTTGGTGTGGTAAATAAAGTCCAGCTTGCCAGCAGGGTTTGACTAGCTTGTTTTGCGTCATCAAATTGCCAGCAATCTTGTTTAGCACCTATTTTCAAAATTTCAGTTAATAAATCCGCTTCACCTTGGCGTTTTCGGTCAACAAGTAATGAGCTGGACTCGCAAAGCGCCGCAATAATGTCATTAATGGTTGGCACTTCAATCAGCTGTTGGTAGTTATGATGCAATAGCTCAAGAGCAAAGGCTGACAACCGTTTTTCTGCTGAAAGCGTGTTGTTATTAACGATGAGAGCTAGGCTTTTTTCTTTTTCTTCAAAGCAACGCAAAGCAAATGATTCGGCAATATCAACTTTACTTGGAAAATAACGATATAAATTAGCGGTAGACATGCCTATGTCATCAGCAATCTCTGCCATAGTGGTTTTTTTGAATCCATAAACACGAAAACGTCTATCCGCAGCATCGAGGATTTTCTTCTTAAGCGGTTTAGTATCGAGGCTGGCATCAAATCGTTTCATTGCTGCATTATAGTTGCTGCTAAGGGGAATTGTGAATATTTAACAAAATATTCACAATTCACTTTGTTGATGCCCTCATAAATGTGGTAAAACTAGGTTAAATTACTCTGGTTGACGTTAAGAGTAGTAAATTAATTAATAAATAGGGGAGAAAAGAATGTCGTTACATTTAGATTATATGGGTGCTGAAATTCGCTATATAGAAACAGCATCTTATGGAAAAACACGCATTACAGAAGCAGGTAAGGAAAACAAAGAAACATTAATTTTTCTACATGGTGTTGGCGGACATAGTGAAGCCTATGCTAAAAACGTGGTTGCATTGTCGGATGAGTTTCATGTAGTTGCCTATGATTATGTTGGTCAAGGCATGTCAGATAAATTAGTGCTTGATTACACACCAATGGTTTTAGTCGATCATTTGCGTGAGGTAATGGATGCGCTAGGTGTTGAAAAAGCGCATTTATCTGGTGAATCAATGGGTGGATGGGTGTCTGGTTTATTTACTGTGAAGTATCCAGAACGGGTAATGAAGTTAAACTTTAATACGGCTGCAGGTTTACCTATCCACACTGAAAAAGGCCGTGCAGAATTACAAGATTTGATTGATTTAACATCAAAAGCAACCACCATGGGGCCGCCAACATTTGATAGCGTAAAAAACCGTATGAAATGGTTGTTCCACCCTAATAATCATGAATCTATGATTACGGATGAATTGGTAGAAACAAGATTGGTTTGCTATCGTCGCCCAGGGTCAAAAGAAGTGGCTGGAAAAGTATTAGCAATGATCGGTATGCACGATGATTACCTAATCCCAATGGAAAAAATTAGCAAAGAAACGCTGTTCCTTTGGACCGATGACAACCCTTGTCATGACGTGGATTGTGCCAAGGAAAGTGCTGCTAAAATTTCAGGTTCATTGTTGTATATCATGAAAAAAGATTCGGCGCATTGGCCGCAATATGAATCTCCAGAAGAATTTAATGATGTATTAAGACGCTTCTTAAAAACAGGTAAAATTTAACTAAAAAGTTAAGGAATGTCTGATTAAGTCATAGTAGCGGTATTCAACATGCCGCTGCTATTGTTTTTTTGTGGCGCGATACCTTAAAAAGCTACTTGCGCCAGCCCCAGTTAAAATACACCAAACCGCAAATAAAGCGCCGGGTAAAGCGGTTTCTGGCGAGAAATGCTTTAAAGCCAAAGCAACGCCTAGCCCCGCATTTTGCATACCAATTTCTATTGCCATGGTTAAGCGATAACGGCTGCCAAAGCCAAATAGTTTGGCGCTAAACCAACCTAATAAATAGCCTGCCGCATTCACACAAATAATCACCATTAATAAATTGCCACTAATGCTATTTAAACGATCGTGGTTGGCGGCGACGGCATAGGCACAAATAATAATAATTGCCAGCGATGCCATGCTCGGTGCGAATTCAATCAGTGGTGCAGCCTTTTCAGCTAGAAACTTTCGGCATAACATGCCGAGTAATAAAGGAAACAATACGGTGAGTAGAATGGTTTGCATCATCGACCAAAAGGGCACAGGTAAATAGCTGCCACCTAGCCACTCGACTAAAGAAGGCGTTATTAAGGGTGAAAGAAATGTTGCCACGGTAGTTAATGCAACCGAAAAAGCAACTGCGCCACCAGCCAAGTAAACAATCACATTGCTTGCCATAGCGCCCGGTGCGCAACCAACGATAATTACACCTAGTGCTAGTTCGGGAGGTAGGTCGGCAAGCCAAGCGGCGGCGGCACAAAGTAGAGGCATGATGGTGTATTGGGAGCAAATACCAAGGGCGATAGAGCGGGGCGTTTGTAGGGTTGTTTTCAGTTCATCAGGTTTTAAAACAATACCCAGTGCGAACATTGAGGCTGCGAATAGCCACAAGAAATAGTGTTTGAATACAAGAAAAATAGCTGGCTGGTAAAAAGCAATAACAGCGCAAATTAAAGTTAGCGGAGCCATGCCACGAGAAATAAAGTGTAAGAGAAAATTCATGATGTATAGCATAAGTGTTGCGAAAAAATAAAAAAAGCCCTTGTTCGAACCTTATTTTTTACGTTTAATTAAATGCCTGTTAGATCTATAAAAATAAATTTAAGGAGAGATCATGGATTCATTAATTGCAGCTTGCCTGTTATTCCTTGGGATGCACTGGATAGTGTCCGGTAGCCCTTTACGTACACCAATAGTAAACCTTTTAGGTGAAAAATTATTTAAGCCACTATTCGCAATAATTATTGCTATTTCTTTAGCGTGGATGGCAATGGCATATTCGGCGGCTCCTTATGTAGAAACTTGGGGTACAGCGGTAGCGCTCAAACCAGTTTCATCAGTATTAATGTTGATTTCATTTTTATTTTTGATGACAGGGGTATTGGATAAAAATCCAACCACGCTCGGTTTAGTGCCGCCAGATCAAGTAGAAGCGCGTGGCATGGTAAGAATTACTCGGCATGGTGCATTGATAGGCTTAGGTTTATGGGGCTTGGCGCATTTTATTGTGAACGGGGATGTCGCTTCACACTTATTATTTGGCACGATTGCTTTTGAAGGTTTGATAGCACCAATGAATCTAGATCGAAAATACCGAGCGCGTTACGGAGAAGGTTGGACAAAGTTTGCAGAACAAACGTCTTATATTCCGTTTGTGGCAATTTTATCTGGTCGGAATAAGTTGGTTCTTAGTGAAATTAATATTTGGATGGCGCTGATAGCAATTGCAGCTTTTGCGGCTGTCTTTTATTTCCACCAGGCATGGTTTGGTGTTGCGTTGCTGCCTTAATTTATAGAGGTATAAGCCACACCTTTGTAAAAAGGTGTGGCTTTAAATAAAGTTAGATATCAAATGGTTGGTTAAGAATTTTCTCAACAGCTAGATTCTTAAGGCGTACGTAGTTTGGTAGGCCATTTACATAAGGCGGGTAGTCTTCACCGATAATTAATGGGCGCAAGTAGGTTTCACATTCTGCAGTAATACCAAAGCCATCGGCTGTAATGTAATTTTCCGGTAGTTTTTGCTCTACATTGGCAACATCTTTTAGTTCACCAAAACCAATTTCCCATTGGTAAGGGTTGTTGCTGGTTCTAACAATAGTCGGCATAACAGCTGTTTTACCTTCAATCGCTAATTCAATCGCCGCTTTACCCATTGCATAGGCCTGTTCTACATCAGTTTTTGAGGCTATATGACGTGCCGCACGTTGCAAATAATCAGCAACAGCCCAATGATATTTATAACCATAAGCCGTTTTAATCATCTCAGCAACAACAGGTGCAACGCCGCCAAGTTGGGCATGTCCGAAAGCATCACGAGTACCAGCTTCAGCTAGGAATTGTCCGTCAGGATTTTTTACACCTTCAGAAACGACAATGCAGCAAAAACCATGTTTTTTAACCGTAGCATCAACCTTAGCTAGGAACTTTTCCTGATCAAAAACAATTTCAGGAAATAAAATAATATGAGGGGATTCACCATCATTTTCAGCGGCTAAACCTGCAGCAGCGGCAATCCAGCCCGCGTGGCGGCCCATTACTTCAAGTACAAAAACCTTGGTAGAGGTGCGTGCCATAGAGGCAACATCAAAGCCAGCTTCGCGAATAGAAACGGCCACATATTTAGCAACAGAGCCAAATCCTGGGCAGTTATCGGTGAGTGGTAAGTCATTATCAACTGTTTTAGGAATGCCAATGCATTGCAACTTATGGCCTAAAGAGGCGCTTAGTTGCGAGAGTTTATTGGTGGTGTCTTGTGAGTCACCGCCGCCGTTGTAGAAAAAATAGCCTACATCATGTGCTTTGAACACTGTAATTAAACGCTCATATTCTGCACGATTCTCTTCAAAGCTTTTTAGCTTATAGCGGCATGAGCCAAATGCACCAGATGGAGTGTGTCTTAATGCAGCAATAGCTTCAGGACTTTCAAGGCTTGTATCAATTAGATCTTCTGTTAAGGCGCCAATAATGCCGTTACGACCAGCATAAACCTTGTTGATTTTATCTGGGTGATTTTTGGCTGTTTCAATTAAGCCACAGGCGCTGGCATTAATAACGGCTGTGACACCACCAGATTGTGCGTAAAAAGCATTTTGAGCGGTCATATTGGAGGTAAGTTATTTTGAAAGTCGATATTATAAAGTCTGGCTTCTTTTAGAAGGGGATTTATTAGTTATTATCAACTAAAACCAAGAAATTTCTTGGGACTTTAGGTTCTTACTTTTCTTGTCAAGACATAGAGCTTCTTATCTGTACCTCTAATAAAGACAGACTAGTAAGACATTTGTGCTCTGTTTTAAGGGGGCTTTAGCCCTTAGCCGAAATCAAAATAAGTTAGCATGAGTTCTTCCTTTCTATATTATCCTAACGAAAAGGTGCAGGTTTTAAACTTTGCCTATACTGGCTTTTATTGGATTTACTTCATACCATGATAGTGGCACTTGCATAAAAAAAAAGGCTGGGTATCCTGTTTAGGATGAATGGTTATACACATGGTTTCGATTATGGTTAATAAAACAGCAAAATATTGTCAACGGATATTACTCATCTTAGCGATAGGTATGCTGTCTGCCTGTGCGGGGGTGACTTATCACGCAAGCCCTATTAATGTCACGTTGTCGAATATTCAGCTTGTAGACAGCGAGTTACTCGAACAAGAGTATATGCTGACGTTGCGAATCCAAAATACAAATGATTCCACCTTGGTTATTAATGGCCTAAGTTACACCTTGGATATAAATGGAGCTGAATTTGCGCATGGTGTAAGTAATCAGCAAAATTATATTCTGCCATATGCAGAAAAACTTATTCAAGTGAGCCTTATTAGTAGTACCTTTAGTGCCTTGAAGCAGCTTAATAAGCTTGGCAAGAAAGGGTCTTCTACGTTTAATTACCTTTTAAAGGGTAAGGTAAGCCTCGGTGCTCGTTATGTGCCTACACCTATTATGCCACTGGCCTTTGAAGCGGGTGGCTCGATTAAGCTTGGGGAATTATTAAAGAGACCGGAACTACCTACTAAATAAAGTCTCTAATAGAGAGATGGAAAATCAAAGGAGAAAAATATGAAAACTATCCAAATAACAGTTTTTTTAATGCTGATTGCTTTTGTTACTGCTTGTGCAGGGCCTAATCCGTATGGTGCATCGTCGCAGCAATACAGTCAGTCAGAAGCAAATCGTGCACTTCAGGTTGAACATGGCGTCATTATTGATTTGCGTGCGGTGTCGATAGATTCTGAGGGTAACCTTGTTGGGAAAATGGCAGGTGGTTTAATTGGTGGCCTAGCAGGTAGCAGTGTTGGCGGTGGCAAAGGTAGTGCTATTGCAGCGGTTGCCGGTGCTGTGATGGGCGGCATGATTGGCAATAAAGCTGAAGCCGCTATTAATAAAGATAATGGTGTGCAGATAACCGTTCAGTTAGATAATGGACGAGTCGAAGCAGTTGTTCAAGAGGTTAGCCCTAATGTCTTTTTTAGTAAAGGTGATCAGGTTAAGTTAATTAGTGATGCGTCTGGAAAAATGCGGGTCGTCCAATAACCTAGGGATAGTTATGACCGATACACTAAGTTCTGATAAAGCTTATCGACAGCTTCATACTGTACTGGGAAAGGAAAAGATCCTTTCTGTTATTTCTCATTTTTATGATCTCATTCCCGATCACCCAACGATGGGGAGTTACTTTTCTGAAGTAAAAGATTGGGATGAACTAAAAGAACGCCTTGGTCATTTTTGGTGGATTGACCTTGGTGGTGAACGTTATCGTGAAGATATCTATAACCCTCATGCAGTACACCGATACTTGCGACTTCCGCCAGAGCTTATTGATGATTGGTTAGTGTTATTTTCAGGCAACCTGCATGAGCATTTGGATGAAGACAGTGCTAACGCGTGGATGGCGCGAGCCACTCAAATGGCTGAGTGGATACGTACCGACCTAAAGGAGCATATGAAGAAGTAGTTATATGCAGCCTGTTGATATTGTTATTTTTTAGCCCACGATCCATCAGGTTTTTGAACTAGATGACCTGCTTTTGTTTTACTGATAGCCTTATTACCAGCCATTTTTTCTATGCTTGTCAGTGTTTTGCCCACCTTTGTGGCAATTTCTTGGTATTTGGCTTTTCGCTTACTATTAATGTCAAGTACAAGTGCTTTAAGCTCGTCTGTTGAGGGCTTGGTAGCAATAGCTAAGTAGCCAGAGGGGGTTTCTCCTACTAGCCCGTCACTTTTTGCATTTTGCAAGCTAATAGCAAAGCTGTTGCCAAAAAATGTAAGTAAGGCAATTAATAATAAAGATTGTATTTTTTTCATCATAGGTTCCTAAAATAGTCCTTCGTCATCAGAAAACATAGCGTCTAGTTCTTGATCTACTTTAATGCGAATTTCATGCTGAATTTTCACATTTAGATTAATTACAATAGGCTTATCTGGCACTTCAACTTTAACGGTTGGTGTACAAGCTGTGGCACTAATAAAAAGCCAGCAGAGGGTGATTAAGCTAAGATTCCTGGTGATATGATTCATAAAATTACTCGGTTTATTTGCAATAACGTTCATTGTTAGCTGACGTTGTTTTTAAGTCGAATAGTTTTTCAATCTGAGACTCAAGCCCAGATTGTAAGCGTAATGCTTTAATCATGCCTTGTAAATCTATCTCAGTATTCAAATTAAGCTCAACAGGTCTTCGACTAACAGCATTGTAATTAGTTCCCAAAATAGATGAGCCGAGCTTAAGGATACGGTTGTTATAGCTGATTTGGCTAGTAAGTTTTGAATAATCAAAATCTTCTAGGATATCTAGGGTCAATTTTAGTTGCTGATTAATATCATTACTGCCACTTAATGGGCTACTGTAACGGATATTACCTGCTTGGTTAGTCCTAACGGAGCCATCTAAAATATTGATTTCACCTGCTTGGTAGTGAATAGGTATTTGCCCAGACACTTTTCCAGTGATATCTAAGCTATTAACTTGTTGGGTGGCGACTAAATCGGCTAAGTTGACTTGGTTTAAATAGACGTTCAGTTTTATATCATCAGTTAGTGCTAATTCTTTTTCCACTAGGCCTATTGAACCTGAAAAGACCTGAGCGGTGACAACAGGAATATTAGCATGCCAATTATTCAAGTTTTTAGAGAGGGTACTTTTGAGTTTTATATTGCTTATTTTTAGACCAATATCGGCCTCTTCAATAAAAGCGTTAAGCTTAAACTGAGGCTGCTTGTTTGCTAAAAGATGGCTATTAAGTTTGAATTGAATACCTTTAAATAATCCAACTTGATGTGAGCCATTAATATCTTTTAGTGAAAAAATCAATTGTGTAAGTAGGGTTTGTTTTTTTTCAAACTTCACTTGGGCAAAGCCAGACAAAGAACCACTATTGATATTGAAGGGCAATGCGCTGGTATTAAGCCAGTGCTGCAAAGTGTTCTCAGTAGAAAAATCATGTTGCCATTGCAGGTTTAGGTAGGAATCTTTAGTTGTAGCCGAGCCGTTCCAACTAGCACTAATTAAAGGCTGATGACAGGCATTAAATAAGTTAAGAGTCGCTTTACTTAAGTTGTTTTTGTGTTGAAAAATCCCTTCAAGCAGTATTTCTGGAATGTGATGATTCTTGCCAGCAATATTGGCTGATGTGGCCTGAATTTTTGAATTGAGCTGAAAGTTATTACCATCAAGCGCGACAGTTGAATCAACTTCAACCTTATCTAAGAGTGTGTCTTGCGATGAGAGTTTCTTAGCATCAATTAAAAAGGATAGTGCGGGTATTTTAGATGCTTTAAGATCTAATTTTATAGCTTGCGGCGGCAGGCTAAATGAGAGGTTTTTAACTTTTTTATCATCGAAAGTTAAGTTTTTTAAACTCAATCTATTGCTGAGTTTGGTGTCAAAAGTGATGGTATTTTTGTACCAAGCTAAGCGCCCTGTTAAGTTTGCTTTTGCAGATACTACGGATAAGCCTTGAACTGGAAAGCGTTGCGTTGGTTTATTGATATTAAAATGGCCAAGAAATTCGGCTGAATTTTTTGTACCATTTTGTGAGCTTAGCTTGCTAAGTTGTATATCAGCTAAGGTGTTTTTGCCCTCTGAATAGCTAAACTGCAAGCTGCCTTGCGTTATATTGAATGTATTAGCTTGGGTCGTGCCTTCTAAAACAATTGGCTCATTTATATTGAGTTTTAGAGTTCCCTGTTTACTATCGTTTAAAAACTTAAAACCTCCTTCCAAATAAGCTAAAGGTGCTGCTTTTGAATCCAGTGAAGTCTGCCATTCACCCTTATTAAGGGATGCTTCAACATTAACCGAGGCGCTTAATGAGCTAGCTGGGGCTAGTTGTTGCTGACTCAGGATAGATTGTTGCTGAAACTTAGCATTTATCAATAAGCTTTCTAAATCACCCAGAGCAAGTATTTGTTGTAAGGGTAAAGAGAATTCTGCGGTTAAAGAGCTATTACCCTTGTTGAGTGATATATTTTTACCTTGATTAAGTGGAATATTTAACTGTTTGAAAGCATGCTGTATTTCCAGGGTACCATGCAGTTCGGCTTGTATTTCCGATAGTGAAATATCGACAGATAATAGGGTGTTAGTTATTTCATCAGCTAATTTAAATTCAATTTTATTATTGGCTGAGACGTTTAACGATATGCTTTTATCGAACAACTTTACATAAGGGCTGTTTGCCTCAGTCGTTTCAACGGGTGTAATTCTGGCCGTGGTAATTATTTGGTTCTTTGATAATAAAGTACGAATTTTTGTCAGTTTTATTGGCAGCAGAACGGTTTCAATTGATGCAATCGACAGTTTAAGCTGTGGTAAGGAGCCAGTAAAAGAGCGGGGCAAGAAAGCCTGTAAATTAACTGGCTCAGCCGATTTATTATCTACTTTAGTGGTGTTTTGAGAGCTAACCTTAATAGTACCAATGCTAACCTCAATCGGCTTGTTGGAACGACGGTTAGTGAGTAGCAGAATATCACTAATGTGGATCTCAGTTTTATCGGCTAGCTTAATGGATGCAGAGCCAACCATATAAGTCTGGCCGATTATCTGCTGATAACTGGGTAGGCTTAGTTCAATATCAATTAACTCAATATTGTTTTTTTCTAGGCTACTCGCAAGAACAAATCGAGTAATAAATGGCAGTGAAAAATAAAGCGAAATAACGATCAGCAGGAGGCCAATGCTAATTCGCTTTATTAGCGGCATTTTGGTTTATTTAACCCTCATGCCAGGCTGTGCGCCATTATCGGGTGAGAATAACCAAATATCCTCACCACCTGGGCCTGCGGCAAGTACCATGCCTTCGGAGATACCAAAACGCATTTTACGTGGCGCAAGATTGGCTACCATTAAGGTTAAGCGGCCTTCTAGCTGCTCAGGTTGGTAGGCGGATTTTATGCCGGCAAATACTTGCTTGCTACTATCACCCAAGCTAAGTGTTAATTTCAGTAGCTTATCAGCGCCTTCAACATGTTCAGCTTTTTCAATTTTAGCTACGCGTAAGTCTACCTTTGCAAAGTCTTCAAATTGAATCATTTCAGGAGCCTCTTCTTTAGGGGCTTTTTGTTTGCTCTTTTTAGCTTTAACAGGTGCTGCAACTTGCAGGGTTTCCTTTGATGCTTCGATCATGTCGGCTAGTTTGTCTGCATCGACGCGGGTCATTAATGGCTTGAACTTGTTAATTTTGTGATCAACTAGTGGGCTTAGCTCATTTGGCCAAGGTAAGGCGTCTACATTTAAGAATTGCTCGGCTTTTTCAACCATGCTAGGTACCACAGGTTTTAAGTAGGCGGCAATTAGGTAAAACAAGTTAATGCCGACGCTGCAAATAGCATGTAGTTCTTGATCGCTCTCGTCTTGTTTGGCAACAACCCACGGTTGCTTGTCATCAATATATTGGTTGGCTTTATCGGCAAGGCTAGAAATAGCGCGCATGGCTCGGCCAAAATCACGTGTTTCGTAATATTCTGCAATCTCTTCACTGGCATCAATAAAGGATTGGAATAGTTCGGGTTCTGAACATTCAGCAGCCAGTTGGTTATCAAAACGTTTTTTGATAAAACCGCTGCAACGGCTGGCAATATTAACCACTTTGTTAACTAAATCGGTATTAACGCGCTGGCTGAAATCTTCGAAGTTAAGGTCAATATCTTCTACGCGATTATTTAATTTAGCAGCAAAGTAATAACGTAGATATTCAGGGTTTAAGTGTTCTAAGTAAGTGCGGGCTTTTATAAATGTGCCGCGAGATTTAGACATTTTCTCGCCATTCACGGTAAGAAAACCATGGGCGAAAATGGCGGTTGGGGTTCTAAAGCCAGCGCCCGTTAGCATCGCAGGCCAAAATAGGGCGTGGAAATAGACGATGTCTTTACCGATGAAATGATAAAGTTCGGTGCTGCTGTCTTTTGCCCAAAATTCATCAAAATCTAGGCCTTTATCGTCACAAAGTTTTTTGAAACTGCCCATATAACCGACAGGGGCATCTAGCCATACATAAAAGTATTTGCCCGGTGCATTAGGGATTTCAAAGCCAAAATATGGTGCATCACGTGAAATATCCCAATCTTGCAGGCCAGATTCAAACCATTCATTAAGTTTATTGGCGACTTGCTCTTGGATGTGGCCAGAATGTGTCCATTCTTTCAGCATCACTTCAAAATCAGCTAGTTTGAAAAAGAAATGTTCAGATTCTTTTTCGATTGGTTTCTCGCCTGATACGGCAGAGACGGCATTGATTAGGTCAACCGGTGAATAGGTGGCGCTACATACTTCGCAGTTATCGCCGTATTGATCTGCCGCACCGCATTTTGGGCACTCACCTTTAACAAAACGATCTGGTAAGAACATTTCTTTAACCGGGTCATAGGCTTGGGTAATGGTGCGATTATGAATATGACCTTTTTCATTAAGACGGTTGTAGATTAGCTCGGAAAACTGGCGAGTTTCATCTGAGTGGGTGGTGTAATAATTATCAAACTGAATATTAAAATCGGCAAAGTCAGTCGAGTGTTGTAACCAGGTGTCGGCAATCAGTTTCTCAGGAGTAATGTTCTCTTGCTGGGCACGTAGCATAATGGGCGTGCCGTGTGCATCATCGGCGCAAACGTAGTAGCAAGTATGGCCGCGTTGGCGTTGAAAACGTGTCCAAATATCGGTTTGGATATATTCAACTAAATGGCCAATATGAATAGGGCCGTTGGCATACGGTAGGGCGCTGGTAGCGAGAATAGTACGTTTGGTATTTGACATGAGCAGATAATTTACAATTTAGCTGGCTATTGTCACATAAATGCGTGTTCAATTCAGGCTTGATAGAGGCATTACTTTGAAATATAAGCCTGCCATTGGCTTAACTGTTGGTCGGTTAGTTGGCCGCTATGTGGGCTGATCTGATGCTGTGAGTTGTAGAAGTAGCTACGCGGCAGTTCGCCAAACCATGTTGGATCTATATTTTTTCTTAATTTAGCATTTGGCTGATCTGAAAAAACCCATAATTCGGCTTGGTTCAACTGGTATGCAGTGATGACCTCGAAAACTTCTTTCTGCAAGTCAAGGCTGTCGGTAGCAACAAGTATTAGCTGGCTTGCTGGGTATTTCTTTTGCCAACGATTAAGGGCGGCAAGCTCTTGGTAGCAGGCAGGGCATTCTAAGGACCAAAAAACTAATAAAAATGGTTGTTGCGGATGGTTTTTTAACACCTCTGTTAGGCTATCTGCTTGCCACTGTTGAAGTGCGGGCGTTTCTGCAAGGCTGATTTGGCAAATGAAAAGGCAGCATAAGATGAGTTTTCTCATGGTGCGATGGCTGCGAACGGTTTTGTTACAGGCATAAGCCGTAAACCCTCATTAGCGGTATGCCAAGAAAGAAAAATATGTTGTTTATTGCTGATCAATAGCGGGTGATCTGATTTGCCCGTTGTGGATGCAATAGTATTAGCCGCTGACCAGTGTTCACCGTGATCGGTTGAATAACGCATTTTGATCAGAGATTGGTCATTCTCATAGGTTTTCCAAACTAGCCAAACAGTATTATTAAACTGCATAACATTAGGATGGCTAGCTTGAGGTGAGCTATCTATGCTGAGAATGTTTTTAAGCGTTTTTGAATCATGCTGAAATGCTGCATAGTAAATACCCTTATGCAGATTGCCGATACTAAACCAAGTTAGGTGGCTGAAATTTGGGTTGCTGTTATCAATATCCGGGCCATGATGAGGGCAAGAGTTGGTTTGCCAATCATCCGTTGTTGCTCTGCTAATAGCTAAACTATGGCTTGGGGTTAAGGTACTGATTGCGTGATCGCGAACACCACCAGAAAACAGTTGCCGCCACATGATAGTGGCATTATTTTCGCCTTGATTTGCAATGGCTATTCGACAGCATTCACAGCTGTGCTCGGCAACTAATTTATTGGCAGTAAAGCTTTGGCCTTGGTCATTAGAGACTGCGTAATAAACTGAAATTCCGGGGTATAGCAGGTTCTTTTTCTTGGCGGCGGTGCTGTCACGTTTATCTAACCAAGCGATGTAAATAAGGCCAGATGGGGTGATAGTCATGGCATCAAAACGATGGCCAATGGGTAGCCCATCGTCATTAATGGTTTTGACGCTTTCAAAGCTTTTACCACCATTAGTGGAGCGCGCAAAGCTAATATCGCCGGTATAACGCCCCGGTGTTTTTTCAGTCCAACTGACAAAGACTAAGCCGTTAGTGCTCAGCTTTATTTTTGGCCTATTTTCGCCGTTAGTATAAATTTTTTGTGGTATTTGGTTGACCTTAACAGGGCTAGAATAATGTTTGCCTAAGTCTGCTGAATGGGCAATATAAACGAATCCCTGTTGTACAAAGGCCGTCCAAAGTAAGCTGTTTTGGTCAAAAACAGAGGTCGGTGTTTTACCGCAATCAACCGAGATTTTAGTTTGCTCGCACCGGCCAAAACTGGCTGATGAAAAACAAAAAAGCACAAGGGCGATAATGAGCCCTTGTGCTGAGTGTGACGCTGGTTTATTCAAAAACAATTTTACCTTCAAGGAAGAAAGTACGTGATGGCCATGGGTGATGGACGTAGGCTTCTTTATTAAAAATATTGTCCACGCCAATGCTGAATTGGCTACTTGTTGTGGCTTGCCAATTCATTTTGGCATTAACAAAAAGGTAGTCATCTTGTGCGCCGAATACATCGCTGGCTGAATCACTGTTATCGAGATCACCGTAACTGTTGCTTGCATAACGAATACCTGCATGGGCATCAAGTGTTTCACTGAGGGGGTAATTAAGCAATAAGTTGGCGCGCCATTTAGGAAGACGTGGGAACGTGTTGCCTTCTAAAGAACTATCTAGCTTATTTTTAGTGATTTCTGAATCGGTATAGGTCAGGTTAAAGCGAGTATCGAACTTAGTACCGAATACATTACCTTGGTTGTAAACAAATTCAGCACCCTTAGTTTTTACCGTATCAACAGGTAAAAAAGTTCGCAGCGTTGAGCCATTAGTGGTGATATTTTGGCTGAAAATAACATCGTCTACATCTTCATAGAAGAGATTGAAACGAACTAGGCCGTTGTTTAGGCGGTGCTCAATCATTAGGTTTTGGAAAATACCATCTTCTGGATCAAGGTTCGCATCTGCTATGGATGATTGCTGTGCTTCATTAACATTTTGATACAGCTCCTCGGTCACAGGAAAACGTAATGCACGTGCTAGGGAATAGCGAATAGTGGTTTTGTTGTTGATAAAGTGAGCAATGGATAGTTTGGGTGAGAAGCCACTTTCATGGCGATCTTTATGGTTTTCAGTACCGGTTAGTAGGCCATCGGCATTATCATCGTAATAGCCATTTTCACCGCGCCAATCATCGTATCGTAGCCCAAGTGAGAGATCCCACTTAGGGTCAAATAACCAGCCCCACTGAGCAAAAACTGAATGGGTAAATGTTTCACCGCCACTGGCACCACGCGTATCGCCTTTTACATGTTGATAGGCATCGTATTTAAAAGGGTTAATTTCAAGCTCATATTGACTGTAGTTATAGCCAATTGATAAACGCTGACTTTCATCATTGCCTAAGGTTTCGGTACCAATTTTGGCATCAAATGTCTTCCAGCCAGTATCGCCATATTCTGTTAGGCGGCCTTTAAAATTGGCATTGCTGGCGATATAGCTGGGATCGGTAGAATTACGCCCAGTACGAACTTCATCATCTTTTAAAATCTCAAAGCTGGTTGCATAAATATCAAATACCCAATCGCTATCGGTACTTAAAGGGCCTGTTAAACCAAGGCCGAGTAATAAGCTTTCTCGACCCTGAAAGCGTTCTTGAAAAACACTGGCGCCGTATTTAGCAGTTTTAAAATGGCTACCCGATGGCGTTGTAACGCTATCATCATAAACAGGGTTGCCCGCTGCATCCGTTAGCAGGTTGCTAAATTCATCTTGTTCTTTTTTTCTATCTTCATAGGCGATGCTGCCGCGAATTTGATAATCACCTAAGTCATAATTTGCTTTAACTTTAAATAAGTCGGTGGTGACATGCTCAGGGCCTGAGTCACCATAATAAGTGACTGGTTCACGATATTCGTTAGTGCGAGCATGGCTACCATTAACAACGGTTCCGCCAGTACCAGAAGCAGGCGCGGCAAATTGTGTTTGTGGTTGGCTATCATTTTCTAAATGGCTATAAGAAAGATACAACCCTAAGTCACCAAATTTATCTTCAAACGACGCAAAGGCCTTGCCGCCATTAAAATACTCATCAGTGCCTAGCTCATTATAGTCTTGGCTAAATAGCGAGCCTTGTAAGACAATGCGGCGCTTTTTAGGGTCACGTGTTTTAAGTTTAACCACACCACCCATTGAATTACCGCCGTATTCAGCAGAAAAAGATCCATAGATAACCTCCGCTTTTTCAATTTCGTCCGACCCGATAAGCGACCAGCGTGGCGAGCCAGAATAGCTGGTTTGTAAAAAATAATGGAGAGGAAGGCCATCTGCTGTCACCATGGTTCGAGTGGTTTGGAACATATTGGAGCCGCGAATACCAATGGTTCCATTAGCATCACCAATGTAGCGTTTACGAATTACAAGGCTGGGTTCGTGGGCGATAATGTCTTCGGTAGTGGTAACATTTATGCCGCGTGCTTCTTCTGCCGTAATCGTTGATGTTGGGCTAACAATGCTGGTATCACTAAAAAGTGTGTCATTGCTAATGGTCAGTGTTGGTAGTTCTATTGGTTCTTGAGCAAAACTGGCGGTAGTAAATAAAACGCTACTCACTAAAAGAAGACAGTGTGTATTTTTCATTATTTTTATATTTTTTGAGGTGGGGTATTAAGTCGCGCATTATATAACTAAGTGATTTAAGCTGACACGTGGCAAATTGTCGCACCTGTCATGTCAGATTTGTATAAAATACATGGCTAAACTTTATATTCAGAGGTCGTCATGACAGGCATATCAAGCACACAAGTTGAACAGCATCTAAAAAACTTTATCGATCCGCTTACCGAACAAGATATTGTATCTAGCAAAGCCTTGAAAGCGGTTAATGTTGAAGGGAGTACGGTTAGTTTGAATGTTATTCTGGGCTATCCAGCTCAAGGTATTAAAGATTCATTGATTAACGATATTACCGCACATGTGCAAACATTAAATGGCGTAACTGATGTGAGTATTGATTTGACTTGGGAGATTAAACCTCATTCAGTTCAGAAGACTTTAAAGCCTCTGCAAAATGTGAAAAACATGATTGCTGTCGCATCAGGTAAAGGTGGCGTTGGTAAATCAACAACCTCGGTTAATTTAGCCTTGGCCCTGCAAGCAGAAGGTGCAAAAGTAGGCATTTTGGATGCGGATATTTATGGCCCAAGTCAGCCTGCAATGCTGGGTGTTTCGGGGCAGCCTTCTTCTCCTGATGGTAAGTCGATTAACCCGATGAAAGGTCATGGCCTTGAAGTGATGTCAGTTGGTTTTATGGTGGATGAAGATACCCCGATGATTTTAAGAGGACCTATGGTTACCCAAGCATTGGGACAATTATTAAATGATACGCGCTGGTCTGACTTGGACTATTTAATTATCGATATGCCTCCAGGAACGGGTGATATTCATTTAACGCTATCTCAAACGGTACCCGTGACAGCAGCGGTTGTTGTAACCACGCCTCAGGATATCGCTCTATTGGATGCCAAGAAGGGCTTCAAAATGTTTGAAAAAGTAGGTATCCCTGTGATTGGGCTAATCGAAAATATGAGTGTGCATATTTGTTCGAATTGCGGCCATGAAGAAGCTATTTTTGGCCAAGGTGGTGGCGAAGGAATGGCAAAAGATTATGATATTGATTTCTTGGGTGCACTGCCGTTAGATATGGCGATTCGCTTAAGCGGTGATATTGGTGTGCCAACAGTAGCAGCAGATCCTGATGGCCAGGTGGCTACAATGTATAGAGGCATTGCACGTAAAATGGCAGCGAGTTTATCGGTAAAGGCCAAGGACTTTAGCGGTAAAATTCCAAACATTGTTATTCAATAAACAGTAAAACGAGACAAATTATGGGTATAAAATCAGATGGCTGGATTCGTCGTATGGCGAAAGAAAAGGACATGATTGCACCGTTTGAGGCGCAACAAGTGCGTGAATCAGAACAAGGCCGAGTGATCTCTTACGGTACATCAAGCTATGGTTATGATGTTCGTTGTTCGGATGAGTTTAAGATTTTCACCAATATTAATTCAGCCGTGGTTGACCCCAAAAATTTCGATCAAAATAGTTTTGTCGATATTAAGTCTGATGTTTGTATTATTCCGCCAAACTCGTTTGCCCTAGCAAGAACAGTAGAATACTTAAAAATCCCTCGCGATGTATTAACTATTTGCTTAGGCAAATCAACCTATGCACGTTGCGGTATTATTGTTAACGTGACGCCGTTAGAACCTGAATGGGAAGGGCATGTCACCTTGGAATTTTCAAATACGACTCCACTGCCTGCAAAAATCTATGCTAACGAAGGTGTGGCTCAGTTCTTGTTTTTAGGGGCAGATGAGATATGTGAAACCTCATATGGTGACCGCGGTGGTAAATATCAGGGGCAGACCGGGGTTACGTTACCAAAGACCTAGTTGGGGAATCTACGCAGTACTATACTAGTCTTTAAACGAAGCATTTATTAGCTCCATTTTGAAGGTGCCATACTTCTTTTCTCGTGTTAATAACACGGGCAACATATGTAAATCTTTTGCACACCAATAGGTCGTTACCTGTGATTTGTTGTCTTTTTTACGGGCAAGCTTTATCGTTTGGTAAGGCTTGTTATTAATAGTGATAAGTTCTTCGCCTTGATGAGCGAAAGTGTAAGTTTTTAGGCGGCCACCATCAGCTACTTGATAACTGAGCTCTTTTTTGAGTTGCTTAAGATCCCGCATTAGCGCAATCTGCATTAGCGCCTTATCAATCACACCTGGTTGAATCTCCATTTGCCAACTTTTCCCTTTGCTGGTGTTGGAAACACTGAGTTTCTGCCAATCAAATACAAGCGTTACATTTTTAGTGCCATCGCCAAGCTGTTCTGAGTACTTATAATTCATGGGCCGGGTGAGAGTATTAGACATCTTAAATATACTGGTTTCAGTGACATCATCATCGCGAAGAAAAGACAGTAAGCCGCTGGTTTCAGTTTTGGACAAAAGCTTGTACTGCTCAGGTGCTATGGCTTTCATAACTAAGTTCACATGGCCAATCTCCACACTATTATGTGATAACTGATACTCTGCTTTAAAGGGAGGAATGCTTGGGGTGCTAGCAAAAGCAACTTGGCTTGCTAAGAATATGAGGAGAAAGCTATATGCGATTTTTTGATAGAAAATTTGCATGTCTAAGAGTGTACATGCCCATTTTATAAATGGGTAGAGGCTTGGCTTACATATAATCAATAATGATCGGGCTGGTCATTTTTTTATCATCCATATGGATTTCCCCATCAATGAGTTTGATCCTGCCTTCTGCTAGCCAAGAAATGGCGGTTGGGTAAATTAAATGTTCTTTGGTTTTTATGCGTAGCTCAAGGCTTTCAGGCGTATCTGCCGAAAGAATTGGCAGTCGTGCTTGTAATAAAACGGGGCCGCCATCTAATTCTGTATTCACGAAGTGAACGCTACTACCGTGTAAAGGTTCGCCTGCATCCATAGCGCGCTGGTGGGTGTGCATGCCTTTATAATTAGGTAATAATGAAGGATGGATATTAATGATTCGCCCTTCGTAATGGTTTACAAAAGCAGGGCTTAAAATACGCATAAAACCAGCTAGTACGATAAGATCTGGCTGATACGCATCAATTTCTTTTTGAAGAGCAATGTCGAAGCTTTCTCTTGAGTCAAAAAGGGTGTGATCCAATACTTGATTAGGAATACCGGCTTCTTCTGCACGTTTTAAGCCCATTACGCCAGGTTTGTTGCTAATAACAGCAACAATTGAACCAGGCAAGTCGGTATCTAAGATCGACTGTAATGTCGTTCCTGAGCCGGACAATAGAAGAGCAATGCGGTAACTATGGTCCATAGGGTGACCTTAGTTTGCTTGATAGCAAACGTGAGGTGTTTGAGTATCACTGGTTTCAATATTGCCAATAATATAAGCAGATTCGCCACTTTCTTTAAGTTGCGCCATCGCATTGGCGACATCGTCGCTAGCAACAGAAACAACCATACCAATGCCGCAATTAAATGTTTTTAACATTTCTTCGTCAGTTACTTTGCCATGAGTTTGTAGCCAGTCAAATAGCTCTGTTTTAGGCCAGCTACCTAATTGAACATTAGCGACAGTATTTTCTGGCAAGACTCGAGGCAGGTTTTCGGTTATGCCGCCACCAGTAATATGAGCAATAGCATGCACGGGAACCTTCTTGATAAGGTTTAGTAATGATTTAACGTAAATCGTTGTTGGTGCAAGAAGAGCTTCTGGCAATGGCATGCCGTCTACCGTACCGGATAATTCTGGTTGGCGTTCAATAATTTTACGAATGAGCGAATAACCATTTGAATGTGCGCCAGATGAGGCTAAGCCAATTAATACATCGCCTGCTGCAACTTTGGAGCCATCAATAATCAACTCTTTTTCAACAATACCAACACTAAAGCCTGCTAAGTCGTAATCTTCACCCTCATACATACCTGGCATTTCAGCTGTTTCACCACCCACTAAGGCGGCACCAGATAATTCACAGCCTTTGCCAATGCCTGAAATGACATCACTGGCAACATCTAAATTAAGTTTGCCAGTGGCATAATAATCTAGAAAGAATAAAGGCTCGGCCCCAGTAACAACAATATCATTAACACACATCGCAACTAAATCGATGCCAATGGTGTCATGTTTGTTTAGCTGCATGGCAAGCTTAAGTTTTGTGCCTACGCCATCAGTACCAGAAACTAAAATAGGTTTTTTATATTGTTCAGTTGGAAGTTCAAAAAGTGAACCAAAGCCACCTAGGCCAGACATAACGCCAGGGCGAGCGGTTTTTTTTGCTATCGGCTTAATGCGTTCAACGAGTTCGGCACCGGCATCAATATCGACACCTGCTTGCTTATAACTTAGGCTGCTGTTGTTATCAGTCACGATTTAACTCTGGGTATTTAAAAAAGTAATTATATCAGTTGAGGCGGATGCTGAGTAATTGTTGGCGATCTGATGCCTAACTATATTATGCTATGACTTAAATTTTTTTGCAGAGTATGGGTTTTATGCGTTTATTTATAGGTATTTTATTACTGTTTGTTGTTGCTGAGACTGTTCAAGCTAGAGACTTGCAGGGGCTTTATCGTGCAATAGTGCCTGTGATTGACCAGTCAGAAGCTGAACGTAGAATGGCTTTAAAGCTGACATTGGCCCAGGTTATAAAAAAAGTAACGGGGCGAGAAGCTGCCATGAATAATATTGCTTTAGCAACTGCCTTTTCTAGGGCTGAATCGTTTGTAGAGCAGTATCAGTATAAGAAAGCTGATGGTATTGGCGCAGAGCAGGAAGCTCCGTTGATACCTGAGTATTTATTGTCTGTTTTATATAATAAGGCCTCAATTGATGCGGTTCTTAAGCAGCATAATGTGCCTGTTTGGGGGCGAAATAGACCTGTTGTGTTAGCTTGGATTGCCATTGAAACTAAGCAAGGTGAGCGTTATTTAGTTGGGCCTGAGAGAGCTGCTTCAGCTAGTCACATAGAGCAGGCAGGAGATAATTCAGGGCTACCCTACACCTTGCCTCTTATGGATTTACAGGATCAGCGTACAGTCAATTTTAATGATGTCTGGGGAAGTTTTTCAGAACGCATTTTAAAGGCGTCAGAGCGTTATGGCGTTGAGCATGTTTTGCTTTCTCGCCTTTTACAACAGGCGGATGGACAATGGAGGGCTCGTTGGTCCTTATTGAGTGACCAAGGACAAGTTGACGGTGAAGCTGAGCAGGCTTTGCTTGAAGATACACTTGCAGAAATGACCAGCGACACGACTAAAATATTAGCAGATATCTATGCTCCGGAAGGTATTCGTCATAGAAATAATATTATTATGAAAGTCGATGGTATTGATGATCTCGCTGGTTTATCGCATGTATTTGGGTATTTGCAGTCACTTGATGTAATAGAGGGTGTTAGCTGGCAGCATGTGCAGCTAAACGAGGTAAGGTTTGAGTTAAGCTATGAAGGTGAATTAGCTGTTTTAAAAGATACGATAAAATTAAATAATATATTGAAAGAAGTTATTGAGAGGCCAGAATTATTGCCAATTAGCACAAAAACAACTGAAAATAACCGAGCGATGGTAGCTGACGAAGGATTCTTGCACTATAGGGTTGGGTTTTGAATAGGCGTGATATTCCAAATTTAATTAGTTTGTTACGAATAGTTCTTGTTGCGCCGGTCGTGTTTTTCTTATTGCGGGAAAACTTTATGGCGGCCCTTATTATTTTTATCGTAGCAAGCGTTTCAGATGCGCTTGATGGTTATCTGGCCAAAAGATATGGTTGGAGTAGTCAGTTAGGTTCGTTTCTAGATCCATTAGCGGATAAATTACTGCTTGTTAGTGTTTTTTCAAGTTGTGTTGTTATCGGTATCGTACCTTTATGGCTTCTCGTGGCGGTATTTTCTCGTGATGTAATCGTAGGCATTGGTGCCGCTATCTATCACTTTTTAATTGAAGAGTTTAAAGGAACACCGCCCTTTTCAAGCAAGTTAAATACCGCGCTCCAATCGCTCTATCTGGTGTTGGTTATTGGCAACCAAGAATTATTGCAATTGCCAGAAGCTTGGATACTTTACTTGGTGTATTGCGTTGCAGGAACAACCGTTATAAGCGGTGTTGAATATGTCTGGGTTTGGGGAATGAAAGCATGGGAGAGAATGATATGAAAAGAAGTGATCCAGATCCATCTAAGCAGTTTTCTGTCAGGTTCGTTGATGGTGTCAATAACGGTACTTTAGTCGGGTTGGCGCTATTACTTGGTCTTGGATACCTCTTGTTACCCATTTTATTTCCGTTTATTGCCGCAGCGTTATTGGCTTATCTTAGTAGCTCAATAGTTAGCCGGCTTGAAAAGTACCGTTTCTTTTCGAGAAACTTGGCGGTTAGTACCGTGTTTATTACGATAATTTTTTTATTAAGTAGTTTGTTTTTATTAATATTACCGTTAATAGAGCAGCAAATTAGCCTTTTGGTGCAAAAGGTACCTGAAGTAATCTTGTGGCTTAAAATAACCGGGATACCATGGTTGAAGGGGAACTTTAGTGTCTTTAACCAACTTGATGCTGAAAAAATACAGAAGGGTTTGCAAAATAACCTTGGTAGTGCCAGTAGTATAGTTGTTAGTGTTTTGAGCTCAATTAGTGCCTCAGGTGTTTCTTTTTTGAATGGTGTGGCAACATTTGTATTAACACCTGTCCTAATGTTTTATTTTTTGCGTGATTGGAAAATTTTATTGGCAAAGATGCTCAATGCCTTTCCGCGGTCTATGGAAAAAAGAGTGACTATATTGGCGCTTGAGGTTGACGAGGTATTAAGCTCCTTCTTTAAGGGTCAAATGTTAGTGATGTTTTGTTTGGCTGTGATTTATTCAGTTGGGTTAAGTATTGCAGGCCTTGAATTTGCTCTGTTGATTGGCTTAATCGCGGGTTTGGTAAGTTTTGTACCTTATTTAGGGTTAATTACGGGCCTAGTTCTCGGTTGTTTAGCTGCATTCTTTCAACTACATGATCTGAGTTTGATTGTTCCTGTGTTAGTTGTTTTTGGCCTTGGTCAGCTACTAGAAAGTATTGTTCTTACACCCTTAGTGGTTGGTGACAAAATAGGCTTGCACCCTGTTGCGGTTATTTTTGCCGTTATGGCTGGTGGGCAATTATTTGGCTTTACTGGGATACTTTTAGCGTTGCCAATAGCAGCTGTGCTGCTTGTTTTCATTAAGTTTTTCGAGCAGCGTTATAAAAAAAGTAAGTTGTACTTGGAGGCCTAATTAGAGGTCAAAAAAAACGACCCATAAAGGGTCGTTTCTATCGATCTGTTTAGCTTTGGTCTAAATGTTTTTTGCAACAAATTCCCAATTAACCAATGTCCAGAATTTTTCCATGTAAGCAGGGCGAGCATTACGACAATCGATGTAGTAAGCATGTTCCCAAACATCACAGGTTAATAAAGGTGTTTGACCTTCAGTTAATGGGCAGCCAGCATTGAATGTTTGAACGATTTCAAGTTTGCCATCTGCATTTTTAACTAACCAGC
>Ga0209826_1000733_pt1 | contig 23489 bp, 18 predicted proteins | sample GOMGulsemesocosm_5_FD_184637 | JGI IMG/M metagenome (GOLD analysis project Ga0209826, IMG submission 184637) | Methane-oxidizing microbial communities from mesocosms in the Gulf of Mexico - GOM15C Gulf of Mexico (SPAdes) (version 2) | ecosystem: Environmental > Aquatic > Marine > Cold seeps... | reverse complement strand
TACTTGGCACATCATTTTCAGCGTAAAGATAAGGATAATTTTGATTTAGAGTAATTAACGTTGTAATTAGCCTAGGACTTTCAGTCCGCAAAATAACCTACCGTCTTTAGACGGTAGTTGTTAAGTTCATACATCAAAGCAAGTTGTTCGCCTAACTTACCCTCGGGAAAACCTTTGGAATGAAACCAAACCAAATATGGCTCAGGCAATTGTAATAACTTTATTCCAGCGTATTTACCAAAAGGCATAATGGTATTTATCGCCGTCATTAATGCTTGCTGATTTTCTATCACTGTTTTTCCTTAATGACCATGCATACTTTTATACTTTTTAAACGGGTAAAGTATCAAAACCTTGTTGTTGCTCTCTACGACAGATAAATAAACTATTACCTTGTTGTTTTTTTGCCTCTGACTTCGCTTTAGACGCTAAATCAGCAATTTGGTGATATGAATGATAATAAGTTGGATCAGGCTTAATTACACCTATAGCTAAACTCACTAAAGGGTGAAATATTTTCTTTCCTCTACGATCTAATGCGTTGTAACCTTGCTGTTTTTGATGCTCTGGGCTAATAAACGATAAACTTTGCTTAGCAAAATCATCTAATATTTTTTGGCAGATTTGGTTAACTTCATTATTTTTAAAAAGAATAATAAAATCATCTCCACCTATATGGCCAACAAAACAATATTTATTGTTGGTATTGATCATTATGCAATTAGCCAAGGTTTTAAGTAGTAAATCGCCATTGGCATAGCCATAAATATCATTAAAAGGCTTAAAATGATTTAAGTCTAAGTAGGCAATGCTAAAAGGTTTTTGCTCCTTTAACATATAATCAACTTCTTTTTCTATAGAGACATTACCCGGTAAGCCAGTTAATGGGTTGGCATATCGAGCTTGCTCTAATTTTGAGTCGGTTATACTTCTCAATAAATCTCTAGGGGACACAATACCAAGGTAACGGCCATTTTCAATAATAATTGATGGTTGTGTAAATTCTGAATTTGCTCTAGCGGTAAGTAAAGCACTCACTTGTTCTAAAGGCATAGAATGCTCAATTATCATTGGACTATTGAACATTATATCTAGAGCCGTTTTTTTATCAAATAGCGCTCGGCCATATACATTAGAATACGATTCCATCAATTGATGGCGAAAAATCAGCCCTAACGCTTTGCTACCATGCAACACAGGAATAGCTTGAAGATTGAGGTTGTCGGTAAAAATATCATAAGCATCATTAATACTTTGGTTATATTCAACTGTTATTGTGGGTGTTACTAGCGAAGCAATAGTGCCTAAATCTGATTTTTGTTTAACATGAGGGCTTATATCAAGTTTTGGGAAAACTCTTATAGGGTTTTCATTTGGCCTTGCCAAAAAGAAACCTTGACTATAAACCATACCTAAATCACGCAAAAGCTCAAATTCGCCTTTAGTTTCAATTCCTTCTGCAATTATACATGCGTTAGATATTCTACCTAATTCAAAAAGAATTTTTAAAAACTCTCGCTTGATCACATCTTTGTCACAACGGTCAATAAAGTACCGGTCTATTTTTACAATATCGGGACGTAAATAGCTCCATTGCTTTAATCCTGAATAACCAGCACCTACATCATCAATGGCAATATCAAAGCCGAATTGTCGGTATTTATTCAAAGCTTTGAGTAAAACATCACTATTCGGAAAGGGCGATTTTTCACTTATTTCAATCACTACTTGCTGTGGCGATAACCCCGAACGTTCAACTAATTTAATCGTTTCGCCATAAGGGTGATCTTTATTAAGCATGACATTCAAACAAATATTTATAAATAATTTACCACTTAATTTCAACTCGACAAAGCGTGTGATAGCACTTGCTCGACAAAGCAACTCTAATTCAGACAATAAGTCATGCTTTTCTGCCATAGTAAATAAAGCTTCAGGAGAGTGTAGTTCAGTATCTTTCGGGCCACGTGTCAGCGCTTCGTAGCCAACAATCATTTCATTTTCTATGTCGAAAATTGGCTGAAAAACAGTAGTGATAAGCTTGTTAGATATGATTGATTCAATTGTGGCTTGCATGGAATTATCTCCTTATTTTTAAACAACTACTTTTATTGTTTCTTGAATTCATACTTTAAGAGAGTCGCGATATGGCATGAAAGGATGATTATGAATAACGAAATTGAGTCAATGCCGTTTTCAGTTCTAAACTTAGATTTTCAGCCTCTCTTGCACTTCCTAGTGCGTTTTCAGTATTTTCAGTGTTTTTTTGTGATAAAGAAAATACGCGTGCCATCATATTTTTTACATCATCTACCGCTTGTAATTGTTTACTTTGATTTTCTTTTATTTGTTCATTTTTACTAATAATTTCAGTAAAAGAGCCGCTAATAACGTGTAAATTAATTTCAGTATCTTTGATTGTTTGTGCACCTTGAATAGCAAAGTCAGCATTTTTTTGCATTTGTGTTGCCACTTCGTCTGTCGACGTTCTGATTGTTTTAATCACCTTTTCTATTTCTCCCGTAGACTCTTGGGTACGTTGAGCTAGGGTGCGTATTTCATTGGCTACTACGGCAAAACCACGCCCTTGTTCACCCGCTCGTGCGGCTTCAATAGCCGCATTCAACGATAATAAATTAGTTTGTTCAGCAACGGCTTTAATTACCGTTACTACTGAATTAATTTGTTGGCCATGCTCTCGCAATGTATTCATTTGACAAGCAGAATCACCTATTGCTTGAGCAAGTTGCTTAATTTTCTCTGAAGACTGCTCTACTACTTCAAAGTTTTGCGTAGCATGAATGCCTGCATCTTTACTGACGGTTATACTACTTTTAGTGTGAGATTGAGTTACTTCTACCGCTTTGTTAATTTGTTCTACCGAAATACTTGCGTTAGAAAGTTCATTTTGTGTGCTATTCACTTGTTTTTTAGTTTCTTGACAAGCCGCAATAGTATTTTCTGTTGCTAAACCTAAGGTGTTGCCAATATTAGCTAACGTCTCAACAAAACCGACAATTCTGTCCATCATCGCATTAAAACTTTGTCCTATTTCACCTAACTCATCTTGAGTTGTTAGTTTTACACGTAATGATAAATTAGACTCTCGTTCAACATTTACCATAATACGCTGTAAGTGCTTTAACGGGTTTCTAATCGATTTAAATATAGACCAACCCAAAAGTAAAATTAAAAGATCAATAACACCAACAGTCATAAGTAGAATTTGATTTGTGTGAGTGGTTAGTTTGCTATTAACTAAGCTATCTTCGTCAGCTAATGTTTTTTGCAACAAAACCAGTTGGTCTAATTTTAATAAAAAGGGCTCTAGTGCAGCATACATTTGTAAATCAACGTAGTTGCTCATGCTATAAGAAGACTCTTGATCAATGAAGTCAGCTATTTTTTCTATCCCGTCAAGGCTATCTTGATAAAGAGGTTGCATAGCTTGAAGTAAGCTATATTCTTTTGCTGTTATATTTCCTTCTTTATAAGCTAGCCATTGCTGAGTAATTATTTCTTTTCCGTTACTGACTTGCTTTTGTGCATCTTGCCATAACGCCATACCGCTACGCGCTTTATGTGCGGTATCAATAATATTGGACGTAAATGTTCTAATAATAAGATTAAGCCTCTGTGTTTGGCTTAATCTTGTTTCAAGCATTTGTTGAGAATGCAGATGACGATCGGTAGATATTTTAATACAAGCAAAAATAATAATGCTGAATGTAAATAAAGGCACTAACGATAAAATAACAAGTTTACTGCTAACACGTGTTAATTTTTTCATGAAGTAAGGATATTAAAAGGGAAGGTTGGTTAGACATTGACTGTAGAGTAACAAGGAATTATGACTAATTTGTGACATTATTGTTACCAAAATATGACAAGCAAAGTCACTTTGAAATTTTTATCTTGATACCCGAACCACTTAAAAATACAGGACTTTGCTGGAATTAAAAACGCCTTTAGGCAAGGTATTGATTGAGGGTAATGGTTATTCAGATGAATGTGTTTCTGTGTTATCTAACGAGTTATACCCATGTGATGTCCTTATCAAAATGATATGTCTTTAAAAATAATGTCATCTACTTGCCATATAAATGAAACAAAAATGCCATTTAATAAGGTTAGAATTCGCACATACTTTAATGAATTGAGACTTTAATGAATTGAGTATGTATACCTAAATTCTCTCTATTTTATAACTTTTCTCTTTTCTATAATTTTCTCTATGATAAGGATATACTATGTCAATTGTTAGAAAACGCAGTGCCGCTCATGAAAGCCAGATCCCAAGCAATGCACGTGATAACCAATATATTTTAGCCGAGCTTACTATTACCGATGAGTTAATAGCTAAGTTTTCATCGAAAAAAGATGCGGAACAACCGACGAGTTATTATGACTTTTACAATAAGTTAAGCCGATTGTTATTTGAATATTGTGACACTTTTGAAATAGAGAACTGCCAGTTTATTGCTAATGATAAACTAGCCCGAGTACGCTTCAATCAAGAAATGCATCAATGGCAAACCAACCAACAAATTCTGTTTTACTATAACCCTGAAAGTCATCAATTAAAAAAATCATTTTTTGATGCGAATAAACGGGCTAAAAAAATCTGCCTACTGTTTTTAACAACAGGTTCAAATATCAGAAATAATGCTGCGAGTTTCCACGCTAAGGTAACACAACTAGTACAAGCCTATGCTGCTAACTTATCCATAGACATTTCTAATATACGCCTGAGAGACCATCAGCACATTACCTATGATTTATTTGCCAAACAAAAGCCAAATAATAGTGACAATAGTTTAACAAGCCAAGCTCATAAATTGCGTCCTATTCCTGTCCGTTATGCAAGTCAGCATGTTAACTTGCCTGAGTATCATTCAGCGATGACTTATGTTGTTATTAACTTGCCAATATCGAATAGGTTACTCAATATGGTAGAGATAGATCCCCATTCAAGTGACCCCTATAATCCACTTTACGCGTATATTACCGATGCTTTTACTCAGGCAGCTAAGCACTATAACCTAAATAATGGTGCTCTTATCGCTAACGGTTTAGTGCCTATTGTTCGTTATAGCATACATGATATTGTTTCACGTATTGGTGAATTGCAAATGTTAGGCTATAACCCTGAACAAAACCCTTGTGGTATGGTTAGTAAGTGGAATGCCGACGAACTAGTTGATGATATAAAGTTAGTTTTTGTTGCTACCGACAAAAATCAAACTAAAGAAGGCTTTGGTCAATTTTTAAATCAAATAGAACAAGCTTTACGCTTAATGGCCACAGAATTAGAAATGGAACCAAGCAGAGAAGAGGTTATTGTTAGGTTTCATCAACATGTCGCCTATAACTTTTAAATTTACAGTTGTGGTCGCTTTTGTAGTTTACGCTGTAAAGTGCGCCTGTGCATAGACAACTGACGTGCAGTAGCAGAAACATTGCCATCATTTGCTTTTAGCACTTGTTGAATATGCTGCCATTGCACTTGCTCTGTAGATAAAGGTTCACCATCTATTTTTATATCAGTAGCGATTGACGAGGCTTTACTTTTATTTAAAGCCGCTAATAAAGTTTGCGTATCTAACGGTTTAGTTAAGTAGTCATCAGCGCCTAGTTTTATTGCATCAACTGCAGTAGCAATGCTGGCAAACCCCGTAAGCAAAATAAGTCGACTGTTGGGTAATGATTGTCGTATTGGGGTGATGATATTTAAGGTCGTTTCTTCCGCCAGTTTCATATCTAACAAAACATAATTAGGTTGATGCCGCTGACAAGCTAGCAGTGCTTGTGAATTTGTTTCTACATGTACACACTCAAAGCCATGTTTTGTTAGCCGTCGCATTAAGGTGTTGGCAAAAATAATGTCATCTTCAACCAGTAATAATTTTTTTATCATTTTAGCATCCATGTAAGTGAGATTTTGATATGGCGATAGGCAAACTTAACGTAACCAATGCACCGCCTTCGTGATGGTTAGTTAATGCTAACTTACCGCCAAGGTTTTCCAAGCTTGCATGACTAAGAAAAACAGCCATACCTAACCCTTGTTTACTACTCACAGGGTTAACACCAAGTTGTTTTAATTTATCTAGTGTAAACCCTAAACCATAATCTCTAATAACAAACTGCCAACTATCTGAGTTTACATCACTTGTTAAGGTTATTTTATTGGATTTGTTAATTTTTGTTGCTCGAATGGCATTATTAATTAAATTTAAAATAGCGGGTAGTAAGGATGCATCGGCCATAATCGTTACATCATTTTGGTGATCCTTGATAAGTTCAACGTCAATATCTGGATAATTTACTCGTAGATTTTCTAATATTTCATCAAGTAAACTATTTACACTACTTTCTTTACTCGTTTGATCTTTAATACTAAAAACCATCGCACGAAATGTATCTAAGCTGTCTGTACAGCGCTGTAACTGGCTTTGCATATCAGCAATGATGCTATTATCAGGAAAGTCTTCTTCAAGTTCATCTGCTAATAACTGTACAGTGGCAATAGGTGTTGCCAGTTGATGAGTTACCTGCGCAGAGGCAACACCTAAAGAGGTGACTTGATCTTGCTTTAATAAATTTTCTCTATAGGCTGCAATAGCTAACTCTCTTTGATTAATGCTACGTGCCATTTTTCCTACCACCAAAGCTACTACCAAGGTAGAAAATAAAAAATTAATACCCATAGCAATAAAGTGTCCTTGCATATTGCCATGCATAACGCTCATAGGTAAAAACCATAATAAAAGGCTATAAGAAGCAATAGCTAAGGATGCAACAAGCGCAAGTAAAGCTGGTGATAAGGTTACTGCCGCAATAGCAATAGGAATAAGTAATAAAGAAACAAAGGCATTGGTTGCACCACCACTAAAAAACAGTAACAGTGATAAAAATAAAATATCCGCGCAAATTTGTATTAACAAGGTTGATTGGCTAATTTGCTGTCTGTTCCGGTAAAAAACAAAACTAGTTAACGTAAAAACAAACTCTATACCAATTACGCTAAATAAAGGTGTCCATGGTAGGTGATAATTCAAGCCAATATTAACAAACAATATTAGAAAAAACTGTACAACAATAGCAGTAGCTCTCAATCCAAGTAGCCACTGAATTTGTTTATTTGAGGTGAAATTAGCGGTTAAATTGTTTATTTTAAAAAAGGCTGGCATGAATAATTGAAAGTTAAGTTTATTTAGTTTGTAGAAGTTATTATATTATCCACTTAATGAGCAAAAGTTAATGAGCGACATCATAAAAATGACAACTATTATTCAAACAAGCAAACAAATGATCACATTAGCGGGTGGCTGTTTTTGGTGCATAGAAGGGGCATTCTCCCAAGTGAAAGGGATATTGTCAGCAACTTCGGGCTATATGGGCGGTTGTAGTAAAAACCCAAATTATGAAGAAATTTGCACAGGAAATAGTGGCCATGCTGAAGTTGTACAGCTTAGCTTTGATCCAACAATTATTAGCTATCAGCAAATATTAAAGATTTTCTTTACTCTACACGATCCCACTCAATTAAATCGCCAAGGTAATGATATTGGTAGTCAATATCGCTCAGCTATTTTTTATCACCATGAAAGCCAACAGCACAAGGCAGGAAAACTCATTCAAGAAATGACGGCGGCGAAAATATTTGAATACGCTATTGTCACACAAGTTTGTGCTGCTGAAATATTTTATGCTGCTGAAGAGTATCATCAGAATTACTTTAATAATAATCCTGAAAATCAATATTGTCAGATAATTGTTTCACCTAAACTGGCTAAATTCAGAAAAACTTTTATTGATAAAATAACGCTTACTTAAAACGCATTGACAAATCAATTGCCTTCACATGCTTAGTTAATGCACCTGAAGAAATAAAATCAACCCCTGCTTTTGTGTATTCTTGCAATATTTCTATAGTCATATTGCCTGACACCTCTAATTTAGCTTTACCGCGTGTGGCCGTTACGGCCTGTTCTATCATCGTTGGTGTAAAGTTATCTAGCATAATGATATCTGCGCCTGCTGTAATCGCTTGTTGCAACTCATCCATAGACTCTACTTCTACTTCAACTGTTTTGTCACGGTGGTTTTGCTTAGCAGTAGCCACCGCTTGTGCGATACCCCCACAAGCGGCAATATGATTTTCTTTAATTAAAAACGCATCAAACAGGCCAATTCGGTGATTAACACCGCCACCACACAGCACTGCATATTTTTGCGCACTGCGTAATCCAGGTAAAGTTTTACGAGTATCTAACAACTTGGTATTTGAGCCGGCTAGTGTTTTAACATATTGACCCGTTAAGGTTGCAGTACCCGACAAAGTTTGTAAAAAATTAAGCGCTGTACGTTCCCCAGTTAATAATATTCGAGCATTACCCTTTAATTCAAATAAAGCTGTATTGGCTTTTACCACTTCACCATCATTAACAAACCACGTAATTTCTGTCGATGATTCTTGAGTAGAGGTGTTTAGATTTTTTTGTGAGCTTTTCATTGACGTGTCTAATTGTGTAAATACTTCATTCACCCAATCAACACCACAGACAATACAATCTTCACGAGTGATTACTGTTGCAATGGCTTGCTCACTTTCAGGAATTAACATAGCAGTAATATCTTGATCAGTGCTAGGAGCTTTTTCATCCAAAGCGCCTAAATCCTCTTTAAGCGCCCAAGTAACCGTTGCTGCGATATTTTTCTGTAATTTTTCTAGCTCAAAAGAAAGGATAGAAGAAAGTTCAGAGTTAAGTGGTTTAGAGGTAGAGGTAGGCATTTGTGGTTCCAGTAAATTCTATTAAGGGTATTCTCGTAAGGTAAGTTGTTTGCCTTTTTGGCTAAACTCGACTTTTTTTAACGCGCTCATCCCCAATAAAATTTCATTACTTTTCATTGCAGGATTAATATGCGCGGCGACATTATATAGGAAAATATTGCCAATGCTAAGCTGATCTATTTTTGTTTGATAAACAGTCACAGTGCCATTAGCTGTTTGTACCCGATAACTACCAAAACTTTCAAGTTGTAATTCATCAGCAATATGAGCAGGAATCGACACTTGAGTTGCCCCTGTATCGAGTAAGAAAATTACTGCTGACTCATTAATAATACCTTGAGTAATATAGTGTCCTTGCCTATTTTGCTTTAAAATCACCTCAGCTTTCCCTGAATTACTCAAACTAATTTGTGGTTGACTATTGGGGTTATATTGTTCATTTAGTACATCTTGAAAAACAAACATCAATAAAACAATGGCTATAATCCATGCAAACCACACAAATAGCTTACCTATTTTGTTTGTTGAGTCATCTTCAGTCATAATAGCGTTTTTCTTCTAGGTAAAATAATAAAAGTTATTGTATGTTGATAAGTAAGCAGAGCAAAGCCGAAAAAAGTAATAACTTGCAACCAAACTTCACTATTGAGCAGGGTTGGCTATTATTTGTTAATCAGCAAAGATCTACTTTTTTTACTCCTCGCTGTAAAAGTGACCAAGTAAGCTTGCTGGTTTTTCACAATATTTCTCTTCCTGCAGGAGAATTTGGTAACAACCATATCACTGAGCTTTTTTTAGGACAAATTAATGCGAATGCTCATGAAAGTTTTGCCGATATCGCTCAATTGCAAGTGTCTGCCCATTGCTTAATTAGGCGTGATGGCAGTATTATTCAATATGTATCATTTGACGATAAAGCTTGGCATGCCGGCGTATCGTGTTTTGATGGTAAAGATAAATGTAATGATTTTTCTTTAGGGATAGAGCTTGAAGGCACAGATGATATTCCCTATGAAACGGTTCAATATCAGCAATTGGTAAAATTAACGGCAAGTATACAAAAAAACTATCCTTTAATTACTAATGGAAATATTGTTGGTCATTGTGATATTGCTCCAGGTAGAAAAACAGATCCTGGACAATCGTTTGATTGGAAATATTTTCATCAATTATTACACGAACAGAAAACGGCAAAATAACCTCAGTCGTCAAAATAAAAAACAACAATATAAATATAGAAAATCAAAAGAGAATCAAATGAGTTTACTAAGTTTACTAATCGCCCTAGCAGCAGAAAAATCATTACCCTCGTTATTCTGGAGTTTTGAGTATTATTATCAGCAATATGTCAAATTTTTCACTCGTGATTTAACCTTGCTAAAGCCTAGTGATAGCCTGCTAAGTTGTACTTTCTTCATATTACTTCCGGTTGCTATCGTTTATGGCTTGCTCGCTTTAATAGGGAATGGTTTATTACATTTAATTATTTCAACATTCATTCTTATTATTAGTTTGGGTTGTGTACAAGTCAGAAAGAGCTATAAACAATATTTATATGCTGTCTGTCGAGGTGAAATCACTACTGCTGAGTTATGTCATCAACAATTGTTACAAGATAAAAACTTACCTTCTATGGGATTTGGTCAAGCACTTATTTGGCTGAATTATCGTTATTACGTTGCCATTATGTTCTTTTTTGTCTGTTTTGGCGCTGCTGGTGTCGTGTTTTATCGCATACTAACAACAATAGTAGAGCAACAAAATAACGACTCTTTAGATATTGATGACACAAAAAACAATTGCGAACAAAACGGTATTTCAAATATGTTTTCAGGTTGTAATAATTATCACAACATCTTGTTTTATCTAGACTGGTTACCAGTGCGCTTAACTTCATTAGGGTATATATTTGTTGGCCATTTCTCAAAAGCGCTTCCTATCTGGTTAGAAAGTGTGTTTGATAGTAAAAAGCCCGCTCATGAAATATTGATAGATGTCGCTCAACAATCTGAAGACATTAAAGTAAATAAAGATGATTATACCGCAGAGCCTTGTTTACTTGCGCATTTAGCAAAACGTAATATATTATTAATACTAGTCATTGTTTCGGTATTAACTTTGATAGGAGTCATCAATTAAGGTAAAACACCTAATCGCAAGTGTCGAATTCCACTTTCAAGTACTTACAAAGCACCTGAAACTACATTTTACTTAAAACCACATTTTACTTAAAGGCACATAGTATTTAAAAATACTATGTGGTTTTGAATTCCCGCGCTCTACGTACACAATAAATATTGGTAAGACCATTGGGTTTAAACGCTTATTTTAAACAAGCGATTTAAGTTTTAACTCTAATAAATATTCGTCTTTTTTAATCAACTTGCTTGATTTATTGGCAATCTTCAACTAAATTACACTGCAAAGCAAGCAGGTTGTTTTTACTTTTTTTGCCTGAAGTGCTATTGGTAATACCAATTTACCAATTTTTGTAGTCCATGGTAAGCTAACTCAAGAGGCAGGATCCATTTAGCAGAATTCACCTCAGCTTTAAATGTTTTAAATAACGACAAAATGAATTAAAGGTTTAACCGTTAATGTCACAACCATTGAAGCAACAACTTAAATCACAGCTTAAACCACAGAAACTATCAGACATAATTTTAACTCAGTTAGAAGAATTGATTATTGAAGGTAGTTTACAGCCAGGTGAAAAGTTATTACCTGAACGAGAATTAGCAAAACAGTTTGATGTCTCTCGACCTTCATTGCGTGAAGCAATACAAAAACTTGAAGTGAAAGGCTTAGTAACTCGCAAACAAGGTGGAGGTACTTTTGTTAGTAAAACGCTGATGAAATCTTTTACCGAGCCTTTATTTGATTTAATGGCAAAAAGTAATGAATCACAGTTTGACTTATTAGAATTTAGGCATGGTATTGAGGGTATGGCTTCTTATTATGCGGCAATGCGTGGTACTAGTACTGATTTTGAACAAATACAAATTAAGCATGATCTTATCGGTAGCAGCCAATTAGAAGATGACTTTAGTCTTGAAGCTAAAGCAGTTTATGAATTTTATTTAGCGATATGCGCAGCATCACACAATGTTGTGATATTACATACCGCGCGTAGTATGTCGGCTTTGCTTACTGACAACATAGAGCAAAATTTAACAACACTAGCGAAGCGCCCAGATATATTTAGCCAAATAACAAATTATCGAAAAAATTTGCTGCAGGCCATTATTAGCCAGCAGCCTAAAAAAGCATGGGGAGCAAGTCATCGCCATCTTTCTTTTATTGAAGAAGTTTTATTAAAGCTTACTCAAGAAAACAGCCGTATGGAAAGATCCATGCGACGAATGTAAAAATTTAAACTTTGAATAAAATATTTTGAAAATCAACAATATTGGAGACAACGTAATATGTCAGATCTACCAAACATTGATATTGATTCATTAGAAACCCAAGAGTGGTTAGAATCAATGGAAGCTGTATTAGAAAAAGAAGGGCCAGATCGCGCTCACTTTTTACTCGAAGCCTTAATTGATCGCGCCCGTCGTGGTGGCACCCACTTACCTTTTGAGGCAACTACCGCTTATGTAAATACCATTCCACCAGGGCAAGAGCCACACATGCCTGCGGATCAAACCATTGAATCACGTATTCGTGCGGCTATTCGTTGGAATGCTTTAGCGTTAGTACTACGCGCTTCTAAAAAAGATTTAGAGCTAGGGGGGCATATAGGGAGTTTTGCTTCAAGCGCCACCCTTTACGATGTGGGTTTTAACCACTTTTTTAAAGCGGCAACAGATAAAGATGGCGGTGATTTCATTTTTGCCCAAGGTCATATTTCACCCGGTATTTATGCTCGTGCCTTTTTAGAAGGTCGCTTAACCGAAGATCAAATGGCTAATTTCCGCCAAGAGTGTGATGGTAAAGGTTTACCTTCTTATCCACACCCACATTTAATGGATGATTTTTGGCAATTTCCTACTGTTTCTATGGGTTTAGGCCCATTGCAAGCCATTTATACTGCACGTTTCTTAAAGTATTTAACAAACCGAGGTATCAAGGACTGTTCAGGTCAACGTGTTTATTGTTTCCTAGGTGACGGTGAAACGGATGAGCCTGAATCATTAGGTGCTATTGGTTTAGCTTCTCGTGAGGGGTTAGATAATTTAACTTTTATTGTCAACTGTAACTTACAGCGCTTAGATGGGCCTGTTCGTGGTAATGGAAAAATCATTCAAGAATTAGAAGGCACTTTCCGTGGCGCAGGTTGGGAAGTGGTTAAAGTTATTTGGGGTAGTTATTGGGATCCACTTATTGCGCGTGACACTTCAGGTAAATTATTACAATTGATGAATGAAACCGTTGATGGTGAATATCAAAACTGTAAAGCGAAAGGCGGTAAATACACTCGCGAAGAATTCTTTAATAAATACCCTGAAACCGAAGCAATGGTTGCCAATATGTCTGATAAAGACATTTGGCGCTTAAACCGTGGTGGGCATGATCCTGTTAAAGTTTATGCGGCTTATGATAAAGCCATAAAAACAAAAGGTCGCCCAACGGTTATTTTAGCAAAAACCGTTAAAGGCTTTGGTTTAGGTGCATCGGGTGAAGCTTTAAATATTGCCCATAACGTTAAAAAAATGGATGTTGAATCGGTTAAATATTATCGTGACCGTTTTAATATTCCTATTTCAGATGATGATATTGAAGACTTACCTTTCTTTAAATTCCCTAAAGATAGCGAAGAATACAAATACATGAAAGCGCGACGCGAAGCCTTAGGGGGTTCATTACCTGCACGTCGTCAGCAACCAGACGAGTCACTAGAAATTCCGCCTTTAAAATCGTTTGAAGCAGTGACTAAAGGCTCAGGAGATCGCGAAGTTTCTTCAACCATGACTTTTGTACGTGTATTAAATAGCCTATTGAAAGATAAAAAAATTGGTAAACGTATTGTGCCAATTATTCCTGATGAAGCGCGTACGTTTGGTATGGAAGGTTTATTCCGCCAAGTGGGTATTTACGCCAACGAAGGACAAAAATATATCCCTCAAGATGCTGATCAAGTTGCTTATTATCGTGAAGATAAAAAAGGTCAAGTACTGCAAGAAGGTATTAATGAATTAGGGGCAATGGCCTCATGGGTTGCCGCAGGAACCTCTTATTCAACCTGTAACGCCACAACGATTCCTTTCTACGTTTATTACTCAATGTTTGGCTTTCAACGTGTGGGTGACTTAGCATGGGCAGCTGGCGACAGCCAAGCGCGCGGATTTTTATTAGGGGCAACGGCGGGTAGAACAACGCTTAACGGTGAAGGTTTACAACATCAAGATGGTCATTCACATGTGCAAGCAGGATTAATTCCTAATTGTGTGACTTATGATCCCACTTACGGTTATGAAATTGCTGTTATTGTGCGTGATGGATTACGCCGCATGTATGAAGACAATGAAAATGTTTTCTACTACATGACCTTGATGAACGAAAATTATAAACACCCTGCAATTCCTAATACTAAAGATATTAGCGATCAAATTATTAAAGGTATTTATCAGTTAGAGCAAGTCGCTCCTACAGCAGGCAAAGGTAAGAAAGCAGCCATTGCTAATGTGCAATTAATGGGCTCAGGTACTATTTTAGAAAAAGTACGTCAAGCGGCACAAATTCTCGCGAATGACTTTAATATTTCCAGTGACGTGTATTCAGTAACTTCTTTTAATGAACTCACTCGTGATGGTCAAAATGTCACTCGTTGGAACATGCTTCACCCTGAAAGTGAGCCACGCACACCATACATCAGTGGTATTATCACTAAAGAGGCAGGCCCTGCTATTGCCGCGACTGATTACATTAAGAACTACTCAGAACAAGTACGTGCTTACATCGATACTGAGTATCGTTGTTTAGGTACTGACGGTTTTGGTCGTAGTGATAGCCGCGCTAATTTGCGTCAACACTTTGAAGTGGATCAATATTATATTGTTGTTGCGGCATTATTTGAGCTAGCTAATCGTGGTGAAGTTGAACGTAGTGTTGTCAGTGAAGCCATCAAACGCTTCAATATTGATAGCGATAAACTTAACCCACTTTACGCTTAATTTGTTACTAGAATAAGGAAAAGAACATGTCTATTGAAAAAATTCTAGTCCCCGATGTTGGTGATGATGAAGTTGAAATAATAGAAATTTGTTTCGCTATTGGCGATACAATTGAGGCTGATGAAGGCATCGTAACCGTAGAAACTGACAAGGCGTCGATGGATATTCCAGCACCCTTTGCTGGTACATTAGCGAGTTTGCATGTGGCGATTGGCGATAAAATAAAAACAGGTGATGTCATTGGCGAAATAAATAGCTCAGGATCTGAGGTTGAAAGTAGCCAAGAAAAAAATGACCAGCAAGAAAATTCTCAAGTGACGAGTGACGAAGGAGCAGGGCAATCAGCTTCTACTGCTAGTTCACAAACCATTGAAATTTCCGTACCCGATACAGGTGAAGACGGTGAGCTTGACGTTATCGAAGTGCTTGTTAGTGCTGGCGATATTATCGAAAAAGAAGACGGTTTAATTACCTTAGAAACTGACAAAGCAACGATGGAAGTACCTTCTACTCATGCGGGCACAGTCAAAAAAGTTTTTATTCATGTTGGCGATAAAGTTAAACAAGGCAGCGTCATTGTTAAGCTTGAAATAGTTAAGCTTGAAACAGTTAAACTTGAAGCTACTGGCTCCGTTGAGTCACAAAAAAGCAAGCAACAAGCGGCAAGTCAAGCAGTAAGCCAAGCAGTAAGCCAAGCAGTAAGTAATGCAACACCTGTTGCTTCTTCACTAACAAAAGTGCCGCCAACCACTGCACCAGCAAGTTCACCCGTACCGCATCATCCTCAAGCGGGTAAAGTGACTAAAGGGGCAATATACACTTCGCCTTCTATTCGTCGTATTGCTCGTGAATTTGGTGTTGATTTAAGTAAAGTAAAAGGCACAGGTAACAAAGATCGTATTTTAAAAGAAGATGTTCAGTCTTATGTTAAGTATGAACTTTCTCGCCCTAAAGCCAATGTAGGTAATTCAGTTACTACTGGTGAAGGTGGCTTACAAATTGTTAGCGCAAAAGCTATTGATTTTGCTAAATTTGGCAACATTGAAACAAAACCGCTTACTCGTATTCAAAAAATATCAGGGCCATTTTTACACCGCAATTGGGTCACTATCCCTCATGTGACTCAGTTTGATGAAGCCGATATTACTAACGTGGAAGCTTTTCGTAAAGAGCAAAATGTTATTTGCGAAAAACAAAAATTGGGCTTTAAAATTACGCCTCTCGTCTTTATTTTAAAAGCTGCTGCTGACGCGCTACGCACTTTCCCTATATTTAACTCAAGCTTGAGTGAAGATGGCGAAAGTTTGATCATGAAAAAATACATTCACATAGGCGTCGCCGTTGATACACCTAATGGTTTAATGGTTCCTGTAGTGCGTGATGTTGATCAAAAAGGCATTCACCAATTATCGCGCGAATTACTAGAGGTGAGTATTAAAGCGCGTGATGGAAAATTAAAAGCTACGGACATGCAAGGCGGTTGCTTTACTATTTCTAGCCTTGGCGGTATTGGCGGTACAGCCTTTACGCCTATTGTTAACGCACCTGAAGTTGCTATTTTAGGCGTCTCTAAATCTGAAATTAAACCTAAGTGGAATGGTAGCGAGTTTGAACCTAAACTCATGTTACCGTTATCAATGTCTTACGACCACCGTGTTATTGATGGTGCTATCGCAGCACGATTTACTGTGCATTTAGCTAGCGTGATGTCAGATATTCGACAATTAATATTATAATAATTTGACTAATATTTGATGGGCAATTTATTTTGTCCATCAAATACACATAAAATGCACAAAAATATTAGCGAAATTCAATAGATAAGCGTAGAATTTCACCAATAAAAAGTTAGACTAATTAAATGTTTTCAACCCATATACCCAATAGATAAAGTTAATAAGGAAAATTATGAGTGATATCAAAACTCAAGTAGTAGTATTAGGCGCTGGCCCTGGTGGTTATTCAGCCGCTTTTCGCGCAGCAGATTTAGGTTTAGATGTTGTATTAGTAGAAAGCCGCGCAACGCTTGGTGGTGTATGTTTGAACGTAGGTTGTATTCCATCAAAAGCACTTTTACATGTCGCTAAAGTTATTGATGATGCTGCTAGTATGGCATCACACGGCGTTACCTTTGGTAAGCCAGACATTGATTTAGATAAAATTCGTGATTGGAAAGACAGTGTTATTGCCCAATTAACGGGTGGTTTATCTGGCATGGCAAAAGCACGTAAAGTAACTAACGTTGCAGGCTACGGTAAATTCACTTCAGATAAAACTATTGCTGTTGAAGGCAGCGATGGCAAAGTAACTACCATTACTTTTGATAACGCGATTATTGCCGCTGGTTCTTCAGTGGTTAACTTACCCTTTATTCCAACCGATGACCCTCGTGTTATTGATTCAACAGGCGCACTAGCACTTGAAGATGTACCAGCCGAAATGCTTGTATTAGGTGGTGGTATTATTGGTTTAGAAATGGGTACTGTATATAGCTCTTTAGGCTCTAATGTTTCTGTGGTTGAATTTGCTGACCAATTGGTGCCTGCTGCTGATAAAGATATTGCTCGCATTTATAATAACTATGTTAAAAAGCGTTTTAACATTATGTTATCAACTAAAGTTGTTGCCGTTGAAGCAAAAGATGATGGTTTATATGTTACTTTTGAAGGTAAAAAAGCGCCTGCAGAACCCGTTCGTTACGACAAAATATTAGTCGCTGTTGGTCGTAAGCCTAACGGTAATTTAGTTGATGCTGAGAAAGCTGGCGTTAATGTTGATGACCGTGGTTTTATTAATGTCACTAACGAACTACGCACTAACGTTAGTAACATCTTCGCCATTGGTGATGTTGTTGGTCAACCTATGCTTGCACACAAAGCAGTACATGAAGCACATGTTGCCGCTGAAGTTATTGCAGGTAAAAAACATACGTTCGAACCGCGTTGTATTCCATCAATCGCCTATACTGATCCTGAAATGGCTTGGGTTGGTGTAACCGAACGTGAAGCAAAAGAGCAAGGTTTAAATATTGAAGTTGCTAACTTTCCGTGGGCAGCATCAGGTCGCGCCATTGCTTCAGCGCGTACTGAAGGTAAAACTAAGCTTATTTTTGAAAAAGAAAGTGGCCGTGTTTTAGGTGGTGCTATTGTTGGCATCAATGCTGGCGAAATGCTTGGCGAAGTTTGTTTAGCCGTTGAAATGGGTGCTGATGCTGAAGATGTTGCTTTAACTATTCATGCTCATCCTACCTTAAATGAGTCAATAGGCTTAGCCGCTGAAATTTTTGAAGGGTCAATTACTGACTTACCTAACGCGAAAGCAGTTAAAAAGAAAAAGTAACGTTCGATTTTAGCGTTTAACCATTAAGCCTGCCATATTCTAAATATAGTAGGCTTTTTTAGTTTTATCGATCAACATCGAGAAAACCCAGTGATCTTTAGTCGCTGGGTAGTTCACGGAGTTACAAGCACTCAATAAATAAATGCACCAACAAGCGTTCTACCTTCTCAGAATTGGCAGTAAATTGTAAACCCAGTGTCATTTTTCCATTTTCATAGCGCTGGTTACAAACCTGAGCAGTTATATTTAACTCTCCTTCGATAGGGCTTTGCACACTTAATATTAGTTCTTGATTTTTAATGTTAGAAAGTTTTTCTGAGCTTCTAAATGAAAAGCCACAGCCAATAGGTGAAATATCAATAATAACACCTTGAAATTCTGCAAGAATAGTTAATGAATCAGTACCAATAAACTTTAGTTTAGCGGGTAAATGAGCAGTCGTTCTTGTTTGACGACGTAATTGTCGATTATAAATATGGTGGGGGTATTCAATAACCAAGCATTTTTCAGGCAAGTTAACGATAGACTTAATCGTTGAATCAAAAGAGAAGCATTCCTCACTCTCTTCTTCACTTTCATCAAGTGGGGCAACATAACGAATGAATAAAGGCTTACCGACCGATAAAGCATCAGAATAATCATGTGACCTAGTGCCGACAGGGTATTTCAAAATGATGTACTGACCAAACGCATAGCCAATTAAAGGTAATTTAAGGCGAACACTATCAACTTGATCAAGTTGAACATCGAGCAATTGACCTGACAGCAGTTCAAAAATACTCGTTTTATTTTTTTTTGTGATTTTATTTATCATAATACCCATATTTATACTGCGTGAGGCGTTAAAAAGCAAATAATAAACAACTCATAGTACAATGGCAAATGCACTTTAATACAATACGCCTTAAAGGCAAGTATACTCTCTTATTTGCGATATATTATTTACAAAAAAACGGTTTAGGATACACTTTTTCCTTAAGCCTTTCTGTTTTATACTAATATTAATCATTTATTAGTTAACAATGAGAATAACGTTGAAATCTATTCACTTAAAAAACCTTTACTCCGCTCTATCTATTGTAATATTTATCTTATTTATCAGTGCTTGTGCAACCACAGAAAAACAAATAGCTACCAAAGCATCCTCTGTTACCACTAACGAAGTGGCTGTAGCCTTCAAGTCTAGAGCGCAAAATCAATACTTAACTCAACAACAGGCATTTAAGCGTTCGAGTAGAGTTTCTCAAGTTAATTATAAATTAAATTTTAATTTATCCAACGAAGAAAGTTTTTCTGCCAATTCAGAAATAACATTTAAACTCAATAATAATAAAATACCACTCACAATTGACTTAAATAAAGCACAAATCACTAGCATAGTGGTCAATGGTGAAGCTTTTTCCGCTGAACAATTACTTACTAGCTACAATAGTTGGTTTATAACACTTGCACCACAATACCTTATTGAAGGTAGTAACAAAGTTACCGTGAACTTTATTCGCAAACATAGTACCAATGGCGAGGGTCTGCACCGTTTTAAAGATCCCGTAGATGATAAAGTATACCTTTACTCTCATTTTGAACCCGCTGCTGCCCAGCAAATGTTCGCATTATTTGATCAGCCCGATATTAAAGCAACCTTTGAAATGACTGTCTCGGCACCAAAAGGTTGGGTGGTATTATCAGCTACCAAAGAAAATAAAATATTAAGGCAAGGTGATTTCAAAATTTGGCATTTCCCTAAAAGCTTAAAATTAAGCCCTTATAATTTTTCAATGCATGCGGGACCATACAAAATGTGGCAAGACAATAGCGGTAAATATCCGTTACGTTTATTTGCTCGCCAATCTGTTGCGGATCAGATAACACCTAAAGACTGGTTTACTTATACAAAACAAGGTTTTGAGTTTTTTGATGATTACTTTGGTATTAACTACCCTTTTAAAAAATATGATCAAATTTTAGTTCCTGATTTTTTATACGGCGCTATGGAAAATTCAGCGGCAGTGACCTTTGCTGAAAGCGGGTTTTTAACCAATGGTGAAATGAGCAAAAGCCGACGCGAACGCCTTGCAAATGTGATAATGCACGAAATGGCACATCAATGGTTTGGTAATTTAGCTACCATGAAGTGGTGGAATGGCTTATGGCTAAATGAAAGTTTCGCGGCTTTTATGGCAACACTAGCAACGAGCGAAGTAACTGAATTCAGCAATGCTTGGCGCACATTTTATGCTAGTGGAAAACAAAAAGCTTACCGAGCTGATCAAAGTATAACGACACACCCAATTGAAGTGCCAGTGCATTCTACAGCCAATGCTTTTGATAATATTGATGCTATCACATACTCCAAAGGTGCTTCAGTATTAAACCAGTTACGTCATTTTTTAGGTGAAAAAACCTTTCAGAAAGGTATTCATAACTACCTTAAAGACAATGCTTATAAAAATGCTGTGTTAGATGATTTTATTAATAGTTTGTCGAAAACCAGTGGTAAGAACTTAAATCAATGGCAACAGCAATGGCTGTATCAAGCGGGTGTAAATACCATAGAAGCAAGTTATCACTGTAAAAATGAAAAAATAAGTTCATTTCATTTATTGCAATCAGCCAGCGATAAACAACCAACCTTACGTGAACAAAAAGTGCAATTAGCATTATTTAAAGCCAATAAACCTGGGTTTAGTTTAACTAAAAAAATATCGATTACTTATCAAGGTGAAAAAACTAACGTTGACGCATTAATTGGAGTGGATTGTCCTGATCTAGTTTATCCAAATTATCAAGATTGGGGATTCGTGAAAGTCAATTTAGATAAGCGCTCTTTTATCACGACTAAACAATATTTAGCACAAATTCAAGACCCATTGTTGCGTTCTATGTTATGGCAAAGTTTGTGGGATAGCGTTAAAGATGGAAGTTTACCATTGAATGAATATTTACAAGTAGCATTAGCTAATGCCCCTCTTGAGCAAGATTATACGACATTAGGTCAAGTGTTAGCACAGCTATCATCGGCTAAAGCTTACCTTAACAAAGCATTAGGTAGTCAACATAACTATGTTAAAAGTATTGCCTCACAACTAGAAGAAATAACGTGGCAAAGTACAAGAGCCAATAGCGACAATAAAAACATGCAACGTCTCTGGTTCAACAGTTATCTTGGTTTTGCTCAATCAAAAAATGCATTAACAAATTTATACAAACTACTCAATGGTAAGTATTCATTAGAAAACTTAACGATTAGTCAAGATGTTCGCTGGGATATAATCGCACAACTTAGTCGTTATAACTTCGCCAAAGCCAAAGGGTTAATAACCCAAGAGTTGATAAAAGATAACTCCGATACTGGCGAAAAATCTGCAATTTATGCTCAGGTTATTGCACCAAACGCACAAGTTAAAAGTGATTGGTTAGCTAAAATACAAGAAAAGAACAATAACATTTCTTTTGCTAAGCTTCGTGTGGCAATGAGTGCGCTTTACCCAAGTGAACAGAATCATTTTAATGAGCAAAGTGCTGTGCAACGTATAAATAGCTTATCAACCATAGATAAAATAAATGGCCCCGTATTTATGCGCAGTTATAATCATTTAATTCCTGCCATCTGCAATGAAGTTAGCATTGCTAGATTAGCTAAAGCGGTGAATGAACTAACTGAATTATCAACAGGAACGAAACGGTCATTACTTGTTAAGCAACAAGAAGACCTACGCTGTATGATGATAAAAGAAGCAATAAATTTATAAAAACGACTATGCTATGTCCTCAATATGGTCCTCAATATGCAGGATTTAGCAGGAAATTAGAAACGTCTTTCGGTAAGGTATTAATTGAAGGTAATAGTATCTAGTCATATAGTAGTAGGCCTTATCAATAGCATAGTTACATCATATTGATTTCAAAGGGTTATAATCACTGCTTATAGCAGGTATAACCACGATAACTAGTTGTAATATTTAAATGTAGAGGTCAATAGCGTATAATCCTAACGAAATTTTTTTAATCTCAGATATTTAAAGCTTTGTCCTGTTCTTGATGAATCATCAAGCTAAATAAAAAGCTGCAAGTATCTCTTATCACAAAGGTGAATGTCGTGCTTCAAGAATATAGAAATCATGTCGCAGAGCGTGCTGCAGAAGGTATTGTTCCTAAATCGCTTGACGCTGAGCAAGTAGCTCAACTCGTTGAATTAATTAAAACCCCACCCGCTGGTGAAGAAGCGTTTTTGTTGGAATTATTAACAGATCGCGTACCACCAGGTGTTGATGATGCTGCTTATGTTAAAGCAGGATTTTTAGCGGCTATCGTTAAAGGCGAAGCTAGCTCTCCAATTATTAACGCGGCAAGCGCGTTAGAATTACTAGGCACTATGCTTGGTGGTTACAACATCGAACCTATGATTACTGCACTTGACGGTGAACATGCAGAAATTGCGGTGACTGGCTTATCAAAAACATTATTAATGTTTGATGCCTTTCATGATGTACAAGAAAAAGCAGAAGCAGGTAATGCCGCTGCACAAAAAGTATTAGAATCTTGGGCTGCTGGCGAATGGTTTACGAACAAACCAGCCGTAGCTGAAAAAATCACCGTTAAAGTATTTAAAGTAACGGGCGAAACGAATACCGATGATTTATCACCTGCACCAGATGCTTGGTCACGTCCTGATATTCCATTACATGCTAAAGCGATGCTTAAAATTGGCCGTGAAGGTATTAATCCAGATGATGATGGTACTATCGGTCCTATCGCTCAAATTGAAGAATTGCAAAAAGACGGTATTCAACTAGCTTACGTTGGTGATGTTGTTGGTACGGGTTCTTCTCGTAAGTCTGCTACTAACTCAGTGTTATGGTTTATGGGTGACGATATTCCTCATGTACCAAACAAACGTGGTGGCGGTGTATGTTTAGGTGGCAAAATTGCTCCTATCTTCTACAACACGATGGAAGATTCTGGCGCGTTACCGATTGAATTAGACGTTCAAAAAATGAATATGGGTGATGTTATTGACATTTATCCGTATGAAGGCGTTGTTAAAAATGCTGCGGGTGACGTTATTTCTGAGTTTAAATTAAGTCCAGTATTATTAGATGAAGTTCGCGCTGGTGGCCGTATTCCTCTAATCATCGGTCGTGGTTTAACTGGTCGCGCTCGTGAAGCATTAAAATTAGGCGAAACTGAATTATTCAACAAGCCTGTTGATGTTGTTGATACGGGTAAAGGTTACA
>Ga0209826_1000731_pt1 | contig 23507 bp, 21 predicted proteins | sample GOMGulsemesocosm_5_FD_184637 | JGI IMG/M metagenome (GOLD analysis project Ga0209826, IMG submission 184637) | Methane-oxidizing microbial communities from mesocosms in the Gulf of Mexico - GOM15C Gulf of Mexico (SPAdes) (version 2) | ecosystem: Environmental > Aquatic > Marine > Cold seeps... | reverse complement strand
TTTTCGCGCGCCCGCATCGGTAAATTCCGACAATTAATTATTGGCTGTATAAGAACAGTTTACTTCAATTTTCGAAAGCCAAAAATTTGTACCAGCTATTACAATAGAGGAATATTTGTATGGAAATCGAAAAACGGACCAAACTAATTATCAATACTTATTTATTAACCTTTAAACTAAATATCGAGGCAATCGACTCTGCTTTTTTGAACACTTCATCAAACGTCAGGACTTCAACATTTTTTAGGCCACTTCTATAAATCTCGAAAGACCTTCTTTTGTCCTCAGTACCAAATTCTTCCTCAGAATTTCCGACGATTACAATACATTTTGGGTTAATTGCTTCGAATTTTTCCTCACTATTATTTGAGAGAGAATGAAATTCTTTCATCACTGTTGTTTTATAATCCAATATTTGTTGAACTGATCCTGACAGTTCTTTCATTGGTGAATGGATTCGACCTCTATAAGCACGTTTAGACAACAACTGTGTTCCCGGCGTCTTAATCTCTATTAAAAGTAAATCATCCGATAGTTCATTTTTTAAAGCAAAATCGGCATATGAACCTCCAGAATTATCTACTTTCATACCGCCAACAAACATATTTCCTTTAAAAAATACTGTTGGAGCAGAAAAAATTTGCGTGAAAATATAGGGATGTTCTGTAAAAAGTTTTTGCCAATAGGCTTCATCTTTTGAAAATTTTAATTTATTAGCATGCCACTTGCGTATGACATCAATTATTCTACCCGCGGAATGCCCCATGAAAGTGACGTCTTCCAAATGTTCCTTAAAAGCACACATAGCTCTACAGCGCTCTGCAAGCCCCATATAATTGACCGCTTTGAGTGTATCGTTTTCATCAATTGCTTGCCTCGTCAACTGACTGAATATATCAAACTGATACGCCCACCACGCAATATGGCTCTTATTAGATTGTAGCCTTGCAGCTAATTCGTCAGCATTATCAATACAATTAATATCTAGATCATCAACAAGTCCTGATTTTATTATAATATTATCTGCATACGCTGTATTAGCTTCTAAATTACTTATTATAGTTTCTGGTTCAAATTTATTTCCTGCTATGAATATTTGGTTTGCGAACACATTCAAACCATGTGTCGTTAGCCTTACATTTCCATTTAGCGGATTAGCCGATAATTTAAAAAAACCATCAGGAAAAACAAATCGATCTCCTTCATTTACTTGAAGGCCTTCTCCAAATTTTCCGTGTTTCCTAAATTTAATCAATCTGCCGCATTTTTTGCATTCACGCGTCAAGTAAATGGATGATAAATCTTCAATATCCCGCTCATCTTTACATTCAGCGCAACTCATATCCTCATACCTTCTTGAAAGAAATCAGATTAACATCAATAATTAAAATATAATTAAATCAATAATACACATGAGTGTGCGACTAACACCATAACCCAAACATCATATTTTTAACTTTTGCTGCATTTCACTATTCATATTCGGAAAAATCTGGAAACTTTGGCTTCTTCTTGATTATTTTCACCACGTTTTACCAGCCGTGAATATCGCCGTTCCATTTGTAGAACGTGCATTTATCTGCTTCAGTCATGCTAGTTATAACAGATGCAATGCCGGTGGCACTTTGCGCGGGTGTTATGTCAGCCGTAGCGCCGCCCATGTCTGTTTGCACCCACCCTGGATGGATAACCGCGACCGTTACGTTAAACGGGCGAAGGTCAATGGCGAGGACTTGCATGGATTTGTTTAACGCCGCTTTTGTTGACCGGTAAGCGCAAGAGCCACTTTGATCCAAACTAAGGGCGCCCATTTGACTGGAGATCGTCATGATCTTGGCATCATTTGATAGTTTCAGGTTTTCAAGAACCGCATGAACCATTCGCATAGGAGCAATCGTGTTGACTTGGAAAGCATCGTTCCATTGATCAAAATCGACATCCACAGCACTTTCGCGTCCGCCCATAATACCTGCATTATTCAGCAAGATATCAATTTTTTGACCGGATAGGCGTTGCCCCAGTGCCCGAACAGAATTTACATCAGCTACGTCCAATTGCTCGATCGTGATTTTGGTGCCGCTTTTTGCTTGTAATGCTTTCAGATCAGTCGCGTCGTTTGGGGTTCTACAACAGGCGATAATTGCGTGATTGCCTAATCCCAAATAGGTTTGCACAAGCTGCAAACCAATTCCACGATTGGCACCGGTTATGAGTATTGTTTTTGTCATTGGTTCCTCAATATTTTGTTACTAAACAACATTACATTTCTCATGCAACTTATTGTTTTCCATAGATAATATCTTCAATATTCTCGATACTTTCAAACTTGAGTAATCTCTCACCCAATGAAAAATCAAAGCCATTTCTCACAAGCGTCAACAACTCTTTCTGATGTCGGTCCACTTGGGTCTCTGGGTCTTTGTACGGTCCGAACCGGCGCTTCTTTATGTATTTGGCAGCACCGAGTTCATCGGTGTGCCCCTGCACCTCTTCAAGCTCAGTGATGGCATGATCGGTGTGGCTATCTTCAAGACCAAACGTGATTAACTTACCTACGATTTGTCGTTTGGATTTCCCCTGACGGGCCATGGTTCTGGCCTTACTGTCAGCATATTGCTGGTCGTCCATAATCCCCGCGCTCACAAGTTTTTCGATCTCGGTCTCAATAATCTGCATTACCGAGTGTTCGTCCAATTCAAAAAACTCAATGGCTTTCCGGTTTTTGTTATACAAGTGGCGAGCCAATTTTGGCGTGGTGGTGGCGAAGCGGTCAAGATAGCGGAGAGCTTGGCCACGGATACGCTTTGGCGTCACTTCTTTCAAAGGGCGCGGCTTTCGTATTTTCTTTTCTGGCTCGTCGAATTCATCCATTTGTCATTTTAACCCGAGTTTCACGTAAATGGGATTGAAAATTCTACATTTTTACAAAATCTGACATATTGATATCCATCCTCCCTAAATCTGCCAGATTCTGAATTCAAATTTTGCAGGAACTGGGTTGTTTGGTGATAAAATCGCCATTTCCGCCTGCAACGAGAGCGCAGACCAAAGAATACCGTCTGGCGGCTGTCTGCTCGATCATAATGCCTCTCAGGGGTAAAATGGGAGAATTTTAGATTTGGGTTCTGGGCCGGGATAAGAGTGTTCATTAACCCCAAGCGATGTTCTGGAGATGACCGATGCACAACGTTGTCAAATCCGTGACTAATGGCCAAAGAGGATCCTGATAGTTCGCTCATAAATAGATACTCATGCTTAGAGTTTAACGTCACTGTCGAAACCCTATGGCGATTATCAAGCATCCAAAAAGCGCCTATTGCATGGTTTCTTCCACGCGGGTTTCCACGAAAGTAGCCGGTAACATCGTCATAGGGCTTTAAATCAACGACTTGGACAGATCTTACGGTAGAGCTACTTACATCAAGGGCCCAGACATCCGGCGCCAATTGGAAAGTAAATTCACACCCTGCCCATCCAGACGTGCACCCAATATGTGCAGGTATCCGGAGCATGTAGCGATCGAAGAATACAAGCGGGTGCCTAACAAAACACGTGTTTAGGAATTTGCTCATTTATTGGCTCAATACATGAAAAACAAATTAACTAACTGTGTTCAAACTGCTATTTCTTTGACAGAGAAGTAACACACATAATCCGCATTTCGCGGAGGATCAGCATACGAATGGGTGGCCCTGTATGCAGCGGCAGTATCATATCCTTGAGCAAAGAACCGCCATCCTTCTTCTTCGGTATTAACGCCGACAACATGTGTTATTTCAGCAATCCCATACTCTTCTTCTTGGAATAAATATACATGTCTATGGCCAAAAAATTCGTTTATATATTCAGTCTTCCGCTCCTCAGGCAGTGCGTCTGAGATATGCATTACACTTGCGCCCTGTTCGTCGTTGGCAATTGCCAATGTGCAGCCCGTCAGAGAGTGATTAAACATAAAATCAGATCCATCATCCAAATGAACAGTGGCCACACCTCTTGGGTTGTATCCCAAATAGGTAGCCTGCAGGGGGTGTGATCTTCGGCGGCGCCTTATGACGGCGTTTGGATTATCATCTCGGCAATATCGGTTAAGCTCCACCACACCAAATTTTCTGGCTGGTGATTGCCCATCGTCCACAACGAACGCTGCCTTAGCCTTCCTCCGTTCAATTCGATGTTTCACAAACGTAAACTCTTGCCTTATAACGAAATCACGTTGGGCGATATAGGGTTCGAGTGCTGAGTTTACAATCAAATTTCGTTCCAAAAACCGTAACGGATCTCCAATAAATTTACCATTTAATCCAAAACTCATTACAATTGACTCCCTTAATCTTTAGGCGATACAGAACATGACAGTTAGACGGTTCTACATTGAATTTGTGACCCGTTTATTTTTACTGGCAAACCCTCAAGTCTTGCCAAGCCGCGAAGTCTAAGTACACTTGCGCTTATCTATTCGTTTTTCATCAAAAGGCCTGCAACGTGACAACATCTGACAGCATTTCACCCATGGACCAGCTTCTCGAAATTATGGAGCGTTTGCGCGATCCGAACACCGGATGCCCATGGGACATTGAACAGACGTTTGAAACTATCGCCCCCCATACCGTTGAGGAGGCCTATGAGGTCGTCGAAGCCATCACTGAGGGCGACATGGAAGAGCTGAAGTCAGAGCTCGGTGATCTTATGTTTCAAGTTGTCTTTTATGCCCAAATGGCAAAGGAAGACGGGTCGTTCAACTTTCATGATGTTATTGAGGCAATCAACGCTAAAATGATCCACCGTCATCCCCATGTGTTTGGATCAAAAAACATCGAAGATGCTGATGCGCAAGTTGTTGCGTGGGAAGAGACCAAAGCTGCTGAAAGGGCCTTAAAAGCTGCTAAATCTGGGCACAGTAATCTTCCGCATTCTGCTTTGGACGGTGTGGCCAAAACTCTTCCAGCTTTAACACGCGCCTCAAAACTGCAAAAAAGGGCTGCAAGAGTGGGATTTGATTGGCCCAACACAGAACCTGTATTTGATAAAATCAGTGAAGAATTGGCGGAGTTTAAATTTGAAGTCGACAATAATTCGCCGACTGAAAATGTGCAGGACGAATTTGGAGATTTGTTGTTCTCGGTGATTAACCTTGGGCGGCATTTGGGCGTAGATCCTGAAGTCAGCCTTGCAAAAACCAATCGTAAGTTCACCAGCCGATTTCAATATGTTGAAAAGGCATTAAGTGAAATTGGTAAAAAACCGGAAACAAGTTCACTAGAAGAAATGGATGCGCTTTGGAACCAAGCTAAACTTGACGGAAAACCTTCAAGCTAGTTTATAGAATGGTTACCGGCATTTTGATAACTCGGCCGAGGTTTTCAGTAGAGAACTTTACTTCCAAAGTGACAAAATCTTCGGTATCACTTCGGTTAAGTACGGTTCCGTTTCGGTAGATCCATGATAATGAAGCCCCGTCTTCGGTTGGAACTTGAACTGACAGTAATTTCTGTTTGCTGGTAATCTGTGTTTCAACAAGGGCGAGAAATTCTGCAACTCCCTCGCCGCTAACCGCAGACATGCCAACTAAATCTTCCCGGCGATCACATTCGTTTAAAATCGCATCTCGGTCTTCGTCTGCCACCAAATCGAGTTTATTCAAGACTTCAAGATATAAACCGTCATCACCCGTATCAATACCAAGGCGTTTTAGCACTCCAAAGACGTCTTGTTTTTGGGCGTCCGTATCAGCATGGGTAATATCCCGCACATGCACGACCAAATCAGCCTCTAACACTTCTTCCAATGTGGCACGGAATGCGGCAATTAGTTCCGTCGGAAGATCAGAAATGAATCCTACTGTATCGGACAGAATAACCGGTTGGCCGCCCGGTAAGTCGATTTTTCGCATGGTTGGATCTAGTGTGGCAAACAGTAAGTCTTGCGCAAAAACGTCAGAGTTGGTCAGACGGTTAAACAAAGTTGATTTACCAGCGTTGGTGTATCCAACAAGCGCGACGATAGGGTATGGCACTTTTTTACGTTTTGAGCGATGAAGATCACGCGTTCGGACAACAGTTTCAAGTTGGCGTTTTAATTTGACGATCCGATCATCGATTAATCTACGGTCAATTTCTAACTGAGACTCGCCGGGTCCACCAAGGAAGCCTGCGCCGCCCCGTTGACGTTCCAAATGGGTCCATGAGCGGACCAGCCGTGTTCTCTGGTAGGATAGGTGAGCAAGCTCAACTTGAAGCACGCCCTCTTTCGTTTGAGCCCGATCACCAAAAATTTCGAGAATTAATCCGGTGCGATCAACGACTTTACAATGAATGCGGCGTTCAATATTTCGCTGCTGTACGGGTGACACGGGGCCGTCAATGACGACGACGTCAATTTCATTGGCTTTAATGAAGTCGGCATAGTCAGACAACTTCCCTTCGCCAAAAAGCGTTCCGGGCTTTGGAGCTGAAAGAGAAACCGTTTCTGAATGAATAACATCCAGGTTAATAGCTGCCGTCAACGAAATAGCCTCAGCAAGGCATGCGTTCGGGTCGCGGCTACTCTTCGGCGCGCTTCTTTTCAAAAATGGGTGCAAGACAAGCGCCTTGTCACCGGAACGTGGGGACCCACGTTCGTCTTCACTATCCATAGGGACTATCTAAATCCTATCCAGAAAAACCGAAGTTATTCCGCTGATGGATCATAGAGCTGAATTGGGTTTGTCGGCATGACCGTAGAAATGGCATGTTTGTAAACCAGTTGATCTTGTTTATCACGGCGAAGCGTAACACAAAAATTATCATAGGCACTGATAGCTCCTGACAATTTAACGCCATTTACCAAGAAAATGGTTACTGGAACATTATCTTTACGGACTTTGTTCAAGAACACGTCTTGAACATTTTGTGATTTTTCAGAGGCCATTTAGCAGTCTCTTTCTTGTTATTGAAATTAACTTCCAACTTTTGCAGCTAGATTTCAAATTATTAAATATAACTTTTTTATTATGGCAAAAAAGTTCTACTCAGATAAAGTTGTAGTCGGAAAAATACAAGCCTTTTCAGAGTAATTACCAAAATAAAGGAACTTTCGCTTAAAACAAACTGTTTCTAGTTAAAATCCCACGATTAGTACGCATTAATTATTCATATAACTCTTGAAGATTTCCCTAAGATTTGCTGAAATACTTCCGGGTTTTCCATTTCCAATCACTTTTCCATCAACTTCGACTACGGGTTGAACATAGGCCGAAGAACTGGTCAAAAAGACCTCTCGAGCATTATGCAATTCTTCAACAGTAAAGGCCCTAAGCTCTACTTTGATGTTTTCAGTCTCCAGCAACGCCAATAAATCAGCCCGTGTAATACCAGACAAAATTGAATTACTTTCAGGCCGTGTTATCAATGTCCCGTCCTGATCAACAATCCAAGCGTTTGTGGATGTTCCCTCAGTGACAAATCCGTCTACGTCATATTGAAAGGCTTCATAGGCGCCCCGATCCGCAGCTTCTTGTTTCGCCAGAATATTTGGAAGCAATGCCACTGATTTAATATCACAGCGCCCCCAGCGGATATCAGGCACAGTTATTACAGCCACGCCGATCTCTGCTTTTTTCTCAGATTTTTCCAGAGACGTCTTTTTAGCAGTCATCACCAACGAGGATGCAGCATCTAACGGGAATGCATGGTCTCTAGGTGCGACGCCGCGGGTGATTTGCAAATAAATCAATCCGTTCACCACCCCGTTACGCCGTAACACTTCACGCATTACGAGTTTAAGAGGGTCGCGCTTCATGGGCTCTGCGATTTTTAATTCACCCAGACTGCGTTGTAATCTGTCTAAATGACCCCCTTCGCCGATTAACTTATTTCCAACAACAGGAATAACTTCATAAACGCCGTCAGCAAACTGATACCCTCGATCCTCCACATGAACAGATGCATCAATGTGGGGAACATATTGGCCATTTACATAGGCAATTCGAGACATATTTTTTAAACCTTGTATCAACGGCGCCAAAGCGCGGGGTTAAAGAGCGCAAGAACGGCAAAAAATTCGAGCCGTCCAAGCAGCATTGTAAAACATAATAGTATTTTCGCCCCGTCAGGCAAATCAGAATAAGAATAAACCGGTATTCCACCCAAATTAAATCCGAGCATCGTCACATTTATCCCGGAGCCCGCGTTAGCAAGGTTTGCCGTCGCGACTGCCAATGCAGCCTGCATATCCAGCCCAAACAAACTAAGGCCCAACGCGATGAGTAACAAACTAAAGATATAAAACGCAAAGAAAGCCCAGACGGACAGTATATCGTCCTTAGTAATTTTATCTTTTGCATATTTCATGACAATAACAGCGCTTGGAAAACTCAAGCTTTTGACTTCTGCCAAAACCAGTTTCATAAGCATAGCAATACGCATCAATTTTATGCCGCCCGCGGTTGATCCTGTTGATCCGCCAATTGTCATTGCGATAAACAGTAAAAAAAGCGTCCCCACAGGCCAGTAGAACTCACCAGATTCAGATATTGGGCTCATTGAATAACCCGTGGTCGTCAGAAACGAGACTGAATTGAAAATGCTGTAGCGAATGCTGTCAATTAACGGGATGTTTGTTTCAAACTTCATCATAATTGTCATCACAACCGAGATGAACAGAAACACATATATCAAATATCTGTATTCGGGGTTTTCAAAATAGGCTTTACGGTTACCATTAAAGAAGGCCCAATGAAGTGCAAAGTTGATGGCGCCCGCAAACATGAAGATGATCAGAACCAACTCTGTAAACCGGTTTTCAAAGAGTTCGTGGCCGCTATCCGATACGGTAAACCCACCGGTTGAAAGCGTGCTAAACCCGTAGCAAATAGCATTGAATGCTGAAAGACCTGAGAACCATAGCAAGACAATGCAAATACCTGTCAATATGGCATAGATCCCCAATATGGATAAAACAGCGTAACGGACCCGGCGAGACATTCTACGCCGCGTACTTTTTGCAAGAGCCCGGCTAAGAGGACTACTGCCAGGAACACTAATGGCTGTCGCCAAAATTGAGATCAAAATAATCAGTGCAAACCCGCCAAACCATTGGGTCAACGCCCGCCATAAGATAATCGCTTTTGATTGCCCTTCCAAATCCCTCAATACAGAAGCACCGTTCGTTGTAAAACCCGATATAGCTTCAAAATAGGCGTCAACCGGACTAGTTACGGCATTACCAAAATAGAAAGGAAGAGCTGCAAAAACAGGAATGACCAGCCAAACAAGAACCGCGACAAGATAGGTCTCCTTCCGCTCAAGCGTGGCTGCCTCGCCCCGACTTGCAAACACAAGGCCTCCGCCCACAAACAAAGTGACGATAAAAGAGACAAAAAACGCCGCAGCGGTATTATTGCTCAACTCATCCAAAGCAAAAAGACATGGGATGAGCATCAATGCGGAAAGCAATGATAGCGACCATCCCAGAATTGTCATTACGGGGCCAAAATTCATGGCTTAAAAGAATTCTAAGCTGACGGAGAACATCTCTTCGACTTTGCGAACTGCATTTCGAAGCGCAAAAATAACCACCCTATCTTTGGGTTTGATTATGGTACTTCCCCGCGGAATAATAACGTCTTCGCCCCGCAAGATAGCGCCAATAATCGTCCCTTGCGGCAATTTCACACTGCGCAGTTCTTTACCAACCAGCTTCGATGTTTCAAGGGCTTCACCCTCAACAACTTCGGCAGCACCATCTTGAAAGGAATGAAGACCTCGAATTTTACCGCGCCGAATATGACGCAAGATTTCCGATACGGTTGTGGCCCGCGGATCAACAACACAATCCACGCCAAGACTGGTCATTAGACCCGTGAAAACAGGATTATTAATCAACGTGATAGAGCTTTCACCGCCCTGCCCTTTGGCGAGCAATGAAGACAGGATATTCACCTCATCATCATTGGTCAACGCGACTACAGTTTCCGCTTTCGCCACGTTTGCTTCCGCCAAAATTTCAGGATCAAGGGCGTCGCCAGCAAGAACGATTGTCTCGTCCAATTGCTCTTGAATAAATTCAGCGCGCTTTCTATTTGCCTCAATTATCTTCAAGGAAATGTTTTTCATATCCTGTTCAATAATATGTGCCAGGTGCAGACCGATATTACCGCCGCCAACAATAACAACGCTTCGTGCTTCTTGCTCTTCATGCCCAAATAACGGCATGGCTCGGCGCACATGGCCAACATCAGCTGTAAAATACACTTCGTCGCCCGGGAACATTTGATCATTGCTGGTTGGAACGACCATTTTTCCAGCCCGCATGATACCGACCACAACGATATTCAAATCTGGGAAAAGTTCTGTAAGCTGACGCAACGGTGTATTAACAATCGGGCAGCTTTCATCGAGACGAACGCCAATGACCTGAACCTTGCCATCACCAAACGAGACCATGTCAAATGCGCCCGGCACTTTCAATCGCCTGCTAATGGCGTGCGCAACCTCAACTTCGGGAGATATGATCACATCAATTGGCAGATGGTCACGGCTATATAAGTCAGACCACATTGGCTTCAAATATTCTTGAGAACGGATACGCGCAATTTTCTTGGGGACATCAAATAGAGAATGGGCAACCTGACAGGCGATCATATTCACTTCATCGCTATAGGTTACGGCAATAAGCATATCTGCTTCTGCAGCCCCAGCTTCTTCAAGCACCTCTGGATGTGCCGCATGTCCGACCATCCCTCTTACATCAAGTTCGTCACCGATTTTGCGGACAAGGTCAACATTTTGATCGATGAGGGTAACTTCATTTCCCTCACGGGCGAGCTGCCGCGCAATATTGGAGCCCACTTGACCGGCGCCGCATATAATAACTCTCATACCTTAGTCGCCCCATCCAAATCAGTTTGAGTGAAATTACTCTGCTTCCTTGCCTTTGTCATTGTTATGTATACCCAATGATTTCAGTTTTCTATGCAAAGCTGAACGTTCCATACCAACAAATGATGCTGTCCGCGAGATATTCCCGGCAAATCTATTAACTTGAGCTTCCAAATATTCTTTTTCAAACCGCTCACGCGCATCTCGAAGCGATAGAGTCATGATTTCAGTCTGATCGGTTTTACCAGACATCATTGAATTGGAGGCGCCGGCTTCCGATGGTATCATTTCAGCAGAAATCACACTATTACGATCTCCAGTTTCCAAAATCATAATTTGCTCAATGACATTTTTAAGTTGCCTAACATTTCCAGGCCAACTCGAAGCTTGCAATGTCGCAATGGCATCCTCGCCAATTTTCCGAGTAGGAAGGCCTGCGCTTTTCGAAAAACGTTCAATAAAGTGCCGCGCTAATGGTGCAATATCTTCTGGGCGCTCTCTAAGTGAATTTAATGTCAAAGGAACAACACTTAAGCGGTGGTATAAATCTTCTCGAAACCGCCCCTGTTCCATAGCCAGTTTCAAATCCTGACTGGAGGATGAAATAATGCGAGCATCTACTTTAACTTTGTCACTTCCACCGACCCGTTGAAAAGATTGATCCACTAGAACCCTGAGAATTTTTCCCTGAGTTTCAATTGGCATATCAGCGATTTCGTCCAAGAAGATGGTTCCACTGTGGGCCTGCTCAAGTAGCCCGCGGCGGGCGCCCTTTGTTGAATTCAAATGGCCTTCTTCAACACCGAAAAGCTGAATTTCTAGCAATTCAGGCGCAAGAGTGGCCGCGTTCAGAACCACAAATGGCCCATTTGCCCGAAGCGAGTTTTCGTGGATTTTTCGCGCGACAACTTCTTTACCGGAACCTGAGGGGCCGGTGATCATAATGCGGCTATTGGTCGGTGCCACTCTTTGAATTGCTTGTTCCAGCGTTTGCATGACGTTTGACCGACCGATGAGATCAGGCGCACCCTCTCCGCCTTTATGTCGAAGTTCTTCGATCTCTCGCCTAAGGCGGGATTTTTCGAGAGCCCGTTCGACAACTTGCATCAATCGGTCAGCCTTAAACGGTTTCTCGATAAAATCATAAGCCCCGATTTTTATGGTGTTTACAGCGGTTTCAATATTACCGTGGCCCGAAATCATTATAACAGGGAGATCCGTAGACTTTTTACGTATTTCCTGAAGAATTTCAATTCCGTCAAGCTGACTACCCCTTAGCCAGATATCCAGAATAACCAGACTTGGACGCCGATTTGATATGGCGGCTAGACAATCATCACTGTTACCGGCCTCTCTGGTCTCATACCCTTCATCTTCGAGTATACCAGCGATTAATTCGCGAATGTCGGCTTCATCGTCAACTATTAAAATGTCCGCGGACATGATTATTCGTTCCCTGCTGCTGCGTGCGTTTCAAGTTTGTAAAATGTGACCTGCACAGTCGCGCCTGGGCCGTTTTCAGCGTCCATAAGCGCGAGGCTTCCACCATGTTCTTCCATGATTTTATTAACAATTGCGAGACCTAATCCGGTCCCTTTTTCTCGGTGTGTGACGTAGGGTTCCGTTAATCTGCTTCGATTTTCGTCTGGCAGACCACGGCCGTTGTCAGTGATTTGGACAATCACTTGAGTTTCATTTTCAATAGCCGAAATTTGAATTTTTCCGGGCTTCAGTTTCGCAAGATCACCATCTCTTCCGTCAATGGAATCTGCTGCATTTTGAAGAAGATTGGTAAAGACACGCGTGACTTGCGGAGTGTCGATCTGGCAAAGTTCCTGTGTCAAATCCGTGTCGGTGACATATTCAATTTCGGAGTGCGCCATTTTTTGCAGGAAAACAGCTTCTTCCAATACCCGTGTCAATATGGACGCCTTAAAATCAGGAGCAGGCATACGAGCGAACGAGGAGAATTCATCCACCATCTGACCAATATCGCCAACTTGCCGAATGATTGTATCCGTACATTTGTTAAACGTATCAATATCACTAGTAATTTCTTTAGAGTATTTCCGTTTAAGTCGTTCAGCGGCCAACTGGATGGGTGTTAAAGGGTTTTTGATTTCATGGGCAATACGCCGTGCAATATCACCCCATGCTGCCATTCTTTGGGCAGAGACCAACTCTGTGATTTCATCAAGTGTTACAACGAAACCTTCAACACCGGCCGATGATATTTCTGCCGCTAACCGGACAAGAAGATGTCGATGGGTTGGCGTTGTCTGAAGATGAACCTGCGCTTGAGCAATTCTTGACGGACGTTCCTGAACCTCTCTCAGCAAATCCATCAATTGCGGTGCAACCTGTTCTAGCGGTTGACCAATCATGTGATCGGGATCAATCCCCAAGAGAGTACCCGCTGTCCTGTTTGGAAGTGTCACAATTCCATTCTTATCTAGTCCCACAACACCTGCAGAAACACCAGAAAGCACCGTCTCGGTAAAACGGCGGCGATCATCGAGTTGCAAGTTGGTGGTTACTAACTCTTCTCTTTGCGAAGAAAGTTCATCTGTCATGCTGTTAAAAGCTCGACTGAGTAGTGCCATTTCATCATAGGCGGCGTCTTCATCAACTTTGGTTTCTAAATCTCCGTCCCGAACTCTTTCAGCCGCGTTCACCAAACCTTCGATGGGGCGGACAAGGCGCGATGAAATTGCTAATGCAAACCAAACTGCCGCTAAGACCACCATTAGTGAGATAATAATAAAAATGGCAGCGAACTGGATTTGGATCCCAAAACCTTCTTCTTTTAAACGGTTATAGTCAGCTGTTGCTTGCCGTGTTCGTTCCATATGCTCCAGAACACGCGGATCAATATATCGACTGACAAATAGATATCCATCGAGCAGCCGGTCTATCCGCACCAGAGCCCTCACCCGGTCATCAGCATCATTTGCCACAATAATAACTTCACTACCCGCAGCGCGATCAAAAACCTCTGGTGAGAGTTGATCGAATTCCACTAGAAAGCTCAAACTCGACTGAGCAACAACGGTCTTTGTTCCTTTAATGACAACAGCTTCGCTGAGGTTTCGGGCAGCAACTTGTTCCGTTAGAAATCTGCTAAATATTTTCGGGTTTTGAACCACTTGCGGAGGGATGCGGTTAATATCTGCAGCAATCCCTAAAACATCAGCGCGGATATTTTGGATATGTTCTTTTATGTAAGAATCCGCAACTGCAAGACTTTCAGACACAGCCATATTAACAGGATCTGAAAAGTGTTTTTGAAAATAAATATTAAAAAACAGGGCCGAAAACATTGCAACCATTAAGGCTGGTGCCACAGCAATCAGCATGAAAAGGCGAACAACGCGCCGGTGCATATTGCTGCCAGCTGTTCCAATTTTCTGTCGTCGCCACATTCGGATAAGGCGCTGACTAACAATCCCCGCCAGCACCACCAAAATCACGAGATCAACAATAACAAGCGCGCGGGTAATTTCCGCATCATTACCAGTTAAAGAGCCATAAGTAGCGATGCCACTTGTGATCGCCAGCAGGGCAACCGCCAAGGAGCTTTTAGGCCCTAGCCCAATTTTTCGAGACCAGCGCGTGATCATCGAAACAGGCTTTTGCCCCTGCTGAGGTTTTCCCATCACACAATCACTCGATTTAAGTGAATTGGTAATAAATCCAGATCGCTAATTTTTAATCCCCGATCGCAAGCTTTAGTCTCATCCGCCACAATGTGGCATTTAAGCATCACTTTATGCCGCGAACAACCTGAATATCAAGCTCTCTGATCTTTTTTCGTAAAGTATTTCGATTGAGCCCCAACAATTCAGCGGTTCTTATCTGATTTCCGTTGGTGGCATCAAGCGAGAGAGTGATCAAAGGTCGCTCAAGCTCCCGGAGAATCCTTTCATAGAGACCAGACGGCGGTAAGCTTCCGGGGTGGGCTGCAAAATATTTAGAGATATGCCGCTCGATTGCTGCGCTGAAATTCTCATTCTCTGGGACCGCTTCAACACCCGGCGAGCTCATGGTTGGTTGCAACTCCATAGCAACGACATTTGCATCAATAACTTCTTCTGAATACAACGCGACAAGTCGTTGAACCAGATTTTCCAGCTCCCTCACGTTACCGGGCCATTTGTATTTTTTCAGAACATCAAGGGCTTCTGTATCAATGCTTTTAACAGGCAACCCTTCTTGCTGCGCAATGTTCAGAAAATGCCGTACCAAATCAGGAACGTCTTCAGTGCGCTCGCGCAAAGGCGGCAGGCGTAGTGGGACTACGTTCAGGCGGTAAAACAGGTCTTCTCTGAACAAACCTTGCCGGACGAATTGCCGTAAATCACGGTTTGTCGCTGCAATAATACGAACATCTGTTTTCAACGGCGTTCGGCCACCGACGGTCGTGTATTCGCCTTGTTGCAGAACCCGCAAGAGCCGCGTTTGTGCTTCAAGTGGCATATCGCCAATTTCATCTAAGAACAGCGTTCCGCCTTGTGCCTGTTCAAAACGACCAACCGCCCGTGCGTCAGCGCCTGTAAAGGCACCTTTTTCATGACCAAACAATTCCGACTCAATAAGCTCTTTTGGAATTGCAGCCATATTTATGGGAATAAAGGGACCTGCTTTACGCTTACCATATTCATGAAGCGCTCGCGCAACCAGCTCTTTACCCGTTCCGCTTTCACCGGTAATCATGACAGTTAGATCGGTTCCCATTAGACGGGCCAGCACACGATAGATTTCCTGCATGGCAGGGGAACGCCCAATGAGTGGAATTTTACTTTCTTCTTCATCTTGTTCTGCAAGGGTGTTTTTACGAACATTTTTAGGTTTTGAAAGCGCCCGTTCCACAACTTGCAATAACTCCTTCAGATCAAAGGGTTTTGGCAAATAGTCGTATGCCCCGCGCTCTGTGGCCTTAATGGCGGTCAGCAAGGTGTTTTGTGCGCTCATGACAATAACAGGCAACTCAGGCCGTATTTTTTTAAGCCGGGGTAGCAAATCAAGGCCATTTTCATCGGGCATAACCACATCCGTTAGAACCAGATCACCAGCGCCTTCCAAAACCCAATTGTAAAGGGTTGCTGCATTACCAGTGGACCTAACGCTATAGTTGGCGCGAGAGAGTGCTTGTTCCAGCACGGTCCGGATACCATGATCGTCATCGGCTACCAGGATAGTTCCAGCCATTTTCAGTCTTCTTTCGATTGAGGTACGTGATAAACAGGTAAGCGAATTAGAAAGTGTCCACCGGTTGTGCCGTTGTCATATTCAATAATCCCGCCGTGATCCCCGACAATTTTGGCAACAAGAGCTAGCCCAAGACCGCTGCCACCGGTTTTTGTTGTGACAAACGGATCAAAAATGTGAGGCAGTAGCTCGTCAGGAATACCGGGGCCATTGTCCCGCACGCCAACCTCTAACGGTAACTGCACTCGTGCGGAATTTCCAGGAACAGCCAAACGAACACCTGGACGGTAAGCCGTGGTCAATACGATTTCACCACCATCGGACGGCACCGCTTCTGATGCGTTTTTAATGAGATTGAGCAACACTTGAACCAATTGATCTCGGTTCCCGTAAACATAAGGCAGAGAGGGATCATAATGTTCCATAAACCTTACCTTCCGCCCAAATCCATTTTGGGCAATTAGGCGCACATGTTCTAACACTTCGTGAATGTTGACGGCATCTCTCTCAATAGGCCTATCATCAGAGAAGGCCTCCATACGATCCACAAGAGCGCAAATCCGATCGGTCTCATCACAGATGAGCTGCGTAAGCGACCGATCCGCATCAGATGCGTTCATTTCCAGGAGTTGCGCAGACCCGCGAATGCCTGAAAGTGGGTTTTTAACTTCATGGGCCAACATGGCCGCCATGGCAGTTACGGATCTCGCTGCGCCGCGGTGGGTTAGTTGCCGATCCATTTTTGACGCCATGCTGCGTTCTTCGATTTGCACCACGACCATATTGTCATCAAGCAAAGACGAAACTTGAATATTTACGTTTTTCATCCCCGTTTTCGGCGTCCCAAGATCCACACCATATTCAGAAACCCGATCGTTACTTCTGCGTACTTGATCAATCAATGATAAAAGTGGGCTTCCAAACGGCGCCAATTTATCAATATTGGTCTTTCTCAAGATATTTACAGACGATGAAAAGAATTCCTCTCCTGCTGGATTGGCGTAGGGAATATACCCCTGCTCATCCACAACAATGATCGGATCAGGCAAGACAGACAAAATATTCAACGGGTTTGGCATAGTCTCACTCATTTTACGCAGCCCCTTGTTGTTCAGGTCGGGTTTCATAGAAATTTTTAATTTCTTCTCTAACTTGCTGCCAGTCATCCATCCGAATAATCCGGCGCCGGAAGTCTTTGCCACCCTCTATACGTTCTGAATACCAGCTGAGGTGTTTACGGGCGACACGTGTTCCAGCACGTTCCCCATAAAGATCAATAAGACCTTGATAATGCTCAAGAACAATTTCTTTTTGCTGTTCAAAACCTGGATCAGGCTCAACCGTTCCATCTTTCAAGTAGCGCGCCACTTGTGAGACGAACCAAGGACGACCATAAGCCCCGCGCCCAACCATCACACCATCGGCGCCTGATTGCTCCAAAGCGCTTTTGGCGTTCTCGACAGTTTGAATATCACCATTTGCAATCACGGGAAGACTAACCGCTTCTTTTACTTTTCGTATAAAGGACCAATCGGCGTCACCTTTAAAAAACTGGCAGCGGGTTCGGCCGTGGACTGTCAGCATTTTAATGCCAGCATCTTCTGCTATTTTGGCAAGCTCCGGCGCGTTCCGACTATCATCATCCCAACCTGTTCGCATTTTTAACGTTACTGGAATTTGAACCGCATCAACTGTTGCCCGTAATATCTTACCAGCATGATCCAAATCTTTCATCAAACTGGATCCCGCCTGCCCCGACGTCACCTTTTTAACCGGGCAGCCCATATTGATATCTATAATTCGCGCTCCCATATCCTCGTTCAGCCGCGCGGCTTCTGCCATAATATCAGGATCGCAACCTGCAAGCTGCACAGCCATGATATGATCATCTTGCGCATCTGTTTTGACAATTCGCAGGGATCTTCTGGTTTCTTGCACCATGGCCTTACTAGCAACCATCTCAGAAAACACGAGGCCTGCACCAAAACGAGAGACGATCCTGCGAAATGGCAGATCCGTTATCCCGGCCATGGGCGCGAGCAATACTGGCATATCCAGAGTTATGTCACCGATACAAATGGTCATTTTTTGTGCAGACTTGATAATGGCTAACTTTTGTGCATTTTAGTCAATGAATTGCTGCAGCGCAATAGTAATAAACGATCTTATTCGTATTTTTATTGAACCCTGTCGCTCCCCCCCTTAATGTCACGCCATGACAGTAATCGCCCTCATCGTTGCCGCGGGAAGCGGAAGCCGAACCGGACTTGACTACCCAAAGCAATATTTGTCTTTGGGGTCAGAAACGATCCTTCGTAAATCCGTTATGGCATTTACGCAACATCCAGCCATAGATAAAATTCAGGTTATTATCAATCCCGATGACGTTGATCTATATGAACACTCCATAAAGGGACTTGATATCCTTCCTTGGATAGCGGGCGGGGAGGCTCGCCAACAAAGCGTTCATGCTGGGCTTGAGGCTATTGCCGAACAAAATCCATCAAAAGTACTCATTCACGATGCAGCCAGACCTTTTGTAAGTAGTGGGGTCATTGACCGCTGCCTACACGCCTTAAACACGCATGATGCCGTGTTACCGGCCCTTCCCACTGTTGACACTCTTAAGCGGATTAATGGCGGAGTGGTGGAAACTACATTGGACCGAAACAACATCGTTGCCGCACAGACCCCTCAATGTTTCGAGTTCAAAACAATTCTCGCCGCCCATCGAACGTTAAGCGAAATACCTGTTACCGATGACATTGCTCTTGCTGAACGTGTTGGAATTCCGGTGTTTTGGGTAATGGGCTCCCTTGAAAACAAAAAAATAACAACTTTTGAAGATATTGAAATGATCCGTGCAAACGCACTCACTGATATTAGAACGGGCCTCGGCTTTGATGTTCACAGTTTTGATATCCATAGCGATATGTGGCTTGGTGGCGTCAATATTCCCTATGACAAGGGATTAAAGGGGCATTCAGACGCAGATGTCGCTCTTCACGCGCTGACCGATGCCGTTCTTGGGGCCATTGGTGCTGGTGACATCGGAACGCACTTCCCGCCCTCTGATGATACATGGAAGGGCGTCTCGTCTGACCGGTTTTTAAGTCATGCAGCCCAGCTCGTCGCTGAACTTGGCGGAAAAATTAGCAATGTGGATCTAACTATCATTTGCGAGGCGCCAAAGATCGGCCCGCATCGCGCTGCTATGACTGCGCGTATTGCAGATATTCTTAAAATCGATGAGACCCGTGTTTCCGTGAAAGGCACAACAACCGAACGACTAGGTTTTACTGGACGCGGCGAAGGCATAGCCGCCCAAGCCATCGCAACAGTTAGGCTTCCTGAATGAGTAAACCTAAAGGTATTTCAAACGCTCATCCGGCAGTTATCCTTTCAACTTGGTTCTGGACCGGTCTAAGTCCCAAAGCCCCCGGCACAATGGGATCATTGGCAGCCCTACCCTTTGGGTTTCTCCTCCTCCATTTTGGCGGTCAGCTCCTTCTTCTGGAAGGAATTGTCGTGGTGTTCTGCATTGGGCTATGGTCAACCCACGTCTATGTGACGCGATCTGGCAAATCAGATCCCGGCGAAGTCGTAATCGACGAAGTTGCGGGGCAATGGATTCCCTTGTTAGTCGCTGGCACGAACCCGCTTCTCTATCTCTTGGGTTTTGCATTGTTCCGTCTGTTTGATATTTGGAAACCCTTCCCCATAAGCTGGCTCGATCAAAATGTAAAAGGCGCGTTCGGTGTGATGATTGACGACATTTTGGCGGGCCTAGTCGCCCTTGGCGTCCTAATAATAATAATAGAGGCCTTACCATGAGTATTTTACCCCACAATATTGCGACCCTAGCGGCTGACGTTATCAAATCAGCGAGTTCAAAAGAATGGTATGTGGCAACCGCTGAAAGTTGCACCGGCGGCTTGATCGGTGGCGCCCTAACAGATGTGGCGGGATCGTCCGCTGCCGTCGACCGTGGTTTCATAACATACACAAACAAAGCCAAAATGCAGATTCTCGGAGTTAAATCAGAAACCCTCCGTGCCGTTGGTGCGGTCTCAGAAGAGACTGCTCGAGAAATGGCACTTGGCGCCATTGCGCACTCATCATCCCATGTGGCCGTTGCCGTTACAGGTATAGCTGGCCCCGGCGGCACAGCAGACAAACCTGGTGGCCGCGTCCATCTTGCGACGGCAACAAGGGACGGAGTATTTGAGCATCGCCAAATGGATTACGGTGATATTGGCCGCGACGAAGTCCGCCTTGCAACCATTGTTACTGCTCTTGAAATGATAATCTCCGCCATTAATTCCGGCTAACTAAGCGCTTTTCCGGACGTTTTCCAAAAAGGTGTTCACTTCCTTGTTTAAGGCTGTGGATTGACTAGATAGACTTGAAGCTGCAGCAAGGATTTCGCTTGCAGCGGCTTCCGTCTCACTCGCCCCTTCAGTCACAATAACAATTGAGTTATGCACTTTTTTCGTCCCTCTTGAGGCCTGTTCAATGTTATGGGCGATATCAGAGGTTGCAGCAGATTGTTCTTCTACTGCTGACGAAATGCTTCCTGTAATATCATCAATACGACTGATCGTTGCACTAATCCCTTCGATGGAAGATGCTGCACTTTCAGTTGAATCCTGTATGTCAGCAATTTGTTGTCCAATTTGCTCAGTTGCTCTAGCTGTTTGTTCTGCCAAATTCTTTACTTCTGTGGCAACAACGGCAAATCCTTTACCAGCCTCACCTGCCCGTGCAGCTTCGATTGTTGCATTTAGGGCGAGAAGGTTCGTTTGCGCTGCAATGTCCGCAATGAGACCCAAAACCTCGTTTATATTCTTTGCAGACTCCACGAGGCCTTGGACTGCTTGATGGCTACGTTGGGCTTCAGTAACAGCTTCCTTCGCCACTTTGGAAGATAACGCCGTTTGATGACTTATTTCGGTCACTGATGCCGCGAGTTGCTCCGCTGCTGTTACGACCATCTGAACATTTAATGACGCTTCTTCAGATGCCAGAACCCCATGTTGAGTTTGGGAATTAGTCCGTTCCGCCACCGCCGTCATTGAAAGCGATGACATTTCAAGTTGCTTAGCCTCTCCGGATACGCCAAGAGTAACTTCACCAATTACTTTCTCAAAATTCGTCATAATACCAGACAGATAGGAGAGTTTCTTATCAGTTTCAGCCTTTAAAATCCTGTCAGTTTCTTGCTCTCTAAGTTGATCCTTTGCGGCAGCATCACTCCGACTTTGCTTTTCATCTTCCACCGCCAATCGCGTCCTCTCGGTTTCGGCAGTAAGATGGTTATTCTCAATCGCGTTTTCTTTAAAGGTCTGAACAGCTCGTGCCATGCCCCCAATTTCACCAGACAAATTTATGCCATGAACAATGGTTTCTAAATCCCCTTTAGCCAATGCACTCATATCGGAGCTCAAGGAATTAATTGGGCCGGTCAATCCTTTTACGATTAAAGTTACCAATGTAATGGTTCCAAAAAATAATACAGCTGAGATTGCTACCATTAATAAAAATGACGTAAAGGCCGCTTCTTTAATCGCCGCAGCAGTATTCAAAAGATTGCCCGCCGTCAAATTTTCAACCTTTTTAAGAAGATCAATTTTACCTGTTATCGCTGCAAACCAAACTGGCGCCTCAATTGCACCTGTATTCTTAGTTTCGATGCTGTCCAGCGCAATTTTTCGCATATGCTCAACAGCGTCAACATCTGCGCCTTTCAAGGTTGCAGCCAGAAAGCTTTTTTCTGCGGCACTCGCATAAACCTTAAACTGGTCGAAGAAAGCATTCTCTGCTGCAATCAGCTTTATGAATTTTTGATACACGTTCGGCTTAAACTCTGATGCACTGAAACCAGTACTGCCCATAGCGCGCTCCAACCCAGTTCGTTCAATGGCTTGAAGGAGTGCCGTGTAAGCTGAAATGGATTTGGAGACTTCTGCATTATTACTCACAGACCCCAGCTCTTCGATAATGCTTAGAAAATTCTGAATCACAGGCGTATAAAACTCAGCCATACTTGAAACTGAAATATTCATAGTTTCTACATTTTTACGCTTCCCTGAAAGGCGATCTAGATCTCGCATCACTAATCTAAATTTATCGGCTAAAACAACACGGTAGGAACCGGCATCAAAGGATAACGTTGAACGCTTGAACGCTTTGATTGCCTTGTTCGTGGCAGTGATTTGATCTGAAAGTTCTGATTTGAACTTTTGCCCGCTACTGCTCAGGAAAACCGCTGACATCCCGCGTTCTTTTTGAAGCTCATAGACAACCGCGCTGATAGTCGGTGCAATTTGGGTCAACTCGACCACTTTGGTCATTTCCTTGTTCATCTGGTATTTTTGAATAATATTCATACTCGAAAAAACAAGCATTCCCAGAACTGGTAAGGATAAGGCGACGATAATACGCACAGCAATCTTCGCGTTGCTGAAAAATGCGAACATAGTTTATCTCCAAAGATACTAAGCCAAGTGCAATACCTGTCCATTGGCTTTTACATTTACTCGACACTCCCACCACGTGAGGCCGTCACTTTCAGTTTTTCTTACTCGTATGCAAATATTTTTATAATGCACATACTGTTCACTGAAAGAGTGGCGGTACTTTAATCAATTTTGCTCGATATTGTTTGATCTCAAGCAATGAATATGTATTTACCCAAAAGATATTGGCTAACCAAGAACATCTCAATTAAATTAAACGTAGTCGTTTAGGCTTCGGGCGGAGACTTGGCCCCAGACGTTTTTCTCATCCGTAATCATGGTGTTGATCATGTTGGCAGCGTCATCTGGTGTCATGGCAATGTCGAGATCGCGCGGAACGCCTGCGGTGTCATACATGGCGGAACTGACTTTACCGGGGTAATAGCCCATAACCCGCACGCCCTTAGCGCCGCATTCAGCCTCCAGACAACCCGTGAAGCCGCGAATGGCCCATTTACTACCCGAATACACACTTATGCTTTTACGGCAGTATAGCGCGCCCGTGGACACCACGTTGAGAATGGTCCCCTGCCCGCGGCTGTACATGCCCGGCAAGACGCCGTGGCTCATGAACATTGTCCCAAGAGTATTCGTCTCCATCACCGACCGGATATCAGCGGCATCATAGCCATCAAAGTCACCTTCCAGCCAGATCCCCGCGTTGTTGACCAATCCCCAGATCGGACCAACTTCCCGCTCCACTTGCGCAATGACAGATGCGCAGTTTTCTTCATCTGCCACATTGAGCGTGAACCCGGCCATACCTTCAGCGGCGGCACATGCCTGAACCTTCTCTGGATTACGGCCCGTAAGCACAACTTGAAAGCCAGAGGATTTAAGAGCCCTAACAGACGCCAATCCAATGCCACTCGTCGCCCCAGTTACCAAAACAACCCGATTTTCATTGCTCATCGCACACGCCTAC
>Ga0209826_1000730_pt1 | contig 23510 bp, 18 predicted proteins | sample GOMGulsemesocosm_5_FD_184637 | JGI IMG/M metagenome (GOLD analysis project Ga0209826, IMG submission 184637) | Methane-oxidizing microbial communities from mesocosms in the Gulf of Mexico - GOM15C Gulf of Mexico (SPAdes) (version 2) | ecosystem: Environmental > Aquatic > Marine > Cold seeps... | reverse complement strand
AAAGGGCAGAAACGTATTAATATCGTGCACAAGAACGCCGGTTTGTGGATGTGTTTGTTCGCACTAACATCATCCCTCAAACCGGCGTTCTTGTTTCTGTCTTTCCCGGGATTCCGTGAAGAACCTTTTTTTTCCGCTTCGATATATGATGCGCCACCGCAACTGACGCCTCAGGTCACCATGTCCCATAACGCCATTTATACCGATCTTTCCGGTTACTACGATCTGATGTGTGCGGACATTGACTACCAGGCGCAAGGCCAGTTTGTTCAGCGTATTCATCAGTTGTTCGGCAATGGCGGTAAACGCCATCTGGATCTGGCCTGCGGCACCGGCCCACATGTGCGCCACTTTCTCGATGCGGGCTTTCAGAGCAGCGGGTTGGACATCAATCAGCCGATGCTTGACCTCGCGCAGCAGCGTTGCCCGGAGGCCACGCTCTCGCTGCAGGATATGTGCGGTTTTCAGGTTGATCAGCCGCTGGATCTGGTGACCTGTTTTCTGTACTCCATTCACTACAGCGGCAGCATCGAGCGGCTGCGTGCGTGTCTCGACAGCGTGCATGCGGCACTGGCCGATGGCGGGGTGTTCTGCTTCAACGCGGTGGACAAGCGACGGATCGACAATCGTGCCTGGGTATCGCATAACGCCGGGCATGTCGATGGACTGCTGAGCTTCAGCTCCGGCTGGTATTACTCCGGGGAAGGGGCGAGCCAACTGCTGAAACTGCGGGTCGAGCGCATGGGGAGCGATGGCCGGCAGGTATGGAGCGACGAGCACCCGATGGTTGCGGTCTGTTTCGCCGAATTACAGGAGCTGCTGCAGCCCGGGTTTGAGGTGCAGGTGCTGGAGCACGACTACGAGCGGATTTTGCCCTGGGATCAGGCGTCGGGAAATGCCCTGTTTGCCTGCGTAAAGCGCTAGCGCTGCAGGTCGGCAAGACAGGGCAGGGCACGGTGTTGGCGTGCCCGCCCATCCTGGCTCTGATTACGCAGCGACGACCGAGACCGGGATGCCGTTGAGCACGGCGTTGCCGGACAGTGCGTCGACCACCTGATCATCGGTAATGTCATTGACGTTGATGCCGGGGTTGGTCTGCGCCACGCGCAGGCTTACGCCCTCGCGGTCGTGCCCCCAGCCGTGGGGCAGGCAGACCACACCGGGCATCACATCCTCGCTTACCTCGACCCGCACCAGCAGCTCGCCGGCACGGGAGGTGATCCGCGCCTGCTTGCCGTCGCTCAGCCCAAGCCGCTCGGCATCTGCAGGGTGAACCAGCAGGCCGCAGCGATCCCTGCCTTTGACCAGCCGTTTGCTGTTGTGCATCCACGAGTTGTTGGTGCGCAGATCACGGCGGCCGATCAGCATCAGCCCGGTGTCATCGCTGCCGCGCAGTTCAGCCAGCGCGCGGCCCAGATCGTCCACCAGCTCCGGTGGCGTGAGGTGCAGCTTCCTGTCGGCGGTAAACAGGTAGCCCGGGAAGGATTCGCGCATCGGGCCAAGGTCCAGGCCGTGGGGATAACGCTTGAGTACCTGGAGGCTCAGCGGTTCGTCGTACTTCACCGGCTCGCCGCTGTTGTACTCGTAGAACCCCTCGGCGTAGGGGCCGGTTTGCAGGCCGTGATCCAGAATCTGCTCGGGGGAGGGCATCTTGCGGGTTGGCGGGGCGTCGGGGTTCTTCAGCGCCATGATCCGCGCGGTCAGGCCCTGGACAATATCCCAGTCGCAGCGGGTGCCTTCCGGTGCTTCAAACACCGGGTCGCTGAAACGCGCCAGGTTGCGCACTGCCAGCATGTTGAACACGATGTCGTACTGCTCATGCTCCAGCGGCCCTGTCGGCGGCAGGATGATGTCGGCGTGGCGTGAGGTTTCGTTCAGATAGAAGTCGATCGAGACCATGAATTCCAGCTGCTCCAGCGCCTCGTCCATCTGCCGGCCATTGGGCGTGGACAGAACCGGATTGCCAGCTACGCAGACAAAACCGCGTACCTGACCTTCGCCGGGGGTGAGCATCTCTTCGGCAAGGGTAACCGCCGGGAAGTAGCTGTCGAACTCCGGCAGGCCGCGCACCCGGCTCTGGTAGGTATTGAAGCTGCCCATCGGGCGGCTTTGCGCCTTGTTGAACGCCGGCGTGGTGAACATCATGCCGCCGGGACGGTCGAGGTTGCCGGTGAGGATGTTGAGCACCAGCATCAGCCAGTGATTGAGTGCTCCGTAGCGCTGGGTGGAGACGCCCATGCGGCCATAGCACACCGCGCACTCGGCGTTGGCGAAGTCTTCGGCGATACGCTTGATGTCAGCTACGGCAATGCCGCAGCGCACGCTGACCTGCTCCAGTGAAATGCCGTCAAACAGCGGCGCCAGTGCGCTCCAGTTGTCGGCCAGTTCAAGCAGACGGCCGGGCTTGACCAGATTCTGATCGAGCACGTGACGAATCAGGCCCAGCAGGAAGAAGGCGTCGGTGCCGGGGCGAATGAACAGATGCTGGTCTACGTAGCGTGCCGACTCGGTACGGCGCGGATCGATCAGTACCACCTTGCCGCCGCGCTCGCGAATGCGCTCCAGGCGCTTGAGGATATCGCCGGCGGTCATCAGGCTGCCGTTGGAGGCGGCCGGGTTGGCGCCCAGCATCAGCATGTATTGGGTACGGTCGATATCCGGAATGGTAAACAGCTGGCTGTGCCCGAACATCAGGTAGGACACCAACTGATGCGGCATTTGATCCAGCGAGGCTGCGGAGGAGATATTGCGTGTGCCGATGGCCTTGCGCAGCGAGCCGGAGGCCATCATCAAACCGAGGTTGTGAGAGGCGGGGTTGCCCCAGTAGCCGGCAATCGAATCGTTGCCATGACGACGCTGGATATCCACCAGCCGGGCCGCGACCTTGTCCAGTGCGCTGTCCCAGTCAATCGGCAGCCATTCGCCGTTGACCTTCTCCAGCGGGGTGCGCAGGCGGTCCGGGTCGTTGTGCAGATCCTGCAGGGCGTAGCCTTTCGGGCAGATGTGCCCTTCGCTGTGCGGGTCGTTGTTATCGCCCTTGATCGACAGAATATGCTCGCCCCGGGTTTCGATCACCACACCGCACATGGCTTCGCACAGGGTGCAGGCGCGGTGGTGGGTTTTCACCGGCAGGCGTGCCTGCTCTTCTTCGCGGGCGCGGGCATCGCGGATCACCGAGAGCATCTCGGCAACGTTCACCACCTTGCTTCTGACGCGCCCCTCGATACGGCCGCGTGCCTGCTCGTGCTGATCGAGCAGCAGCCAGTCGGCCATGCTGACGCTCTGGACCTCGCGCTTGGCCAGCAGGTCGCTGATATCGCCGCTGCGGGTTGGCAGGCTGCTGCCCAGGTCGTCGATCAGGCGCTGCACGCTTTCGGTCGCGCACTGGCGGTTACTGCCAATCACGCCGCTGGCGCCGCGCTTGATCCAGCCGGCAACGTAATCGCGGTGCTCGGCGTCGCCCTGAATACGCCCCTGCTCATGCTGCATGACGCCGCGGCCGCTATCGAAGGGCAGCTCGTCAATCGCCGAGCCCTGATAGCCAATGGCGTGCACCACAAGGCCGGCTGGCAGACGATCCCGCTGGTCGGCGGGGCGGGCGACCAGCGCACCCTGTTGGTCGCGCACCAGTTGGTTGCGCTGAACCTGCACCGCGCTCACGCGGGCATCGGCAGCTTCGAACTCGGCGGGACTGGTATAGAACATGAAGCGAATGCGCTTGCCTTCGCCCGGGGGGGCGCGCTGCGATCTCGCGCAGCAGGCTGAGATTCTGGCGCGCTTCGGCATTCTCCGGCTGCTCCAGCTGGCGCGCTGTGGCGTTGTCCAGCTCCAGGTCTGCCGCATCGACCCGCAGCTGCAGGCCGGGGATCGCCATCAGCTGTTCCAGCTCCTTGGGCGTGAAGGCGGCCTGGGCCGGGCCGCGGCGGGCGAGCAGGCAGACTTCATTGATGCCGCTGGCGGCCAGCGCCTTGAGGGCATGATCGGCAATATCGGTCTTGGCCAACTGCTCTGTGGGCAGCACCAGTAGCCGGGCGATATCCAGTGCCACGTTGCCAATGCCGATGATCACGGCGGTGTTACTCGACAGGTCGGGATTGAGGGCGGCCTGATCGGGATGACCGTTGTACCAGCCAACAAAGGTGGAAGAGCCGAAGATGTTGGCGCTATCCGCGCCGGGCAGCGTCAGCGGGCGGCTTTGCGAGCCGCCGGTAGCATAGATCACGCCATGGTAATGCTCGCGCAATTCGGCGCTGCTCAGGTCGCGGCCGATCTGTACATTGCCGAAGAACCGGAAACGCTCGTTTTCGGCAATGCGCTCAAAACTGCTGGTCACGGACTTGATGCGTGGGTGGTCCGGCGCGACGCCGTAGCGCACCAGGCCAAAGGGCGTGGGCAAGCGCTCGAACATGTCCACCTGAGCGCCGGGCAATTGCTTCATTAGTGCTTCGGCGGCATAGAAGCCGCTGGGGCCGGAGCCGACGATGGCGAAACGGCTGGGCAGGTTGGCGAGCGGGCTGCCGGCCTGACGACCGGACTGGATGCTTTCGCGGATGACCGGGTGGGTTTTGGCACCCTCGGCGTTCAGCGTAATAAAGTTTTGCTGATCATCCGGCACCATGCTGCGCGGGAAAATGGCCCCTTCGGGGCAGGCCGATACACAGGCGTTGCAGTCGATACAGACGTCCGGGTCGATAAACAGCATCTGCGGCGCTTCCCGAAAGGCTTCCACGGGGCAGACATCAACGCAGCTGGTGTGCTTGTTGCCGATACAGTTTTGGGTGACTACGTAGGCCATTCTCTACTCCGCACAGAGTCGACAAAAGGCCTATCGTAGGTCGGGTCTTTACCCCGCGTATTGGCATTCGGCGATTGATTGACATTTTGTGCCAGCCTGCCGATAGTGCGGCCATGATCAAATCCGATTACCTGCCATCCGGCTTTCTGCAACCGTTGCAGGATTATCTGCGTCAGCGCGCGTTGCCGGCGCAGGACTTGCTGCACGAGTTGGATGCCTGCCTGGAATCACCGAACGTCCCGTCCGAGCGGTTCTGCGAGCTGCTGGAGGCGGTCTGGCAGACGGCGCCGGTCAGTGCGCTGGGTATCCGCCTTGGCCTGGCTACCCATCCCGGCCAGTTTGGTGTGGTTGGCTATCTGGTGTCCTATTGCGGCACCCTGGGGCAGGCGCTGGCCCGCTATTACCGGTATCAGCGCCTGTTGCAGCAGGGGCTGGACTCACGTGGTGAGCTGAAAGACGGCGTGCTGTATATGCGCTGGACGCAGGCCGTGGCGAAGACGCCGCTGGCTACCGAGTTCAGCATCGCGGTCTTTGTCAGTTTGTGCCAGGCACTGATTGGGCGCGCCATTACCCCGGTGCGCGCCGGCTTGCCCTTTGCCAGGCCAGCGAATGCCGATGTCTATCAGGCGCTGCTGGGTTGTCCGGTGGAGTTTGACCGGCCGGCGATTGAGCTGGCGATTCCCGAGTATCTGCTGGCCCTGCCGATTTCCGGCAAGGACCCGTACCTGCTGGGCCTGCTAGAAAAGCAGGCCCAGGCGCTGCTGAATCAACTGCCACAGCTGGACACCAGTGCGGCAGGGGCCTCGTTTCAGCGGGTGCAGGATCAGATAGTCGAATCGATGAAAAACGGTGATGTCAGCGCGGCGGCGGTCGCCTCGGCACTGAATTACTCCCTGCGTACCTTTTACCGGGAGCTGCGCAGTGCCGGCTACAGCTATCGAGGCCTGCTGGCGCATACCCGCCACACCTTGGCACGACAATATCTGGCCGACCCGGCGCTGGCGCAAACCGACGTGGCACTGCTGCTGGGCTATTCGGAGCAAAGTTCCTTTATCCGCGCCTTTCGCAGCTGGACAGGGATGACGCCGGGGGAGTATCGGAGTCATCTGGCGCGCAAAGCGGGTCAGGTGACGGGGTGAGCCCGCATCATCCGGAGAAGCGTTCCCACGCGGAGCGTGGGAACGATCAAGCGGTCTGAATTTGGCAATCAATCCCAGCTCAACGCGCCGCCAGTCTGATACTCGATCACGCGGGTTTCGAAGAAGTTTTTCTCCTTCTTCAGATCCATGATCTCGCTCATCCACGGGAAGGGGTTGGTGGTGCCGGGGTACTGTTCCTTCAGACCGATCTGGGTCAGGCGGCGGTTGGCGATGAACTTGAGGTAGTCCTCCATCATCGCGGCGTTCATGCCGAGTACGCCGCGGGGCATGGTGTCGCGGGCGTATTCGATTTCCAGCTGCGCGCCTTGCAGGATCATCTGGGTTGCTTCGTCCTTCATGGCATCGTCCCACAGGTGCGGGTTTTCGATCTTGATCTGGTTGATCACGTCGATGCCGAAGTTCAGGTGCATGGATTCGTCGCGCAGGATGTACTGGAACTGCTCGGCGGTGCCGGTCATCTTGTTGCGGCGGCCCATGGACAGGATCTGGGTGAAGCCGCAGTAGAAGAAGATGCCTTCCAGAACGCAGTAGTAGGCGATCAGGTTGCGCAGCAGTTCCTTGTCGGTCTCGACGGTGCCGGTAGTGAAGGTCGGGTCGGAGATCGAACGGGTGTATTTCAGCCCCCAACTGGCCTTTTTCGCGACGCTCGGGATCTCGTGGTACATGTTGAAGATCTCGCCTTCATCCATGCCCAGCGACTCGATGCAGTACTGATAGGCGTGGGTGTGGATCGCCTCTTCGAAGGCCTGACGCAGGATGTACTGGCGGCACTCGGGGTTGGTGATCAAGCGGTACACGGCCAGCACCAGGTTGTTGGCGACCAGACTGTCGGCGGTGGAGAAGAAGCCGAGGTTGCGCTTGACGATGCGGCGCTCGTCTTCGGTCAGGCCGTCTGCGCTCTTCCACAGGGCGATGTCGGCGGTCATGTTGACCTCTTGCGGCATCCAGTGGTTGGCACAACCGTCGAGGTACTTCTGCCAGGCCCATTCGTACTTGAACGGCACCAGCTGGTTGAGGTCGGCGCGGGCGTTGATCATCTGCTTGTCGCCAACCTGCACGCGGGCGGCGGAGCCTTCCAGATCGTCCAGACCTTCCTGAATGTCCAGCTCATCCAGCGCGGCCTTGGCGCGGGCGATGGCGTCGGAGTCGTCCGCGCTGATCTGACGCGCGTCCTCCACCGAACCTTCGGCAATGTTTTCCATTACCGGGCTGTCGGTGAGCGGCGCGCTCGGTTGGGCGGCTGCCTTGGCGGCGGGTGCGGTGGTGGTGTCTTCGCTGTCGAAATCGTCCCAGCTGAGCATGGTGTGTCTCCCTTTGGTCGACAGCCGCAAGCTTTAAGCTGCAAGCGGCAAGTTGTTTGGTGTGGCGGCGGCGAGTGGTGTGAACCTTGGACTCGGCGCGGCGCTTGGTTCTTTTCTGGATTCCCGCCTTCGCGGGAATGACGCGAGAGGGGCGGAGTTCTCTATTCTCTGCGGCCTAAGCGCGTAGCTGAGCGAGTGAGCGCTAGGCGTCGGGCTTGGGGCTTTCTGGATTCCTGCCTTCGCGGGAATGACGCGAGGGATGGAAATCACGCTGTGTTTTAAACGCTCCGAGCGGGACTGCTCTTTTGCTCGGAGCGGTTTTTGGCCAATGACGGTGGCGCTTACTCGGACTGCTTGTCGCTTGCAGCTTGAGGCTTGCCGCTGGGCCTGCCTTATTGGCAGGCCTCGCAGTCCGGGTCATCGATAGAACACGCCTTCGGCACCGGCGCCGGGCCAGCAGGTGCTGCGCTCAGCGCCGGCTCTGCGCCGCTGGCGACGGCATTCAGCTTGCCGGTGTTGACGGTCGATTTCTCGGTGCTGGTGGCAGCCAGGGCACGCAGGTAGTAGGTGGTTTTCAAGCCACGGAACCAGGCCATGCGGTAGGTCACGTCCAGCTTCTTGCCGCTGGCGCCAGAGATGTACAGGTTCAGCGACTGGGCCTGGTCGATCCATTTCTGGCGGCGGCTGGCGGCTTCGACGATCCACTTGGTTTCGACTTCAAACGCGGTGGCGTACAGCGCCTTGAGGTCGTCCGGGATGCGGTCGATCTGCTGTACGGAGCCGTCGTAGTATTTGAGGTCGTTGACCATGACCGCGTCCCACATGCCGCGTGCCTTGAGGTCGCGTACCAGATAGGGATTGATCACGGTGAACTCGCCGGACAGGTTCGATTTGACGTACAGGTTCTGGTACGTCGGCTCGATCGACTGCGAAACGCCGGTGATGTTGGCGATGGTCGCGGTCGGCGCGATGGCCATGATGTTGGAGTTGCGGATGCCTTTCTTGACGCGCTCGCGCACCGGTTCCCAGTCCAGGGTGACGCTGCGGTCCACTTCGATGTACTTGGCGCCGCGCTGCTCGGTCAGAATGTCGAGCGAGTCATAGGGCAGGATGCCTTGCGACCACAGCGAGCCGTCGAAGCTGGAGTAGCTGCCGCGTTCGTCGGCCAGATCACAGGAGGCCTGGATGGCGAAGTAGCTGATGGCTTCCATCGACTGGTCGGCAAAGGCGACGGCTTCGTTTGAGCCGTAGGCGATGTGCTGCAGGTACAGGGCATCCTGGAAGCCCATCAGACCCAGACCAACCGGGCGGTGTTTGAGGTTGGAATTACGCGCCTGCGGTACCGAGTAGTAGTTGATATCGATGACGTTATCGAGCATGCGTACCGCAGTGCGCACGGTGCGCTCCAGCTTGGCGGTGTCGAGCTTGCCGTCAACAATGTGGTTGACCAGGTTGACCGAGCCCAGGTTACAGACAGCGATTTCGTCCGCGCTGGTGTTCAGGGTGATCTCGGTGCACAGGTTGGAGCTGTGGACTACACCGGCGTGCTGCTGCGGGCTGCGCAGGTTGCAGGCGTCCTTGAAGGTCAGCCACGGGTGGCCGGTTTCGAACAGCATGCTGAGCATCTTGCGCCACAGGTCGGCGGCACGCACTTTCTTGTGCAGTTTCAGCTTGCCGTACTCGGTCAGCGCTTCGTAGTACTCGTAGCGCTCTTCGAAGGCCTTGCCGGTCAGGTCGTGAAGGTCCGGCACGTCGGAGGGCGAGAACAGGGTCCACTGGCCGTCTTCGAACACGCGCTTCATGAACAGGTCTGGAATCCAGTTCGCGGTGTTCATGTCGTGGGTGCGGCGGCGGTCGTCACCGGTGTTCTTGCGCAGTTCGAGGAATTCCTCGATATCCAGATGCCAGGTTTCCAGGTAGCCGCAGACCGCGCCCTTGCGTTTGCCGCCCTGGTTGACCGCAACGGCGGTATCGTTGACGACTTTGAGGAAGGGCACAACGCCCTGGCTCTTGCCGTTGGTGCCCTTGATATAGGCGCCCATGGCGCGGACCGGCGTCCAGTCGTTACCCAGGCCGCCGGCAAACTTGGACAGCATGGCGTTGTCGTGGATGGCCTTGTAAATGCCGGACAGCTCGTCCGGCACGGTGGTGAGGTAGCACGACGACAGCTGCGGACGCAGGGTGCCGGCGTTGAACAGGGTCGGCGTGGAGGCCATGTAGTCGAAGCTGGACAGCAGGTTGTAGAACTCGATGGCGCGTTCGTTCTTCTGTGGCTCTTCAATGGCCAGGCCCATGGCGACGCGCATGAAGAAGATCTGCGGCAGTTCGATACGGGTGCCGTCGCGGTGCAGGAAGTAGCGATCGTACAGGGTCTGCAGGCCGAGGTAGCCGAACAGCTGGTCGCGGTTGTGGTCAATCGCGGCGCCCAGTTGCTCCAGGTCGTAGTCGGCCAGCTTGGCGTCCAGCAGTTCGTAGTCGATACCGGCCTTGACGTAGGCGGGCAGCGTCCTGGCGTACAGCTCGGCCATCTCGCCATGGGTCGCGCTGGGCGCAATCTCGAGGTGACTGAGGGCTTCGGCACGCAGGTTGTCGAGCAGCAGGCGGGCGGTGACCTGACTGTAGCTCGGTTCGCGCTCGACCAGGGTGCGGGAGGTCATCACCAGCGCGGTGTTCACGTCGACCTGGGTCACGCCGTCGTACAGGTTCTTCAGGGTTTCCTGCTCGATGTGGTTGGCGTCGACTTCCGGCAGGCCTTCGCAGGCTTCGGCGATGACGGTGCGCAGACGGCCCAGATCCAGCGGCTCGCGGCTGCCGTCGGGCAGGGTGATGCGGATGCTGGGGTGGGCTTCTGCGACGCTCTGGCGCGCCTGGCGCTGGCGGGCGTGCTCTTCACGATAGAGTACGTAGGCACGGGCGATCTTCTGTTCGCCGGAGCGCATCAGCGCCAGTTCGACCTGATCCTGAATCTCTTCGATATGCAGGGTGCCACCGGAGGGCAGGCGACGCTTGAAGATCGCGCTGATCACATCGGTCAGTTCATTGACGGTCTCGCGAATCCGCGAAGAGGCCGCGGCCTGGCTGCCTTCTACTGCCAGAAACGCCTTGGTCATGGCGATACGGATCTTGTCGTCGGTATAGGGCACCAGTGTGCCGTTGCGTTTGATGACGCGAAGCTGTCCTGGGGCGCTCAGCTGCAGGTCCGAATTTTGTTCGCCGTCTGCGTGCCGCGCGGATGATGTGGTGTCAGCGGCGGAAGGGGTGACCTGCATGACATGCTCCTTTTTGGTCGTTAACACAATATGTAGATATTTGCGCAAGCTGGCGCAGCCAGCTCGGGACGTGCTGTTCAAGCGGCAGACAGTCAGCTGCGGCTTACGGCTGCTGGTGACTATTTGATCAATATGTAGATGTCTGCCTTTCGTTTGACACAAGATAGTGTGTGTTCTCGAGTGTGGCAAGGCGATTATTTGTCGATTTCATCGCATAACCGCATTGACCTCGGCGCAGATCAGAGCTGGTGCGGGTTTGCAGGCTTGAAGAAAAAAATACCATATCTAGTGTTTACCTTTTTCTTGTTTTCAGATTGATGTCAGCGCCGGAAGAAGCTGTTTCCAGTGCTCTGGGTCAGGGGCTGTGGCCTGAAGGCAAGCGAGTGCTACAATCGCCGGCTGATTTGAGTAGTTCAGCGAGCGGGAGGCATGGGTGGAGGCAGACAGCGGTTACATCCTGATTGTTGAGGACGACCAGAAGCTGGCGGGTCTGATTGCCGAGTTTTTGCAGGCTCAGGGGCTTCAGGTTGCGGTTGAGGCGAATGGCGGCGCTGCCGTGCAGCGAATTCTCGACACCCAGCCGGCGCTGGTCGTGCTTGACCTGATGCTGCCGGGCGAGGACGGGCACTCGATTTGCGAGCGGGTCCGTGCGGCAGGTTTTCTGCGGCCGATCCTGATGCTGACGGCACGCAGCGAGGACGAGGCCCAGATTCGTGGCCTGGAGCTGGGTGCTGACGATTATGTAAGCAAACCGGTCCGCCCGCAGGTGCTGCTGGCGCGCATCCGTGCGCTGTTGCGCAGAACCAGCGAGCCGGAAACCAGCGAGGCGCCGACGCGTCTGGAGTTTGGTGAGCTGATCATTGACAACGACCGTCGTGAGGCGTGGCTGCGCGGCGAGTTGATCGAGCTGACCGGTGCCGAGTTTGATCTGCTCTGGTTGCTGGCCAGCAACGCTGGCCGCATTCTCAGCCGTGAGGAGATCTTTATCGCTCTGCGTGGTATCGAGTATGACGGTCAGGACCGCTCCATCGATGTGCGTATTTCGCGTATCCGCCCCAAGATCGGCGATGATCCCGATCTGCCGCGGCTGATCAAGACCGTACGCAGCAAGGGCTATCTGTTCGTCAGCCCCGGCCCGGATCAGCCGTGAACTCGATCTTTCTGCGCATCTACGGCGGCATGTTGCTGGTACTGGTCGCCGTCTCCCTGCTGGCTCTGGTCAGCATCCGCATGATCAACGATGTGCGCGCAGAGGATTACCGCGAGCGCATGGCGACAGGCACTTTCCGCCTCATGGCAGATAACCTGGAGCCGATGGACGAAGCCGAGCGGCAGAAAGCGCTGGCCGTATGGATGCGGCTGATCGGTGTGCCCCTGGAGTTGCGCCAGCTGGACGACCTGGGGCTGGAGTCGAGCAGTTGGTCGCGGCTGATTCAGGGGCGTGTGCTGGTGCTCAGCAGCGCGCCATCCGAGGTCCGGGTATACAGTCTGGTGGACCTCAGCCAGCAGCAGGTGCTGACCGCCGATATCGAGAAGATCTCCGAGCAACTGGGTCGCGCTACCCTGTTTCTGATTGCCGACGAGCTGGTGCGGCACCCTGAAAGTGACATGCCAACCTGGCTGCAGCGACTGCGGCGAGACAAGGGTTTCGGCTTTCCGCTCAATCTCACCCGCCTTAACGAAACCGATCTGGATGCCGACCAACGTCGGCGTCTGGACGAGTTCGATACCGTGCTGAGCCTGGGGCCGGACGGCAACGCGGTGATGATGTATATGAAAATCCCGGATACCAACTGGGTAGTCAGCCTCGGACCGATCTATCAGATGCAGGAGTATCCGCCTGAGATGCTGCTGATGACCGGCTTGCTGGCGCTGTCGCTCAGTGGTCTGCTGATCTACCTGCTGGTGCGTCAGCTGGAGCAGCGGCTGATGAATCTGGAGTCGGCAGCGACCCATCTGGCGCGCGGTAATCTGGATGCCCGGGCGGAGGCTATCGGCAGCGACTCGGTTGGCAGTCTGGCACGGGCGTTCAATGATATGGCCGGCCACCTGCAACGCATGATGCGTATTCAACAGGAGATGATTCGAGCCGTCTCGCACGAGCTGCGCACGCCGGTAGCGCGCTTGCGCTTCGGTCTGGAGATGGTGGAGACAGCCAGCAGTGAAGCTGATCTGAAACGCTATCTCGACAGCATGGACGGTGATTTGACCGAACTGGACAAACTGGTCGACGAGATTCTGACCTACGCCCGTCTTGAACAGGGCGCGCCGGCTCTGGTATTGCAGCCGGTGGATGTGCTGGCGACGGTGGAGCAGGTTGTGACCGAGTTGTTGCCGTTAGCTGCCAGCGTGCAGCTGGAGCATGAGGATCTGTCCCATGGCCGGGCGAATGTGGTGGACGCCGAGGAGCGTTACCTGCATCGGGCACTGACCAACCTGGTCAGCAATGCCCTGCGTCATGCGGCCTCGCGGGTCAAGGTGACTACACGCGTTGCCAACGGCCGCTGCAGGCTGACTGTGGAAGATGACGGTCCCGGGATTCCGGAGGCCTACCGCGAGCGCATCTTTACTCCCTTCCTTCGGCTGGACGACAGCCGTACCCGTGCCAGCGGTGGTTATGGCCTGGGGTTATCCATTGTTCGCCGCATTGCCTACTGGCACCGCGGCTACGCACGGGTCGAAACGTCTAAGGAGCTGGGCGGAGCTGCCTTCATTATCGACTGGCCGCTGCGCCAGGCGTCGTAGCATGAAGAACCGCGCAGCGTTCTCCGTGGGGTCATGTGCCAACGCGCGGAGAAGCCTGCGGCGTTCTCCGCCCTGCGGAGATGATGGCGTGTTGCGGGGGCGGTAGCATGGAGAACCGCGCAGCGCTCTCCGTGAGCTCATTTACCGACGCGCGGAAACTCTCCACCAGACAAATCGCGTCTTAGCGCTGATGACCATTGACCAGCAGGCGGAACGCCGTGGTAGCCGGGCCTGGCTCGGGTTTACGGCCGCAGATCAGGTCGCAATAAATGGCGCTTTCGCCGATACGCACGATGTAAAGGGCAAGGCTCTGGGCATCCATCTCTGGCTTGATTTCACCAGCCGCAATCGCCTTTTCGAACATTTGCTGCCAGGTGCTGATCAGGCGCTCCTGCAAGCCTGAGGCGCGGGCAGTGAGCAATTGCAGGCCCCATTGCGGCTCGGCTTGCAGAAAATCGTACATGGGGCGCGCGTTGATCAATGCAACATTGATGTCTTCGTAGATCTGCGTGAGATAGTCGATGCCCGTGAGGTTGGGAGTCTGTTCGGCACGGGCGATGGCTTCATCGTAGATGCGCTTGTATAGCGACCACAGAATTTCGCCCATCAACAAATCCTTGTTGCCGACCCAGCGCATCAGTGTGGCTCGTCCGATACCCAGCTCTTCCGCGAGTTGCGACAGGTTCAGACGGCGGCCTTCCAGCCACCAGCTGCGTGCCATGCGAAAGGCCGATATCGGCGTCGCGCGTTCGTCGGATTTGCGTTTTGAGAGGGCAAGGGAGAGGGGAGTCTGCTGACTGGTCATTCGGTGCTTTCCTGGCGTTATAGGTTTCTTCTTCGTATTCGGCTTGCATGGTAGCAATGCTGATACCAAGAATGAAAGTGTCCCGTGTGTGAATCACCAGTAGTAATGCGAGTGAATTTGTAACCACGCGTCATCGGCTCGCCAATGAACGCTTTCGTCTGATCCGCAAGCGGCCGGATCAGACGTCTCGACGGTGTATCAGCCGCGGCCGATGAACGGCATCCTGGTTGCCATGATGGTCATGAACTGGACGTTGGTCTCCAGTGGCAGTTCGGCCATCTGAACAACCGCCTGCGCGACATGCTCCACGTCCATCACCGGCTCGGCCATGATCTCGCCATTGGCCTGCGGTATGCCGCGCTGCATGGGAGCAGCCATCTCGGTAGCGGCGTTGCCGATATCGATCTGCCCGCAGGCAATGTTGTATTTGCGACCATCCAGCGAGGTGGACTTGGTCAGGCCGGTCATCCCGTGCTTGGACGCGGTGTAGGGGGCGGAGTTCGGGCGCGGAGCCGTGGCTGAAATGGAGCCGTTGTTGATGATGCGTCCGCCCATCGGCGTCTGGGCTTTCATCAGCCGAAAGGCTTGCTGGGTACAGAGGAAGGCGCCTGTCAGATTGGTGTCGATAGTCGCCTGCCAGGCTTCGAACGGCAGCTCTTCCAGCGGCAACGGCGGTGCGCCGGTACCGGCATTGTTGAACAGAACGTCCAGCCGTCCCCAGGTTGCCTGTATCTGGTCGAACAGCGCTTTCACGGATGACGGGTCGCGTACATCGGAGGGGATCACCAGAGCATTATTGGCAAGCTCGCCGAGCCCTTCGAGGCTGCGCTGCAGCTTGTCGGCGTTGCGACCTGTAAGGGCCACGTGATAGCCCGCCTTGAGCAGGGCGACGCTGGTGGCGCGGCCAATGCCTGTGCCGGCACCGGTAACCAGGGCGACTTTGAGTGGGGAGTCGGTCATCGGGATTCCTCTGTGTTTTTAGGCTGGGCAGAGGATACACCACCGACGGGCACTCAAGTGTCGCCATCCCGACAGCACCCTGGCGGTCGGGATGGCGCGGGCATCAGTTGATGCCCTTGCGACGTACATCCCAGTCGCGGTCGCTGCAAAGGTCACAATTGCTGCCGTAGAACGTGTCTTCGGCGCTGGCGTCGTCCATCAGATGGTAGCGGAACCAGGCGGTTGAGGGGCCACGGTAGTCGCCCGCATTGCCGACCGGCTCGAAATGGCTGGCTCTGGACAGTTCGCCCCAGAATACCGGCACGTTAGCGCGGTTGTAGACTGGCAAGGCGTTCAAGGTCGGGCTGGCGATGGTGTCGGCGCTGCCGGTCATCAGGAACATGGGACCATTCTGGTTGGATTGCGAGCTGCTGTTGTGGCCCAGACCAATAGTGTATGGCTGGAACGGCGCAGTGACTTTGATGCGGTAGTCCTGCCCCGCCATGATGGTGCCGCCACCGCCTTGGGAGTGCCCGGCCGCGCCAATGCGGTTGAGGTCCAGCTTGTTCGCATAGGTGCCGCTGCTGCGGTTGTTCTGGGTGGTCAGGTAGTCAACGCAGCCCAGCATTTCCTGCCCGGTGCCGGCGTTGGAGGTATTGGCTGCGATCACGACGAAACCGTGCGAGGCCCAGTGCTCAAGCAGGGCGGCGTAGGTGCTGGGTGAGGCAGTGGTGCCGTTGCCCCAGACGATGATCGGGTGTTTGCGGTTGTTTTCGCCGAGGGTGGACGGGCGAAACACCGTGCAGCTGCTACCCGCGCTGCCGCTGGTCGTAGCAAATGGGCCATCGGCACTGAAGCTGCTCACGCCGGGGAAACCGGTCCCGGTAGCCGGGTTGCCGGTGCCGCCACCACCACCACCGGGGTTGGTGGCCAGCGCGATGCTGGAAAGCGACAAGCCGAGCGCGAGTGTGGCCAGCTTGAACATCTGTGCATTCATCCTGTGAGTCCTTTTGTCTTGTTGTTGGAATGGCTGCGCAAGGTGCGCAGAAGGCTCACGGTAGGGGGCTTGCGTGTAAGGTAAAGTCGCCCGGATGGGTTATCCGGGCGGTTTGTCTCGATATTGAGATAAGCAGAGTCTGAGGTTTCTTCGCTAACTTCCTGTTTTGCATCAGAAAATACGGATAAGTAATGGCACGGCGGCGCAGTGCCATTTCACCCGAATGGGCTCAGTCGTTGCCCCTCGCGCTGACCCCTTCAAGCGTCGCAAAGGAGGTGTCCTTGGCGGTAAGCAGAAAGTCCTGCAGGTAGGGCATTGTCATCATGTCTTCACGCACCGCAGCGTAAAGGGTGCCGAACAGGCCGTCCGGTCCAAGCCTGCAGGCGCTGACGTAGCCCTTGTGCAGATATTCGGCCAGCGCCCAGTTGGGCAGGCAGCACACACCGCGACCGGAGGCCACCAGCTGCATCATCATGACCGTCATCTCGGCAGTACGCACACCTGCCGGCTCGACTCCGGCGGGTTCAAGAAACTGCTTGAAAACGTCGAGGCGCTCGCGCTCAACCGGGTAGGTGATTAACGTCTCACCGGCCAGATCATCGGGTCTGATGTGGTGACGGGTACTCAGCGGATGCTGGTTGCTGACCGCCAGCAGGGCCTCGTAGGTAAACAGGGGGACATAGCTGATGCCGGGGATATCGAGCGGGTCTGAGGTGACAACCAGATCCAGGTCGCCACGGGCCAACGCCGGCAGCGGAGCGAAGAAGAACCCCGAGGCAAAGTCGACCTCGACCTCGGGCCAGGCGTTGCGGAACTGATCGATAGTCGGCATCAGCCATTGGAAGCAGCTGTGACACTCGATGGCCATATGCAGGCGCCCGGCCTGGCCGCCCGCAAGTCGCTGAATATCGCGCTCGGCCTGGCGCACCTGGGGCAGCAGGGTGTCGGCCAGACGCAGCAGCCGCAGACCTGCGCTGGTAAAGCGCACCGGCTTGCTCTTGCGTACAAACAGGCTCATGCCGAGCCGTTCTTCCAGATCCTTGATCTGATGCGACAGGGCCGACTGGGTCAGATGCAGACGCTCGGCGGCTTCAACAAGGCTTTCTGCCTCGCGCAGGGTAGTCAGGGTGCGCAGGTGGCGGAGTTCAAGCATGGCAGCGGGTCTATATGAGAAAAATCGAACTATAGCATGAGCAAGATGAGTTTGATTCAGTGCTCGCCGCGGGCGAGTATCGCCCACTTTGTTGAGCGATCAGGAGACACCCCATGCTGCTGCACCAAACCGGCCCCGCTGTATCACTTGCGCAGGAGTCAGCGCGCTGGCACCAGCAGGCTGACGCAGGTATGGCATGCGTCAGCATCGCCGCAGCCGGTATGCCACCCTTCGACGGGTTGCTGGAACGGGTTGCCAGCGCCCGGGCCTGCGGATTCAACGTCAAGCCGGTTATTCCGGGGCCGTTGTCGTTGCTGTGGTCACTCAGTGATGGGAGCGAGGCGGGGCTTGAGCAACTGGATGGCTTGCTGGACGCCTATGACGATCTGCTGCTTGCCCTCGGCAAACACGGGGTGGAGTGGGTCGAGCTGAATGAGCCGCAACTGACGCAGCCGCTTTCCCCGGTATGGATTGCGGCCTGCGAGCGCAGCTACAACCGGTTGCAGCGTACAGCACTGAGACGGCTGCTGGCAGTGAGTGGAGGCCCGCTGGTCGACAATCTGGGGTTGGCCTGCAGCCTCCCGGTTGATGCGCTGCAGATCGAGTTGCACGATGCGGAGCGTGAACTGGTTGCTGCGCTGGATCGGCTTCCTGCCTATAAGGCGCTGTCACTGGTGCTGCCTCAACCCGAACAGTCGGCAGCGCTGGCGGCGCAGCTACGGAGCGTGCATCAGCGTCTGGGTGATCGGCTTTGGCTGGCGGCCAGCGATGAAGGTGAGCTTGCGCATTGGGCAGTGGAAATCGGCAACCCGTCGTCTATTGCTGCCTGACGCTTCAACCTGTGCCGGTCTGCCTGTAGAGTAGCGCCCCATTACCTTTCGGGAGCGAATCATGCAGGAACTGTTACTACATTGCCGTCCAGGCTTCGAGGGCGAAGCCGCTGCGGAAATGCAGGAACTGGCCAACGAGCAGGGCATTGCCGGCTACCCCGTGACCCGTGACGGCAGCGCGCTGGTGCGTTTTGTCTGTCCGGAGACGGGCGATGCCGAGCAGCTGATGCGGGCCATTGATTTCCAGCAACTGATCTTCGTTCGTCAGTGGGCTCTGGGCAGCTGGGTCGATCTCGATCCGGAAGATCGCGTCAGCCCCATTATCACCGCCTGTGCCCAGGGCCCGATTGCCTCGCTGATCTGGCTGGAAACCGCTGATACCAATGATGGCAAGGCGCTCGCGGCGCTGACCAAAAAGCTCAAGGGGCCGCTCGAGCGCGCGCTGACCAAAACCCGGTTTGTGCGTCCGAACAAGACCGAGCTGCCGCGCCTGCACCTGTGCTTCGAGAGTGGCCAGAAGGTGTTTGTTGGCTGGTCCTGGGCTGACAATGGCGCGCCCTGGCCGATGGGGATTCCCCGTTTGCGCGTACCGAAAGAAGCGCCGAGCCGCTCGACGCTGAAATTGGAAGAGGCGTGGCACCACTTTATCCCGCGTGATGACTGGGACGTGCGCCTCAAGGCAGGCATGACAGCGGTCGACCTTGGCGCCGCCCCCGGCGGCTGGACCTGGCAGCTGGTCAACCGGCTGATGAAGGTGATTGCCGTCGACAACGGCCCGATGGATCGCCGCCTGATGGACAGCGGACAGGTCGAGCACGTGCAGGCCGACGGCTACATGTACAAGCCCAAACGCACTGTTGACTGGATGGTCTGCGACATCGTCGACAAGCCCGCCCGCAGCAGCGCCCTGGCCGCCAAATGGATTACCCAGAAACTTTGCCGCGAACTGATCATCAACTTCAAACTGCCAATGAAGCAGCGCTATCCGGAGGTGGTCCAGTGCCTGGCGCATATTCAGGACGCGCTCGAGGCGGCCGGCATCAGGGCAGAAGTTGCCTGCAAGCAGCTCTATACCGACCGTGAAGAAGTTACCTGCCATATTCGAGTGTTGCGTTAGGCCTGATTTCCTCAGTCGCGCCGCCTGCGAGAAGCCCTGCCTGCCGTCATAGATTGAGGCTGCAGCCGGTTTGCGACGCTTCAGAGCCTTGCCGTCGATCTACCGACGGCATCGCTATCGCATTGCCCTGCTGGCAGTGTTGCCCCTGATTCGTTCACCCTGCGCGATTGCTTGCTTCCGGTGCGGGGCGCATATCCGCTCAGACATCGCGGCGCCAGGCAGACCCCCCGGCTCTGGCGGGGATCCTGTCAGGGTATTTTTGCCATCATGAGCTCAGCTAATGCAGCGGTGAAATACGTTCAGTTTTGTTCAATTTCGGCCTGACTTAAACTGCCATCTGTTCCCTGGTGTACGCACCGGAAAAGGAAATTTAGAACCCCTGACGGGCTGTTGCTGCACTCAGGGGTTTCCAGACGTCAGGATACCGACTGCCATGAATACCGAGTTTGAGTTTGCCATCAAAAGCATTCCCTTTGATGAGCATTACCACCCCTCCGACAGCACGCGGATAACTACCAATTTCGCCAACCTGGCGCGTGGTGAAAATCGCCAGGAGAATCTGAGCAACGCCTTGAGGATGATTAATAACCGCTTCAACGCGCTGGCACATTGGGATAATCCCAAGGGCGAACGGTACGCAATCGAGCTGGAAATTATTTCTGTTGAAATGACGCTCGAGGCAACAGGGGCTGCTGACAGCTTTCCTGCAATCGAGATATTGAAAACCAATATCTTTGATAAAAAGACTGACAGATACATTGAAGGGATCGTTGGCAACAACTTTTCATCGTACCTGCGCGATTACGACTTTAGCGTAGTGTTGCCGGACCACAACAAGGGGCAGCCCGGCTTCAGCGTGCCCGCCAATTTTGGCGATCTGCACGGCAAGTTATTCAAGTATTTTGTCGATTCAGGTGCGTATAAACAGCACTTCAAGAAGTTGCCAGTGATCTGCCTTAGTGTTTCGGATAACAAGATCTACCATCGGACGGGAAACCAGCACCCTGTTCTGGGCTTTGAATATGAACCAAATGAGTCTTCGTTAACTGAGCAGTATTTTAAGAAGATGGGGCTGGCTGTCCGCTATTTCATGCCGCCAAACAGCGTTGCACCGCTGGCGTTCTACTTCTTCGGAGACCTGCTTAACGATTACACCGATCTGGAGCTGATCAGCACCATCAGCACCATGGAAACCTTCCAGAAGATCTATCGGCCCGAGATATATAACGCGAACGCTGCTGCCGGGAAGTGCTATCAACCCAACTTGCAAAATCCGGATCACTCACTGACCCGCATTGTCTATGACCGAAAGGAACGCAGCGAGCTTGCTGTTGCGCAGGGGAAGTTTGCTGAAGAGCGTTTTATCAAGCCTTATCGGGATCTGCTTGAGCAGTGGTCTGCCAGTTGCTCTCTTTAAATAACCAGGATTCACGGCACGATTTACCATGAATAAACTATTACCTACGTCAACTGCGGGCAGCCTGCCCAAACCATCCTGGCTTGCGGAACCGGAGAAGCTGTGGTCACCCTGGAAGCTTGAGGGTGAAGCGCTGCGCGATGGCAAGCGCGATGCATTGCGTCTGTCACTGCATGAGCAGCAATGCGCCGGCATCGATATTGTGAGTGATGGTGAACAAACTCGTCAGCACTTCGTAACCACCTTTATTGAGCATCTCGATGGAGTCGATTTCGCGAAGCGGGAAACTGTCCGGATTCGTGATCGGTACGATGCCAGTGTGCCGACTGTCACTGGCTCGGTTGCTCGCCGGAAGCCTGTGTTTGTTGAGGACGCAATCTATTTACGGCAACTGACGGATCAACCTGTCAAATGGGCACTGCCAGGGCCCATGACCATGATTGATACGCTTTACGATGCGCACTATAAAAGCCGCGAAAAGCTGGCTTGGGAATTCGCCAAGATTCTCAATCAGGAAGCCAAAGAACTCGAGGCCGCAGGTGTCGACATTATTCAGTTTGATGAGCCTGCTTTTAACGTGTTCTTTGATGAACTGAATGACTGGGGGGTTGCCACATTGGAGCGAGCCATAGAAGGTCTGAAATGTGAAACGGCGGTTCACATTTGCTATGGCTACGGCATCAAGGCTAATACCGACTGGAAAAAAACGCTGGGCTCGGAATGGCGCCAATACGAAGAAGCGTTCCCCAAACTGCAAAAATCCAGGATTGATATGATTTCGCTGGAGTGCCAAAACTCGCATGTTCCGATGGACCTGATTGAACTGATCCGCGGAAAGAAGGTGATGTTGGGCGCCATTGATGTGGCAAGCAATACGGTAGAAACACCGGAGGAGGTTGCCAGCACCCTGCGCAAGGCGCTGCAGTTTGTTGATGCAGACAAGCTTTATCCGTGCACCAACTGCGGCATGGCGCCTTTGTCTCGAGAGCTGGCCAGAGGGAAGCTGAGCGCCTTGAGCGCCGGCGCGGAAATTGTTCGCCAGGAGCTCCTTGCCTAGCAATTGGAGGATGTAGTGGCGTGCGTGCGGTGATGATTGAACGTGTAGATCAATCACGCTGCCGGTAATGGGCTGGGGTTGGAAAGACCCCGGCTCAGGTTCGCCGCCTGACATATTGCTGTCAGCCTCTCCAGTCACGCTCTATCTGGATTTTTGATTTCAGGATCTGCCATGTCTGTTCCCAGCTCCACCATAGACCCCCTGCGCTTTCGCGAAGCTCTTGGGCACTATGCTTCAGGTATCACCGTCATCACCTCAAACGTCGATGGCGAGCCGATTGGTTTTACCTGTCAGTCGTTCTACAGCGTATCGATGAGCCCGCCGCTGGTCTCTTTCAGCGTCAAGTCCGACTCGTACAGCTACCCCAAGATTCGCCGCGCGGGTCGGTTCGCGGTCAATATCCTGTCAGGCGATCAGGTCAGCATATCCAACCGGTTTGCTCGGCAGGGCGCGAACAAGTGGCTCGGCGTTGAGTGGCAGAACTCACCTTTGGGAAATCCTGTCATCGACGGCAGCCTGCACTGGCTGGATTGCGAAATCCATGCTGAACACATCGCGGGTGATCATCTGATCGTGATTGGCAAGGTAAAGGCGTTAAGCCTGGAAGAGGCTATTTCTGTCGAGCCGCTGCTGTATTTCAAGGGGCAATATCATTCACTGCCTGCCAGCATTCCGGGTGATTGACGGGTTCTGCCTTGCTGGTGAGTCTGTTAATGGTTGCGCTCATCAAAATTCGTATATCTGCCTGCCCGGCGTGAGCACGATGTGCGGTATCTGGCTCCTGACCATGGCAATGACTTCGGTCTGCTGGTCTTTGCGGAAGTACAGTCGGACATCCTGGCTGGTGAACTGCTCCGGATTTTCTATTTGGGCGGCCAACTCCGCAGGCAGTTCGTAGGCCAGTGTTAGCACGATGAGGCCTTGCTCGGCGTCCAGCATCGCCTCCAGCACCTCGCTCCACAGATAGTCATCATGCTGAAAGTCCTGCCAGTAGGTTTGGTAGCTCGAGTCGCCACCCACCGAGGCCAGTCCGATCCCCACCAAAGCTGGGCCGGCCAATGCGGCAATGGATAGCGCCGGGTTGCTGATCAATAGCATCAGGACAATCCCGATCATCACGAAAGGGATGACGCGTATAAAGATAAACACCATGTCAGGAATGTCTTGCCAGCGGCACACCTCAAGGTGGTTGGAGGTTGCGCGATAGACGAAGACTGTTTTTTGCATGGAGTGTTTGTAGAAAAAAAAGGTTCTTCACGGATTACCGGGAAAGTCATTCTTGATCTTCATGAAAAAGAATTCGCTGTCCCGGTAGCCGTAAGCCATTCGCTTGATCACCTTGATCCGGTTGTTGATTCCTTCCAGCTGCCCCGTGTGCATCGGCCAACGCACCCTACTCAGGATGCCGCGCCAGTATCCCTTCAGGCGTTTAGCGAACTGCTGCAGCGCCGGTATCGCACTTTCATCAGCTAGTCGTAGCCACTGCTTCCATGCTGATCGCCAGCGCCAGGCGGTGTCGGGCGACCACAGGGCTTTGAGCTCTGCCTTCATCAGATAAACCGTCATCAGTGATTGGTTCGCCGCCAGCAGATCCTGCAGATGTACCTGCTGATCTTCTCGCTTGAGATTTTCTGGATTACGCAGCAGCAGCCACCTTGCTTGCTTGATTACCTTGCGGGCGGGTTTGTCATGGCGCAGGCGATTGGCCTCATCGACCCGCACCCGATCGATCACCTCTCGCCCATACTTGGCGATCACATGAAACAGATCATAAACAACGCGTGCTTGAGGACAGTGTTGGCGCACCTCTAGCAGCCTGTTGAAATTCGCCTACGGTCTGTCTGACTTTGCCGTGTAAGGTTTACGATATCGGCTCCAATCTGCCGGGAACCCCGATTTCCATGCGTGGCGCCGATATCACTCAG
>Ga0209826_1000729_pt1 | contig 23521 bp, 20 predicted proteins | sample GOMGulsemesocosm_5_FD_184637 | JGI IMG/M metagenome (GOLD analysis project Ga0209826, IMG submission 184637) | Methane-oxidizing microbial communities from mesocosms in the Gulf of Mexico - GOM15C Gulf of Mexico (SPAdes) (version 2) | ecosystem: Environmental > Aquatic > Marine > Cold seeps... | reverse complement strand
TGGCGGCGGTAATCGTTATAGTGGTAAAACTGTCCCTTACCAAAAAGGAATGACATTATTAGACCTAGTTATTATTATTGGTCAGATAGGACAGTATGCTGATGGTAATAGAGCAAGTATTATTCGAAATGTTAATGGTAAGCCACAACAGTTTGGTGTGAAAATGGATGATTTAGTTGAAGACGCTGACATGTCTCTTAATGTTAAAATTATGCCGGGTGATATCCTAGTGATTCCAGAAGCATTCTTTTAAATAAAAAAGTATTAGTATTAGTATTTGTTAATAGTTTAGGATTGCCTTATCGTTTTTTTCAGTTAAGGAAAGCCTGATGTCGTTTTTGATATTAAAATAATAGGTAATTGACTTGTTATTTTGTGTGAGTATAGATCATTTGAAAGGTAAATAATGCAAGATCAATTATCTGAAATTCTGTTTTATGTCAAAGGGACATTAAAATATAAATGGCTAATCATTATTACTGCTTGGCTTATTAGTGTTGCTGGGTGGGTATTTGTTAGTACTATGCCAGATCAATACCAGTCTGAGGCAAAAGTAAGTGTGGATAGTGGTACTATGCTTAGGCCTTTACTGCGAGGTATGGCTATACAGTCTAATACACGTGGATTAGTACAAGTGATGCAGCAACTTATGTTTACGCGTCCTAATTTGGAGAAAATTGCTCAATTGGCAGGGTGGGATATTGACTCTAAAAACGAAGTGGAAAAACATTCAATAATTCAAGGATTAAAAAGTAGTGTTAAAATTTCAGGTGGAAGAAACGATATATTTTCCATTTCTTATGAGGCTTCTGACCCTAAAAAAGCACAGGATGTTGTGCATGCTGTATTAACTGTTTTTTCTGCACAGGCTCTGCGGCGAGGTGGTAGTGATGTTGGGAGTGCTCAACAATTTATTGAAGAGCAAATTAGGGAATATGAAGCGCGTTTAAAGAATGCGGAAAAAGCTAAGGAAAACTTTAAAAGAATTAATTCGGGTCTTTTACCTAATCAGGGTGGAGGGCAGTTGGGTGCATTAAGCACTATCAAACAGCAGATTCAGGAAACTCAGATGGCTTTGAGTGAGGTTAATTCCCGATGGAGAGTGTTAAATAGGCAGATGGATGAAGCTCTGGAATCTGATGGTGAAGTTGAGGATGAGTGGGGGCTTTCTGATACAGGAAGTACTCAGTCTACCCCGGAGGATGCCAAAATTTCAGTATTAGAAGAAAGGATGAACGAGCTTCTATTGCAGTATACGGAAAAACACCCTGATGTGCTTAGTATAAAGTCCACCATTAAAGACTTGCAGATAAGTAAAGCGCAACGCTTAGAAAACATGCCTGAGGTTAGCATTATGAGTTCAGGCGCTATCAATAATCCGTATATACAATCTTTAAAAATTGCTTTAAATAATGCTGAAGCTCAACGTGCATCTTTACGTTCAAGAATAGGCTTATTATCGCAAAGGATGGCAGATATACAAAAAGGTATGGATACTCGGCTTAGCATCGAGACGGAAATGAAGAATTTGGAAAGAGATTATTCAGTGATTCAATCTAACTATATGCAATTAATTTCACGAAGAGAAACGGCTTCTATGACCGAAAAGGCAGATAGCAGTCAAGGTATTTTAAGATTTAAAATTGTTGATGCACCGAGCAAGGCCCTATCTCCTTCTGGGCCTAATCGTGAATTATTTAACTCGGCTGCATTTGCTGTAAGTTTGATTACGGGGCTGGCTTTGGCTTTTTTATCATACTTTATTAGACCAACCTTTATGTCTACTAAGCAAGTTAGAGCGGTAACAAATTTGCCTGTATTAGGTAGTGTTTCTGTGCAATTGAAAGAGGGAGAAAAAGAAAAAAAAGCTAATCTAGTGTTGTTTTGGTTTTCGGTTTTTGGTCTTTTACTCGCTTACTTTCTGGTAATGAGTAATGCTTTGAGTTTTTAGTAGAGGAAGGGACAGAATGGATATTTTAGAGAAGGCATTAGAAAAATCTGTACAAAATGAAAAAATTGAAGTTAAAAAACCAGAAGGTAAGGCGAGCCCTCAATTAAACATAGAAAATAAACAGCAGACTGTTACTGTTGACTGGCACCAGCTTGCTGCGGATGGATATTTATCCCTTGAGCAAGTAAAGTCAGCGCTGATTGAAGAATATAGAATGATTAAGCGCCCTTTAATTACTAATGCTTTTGGTAAAAGAGCCAAAGGAATAAGTCGTGCGAACCTTATTTTAGTGACAAGTAGTATACCGGGGGAAGGTAAATCATTTAGCGCGATTAATTTAGCGATTAGTATTGCTAATGAAAGAGACAAAAATGTCTTATTAATTGATGCTGATGTTGCTAAGCCTACTTTAGCAAAACGCCTCGGTATCCCTGACTCGTTAGGTCTTATAGAGTACTTAGAAAGTGATGATATAGATTTTACTGATATATGTTTTAAAACAGATTTACCTGGTTTACAAGTTATTCCTGCTGGAAAGCGTCATGCATTTTCAACTGAATTATTAAGCAGCGATAAAATGGTGAAATTTGTTGATGAGTTAAGTCAGCGTTACCCTGATCGTATTGTGATTTTCGATTCTCCGCCCCTATTAGCTGCTACACAAGCTGAAGTATTGGCTAGTCTAGTAGGGCAAGTTATTTTTGTTATTAGTGCGGAAACAACAATGCAAAGTACAGTGCAGGATGCCATTAAAAAACTAGAATCTGTTGATGTAGTTTTAGCATTATTGAATAAATCTAGACACGAATTAAATTTAGATCATTACGGTTATGGGCAGTATGGGCATTAAAAGGCAAGGCTATAAAGTGCGTAGACTTATTTTAATAATGAGTGCTGCGTATACTTTATTTGCTCAAGCGCCAGTATCTGCGATTGATTTTATATATACACCAAGCTTAACAATACAGGGAACCTACTCTGATAATATTCGTTTGGCTAGTAAAGGTCAGGAGCAAGGTGCATTTGTTACAGAAATTAGCCCAGGTATTTCTATTAGAGGTATTAACGGAGGACGTTTAAATGCTAACTTCGATTATCGCATGCAAAATCTCTTTAATGCTGGGGGGGATGGACAAGCGCAAATTAATCATCAATTGAACCTTAATACTGATTATCAAGTTCTACGTAACCGTCTAAATATTGCCGCTCGAGGTAGTTATAATCAAGTAAATATTAGTAACTTGCGTGGCGGAGATAATATCAATAACTTGGACGCTCGAACAAATGTGTGGACAGCCGGTACTTCGGTAAACTGGACTCCACATTTTGGGCAGTTTGCCGATGCAAATGTTAATATAGATTTTGATTATGTAGGTAATGATAATGCTGAACAGCTAGCAAATTCCATGAACTTAAGTGAGTCCATAAGTTTAATAAGTGGTAGTGATTTTAAGCATATTACTTGGAATGCCAATTTTAATAATTCAACCCAGTTCCGAGATAATGAAGATGATGTGAGCTTTCAGAATACCAATGCTACGATAAGAGCTTGGGTTGATAGAAGGTTTAACTTCTTTGGTACAGTGGGCTATGCAAATAATGATTTTCAAGGTTTAGATACCAATAATAACGGTGTTTTTTATACCGTGGGCGCACAATGGAAACCGAGCTGGTATTTTGATATTGAAGCTGGCTATGGTAATAACTGGCATGTGATATCCAATTTTAGTTTGAGTCAACGCACACATTTAAGTGTTGGTTATAATGATCGTTCTGTAGGTTTAAATACGGGAGGGGCATGGAATGCTTCTTTGAATCATAGTACGAACAGATCATCATGGAACTTTACGTATTCTGAGGATACAACAACAGTCCAGCAGCTCTTATATGAAGATACCCCTTTTGTAGTTGTTGACGCAACAGGGAGTCCGCTATTAGGTAATGACGGCCAACCCATTATTTTCAATGCTAGCATACCTAGCTTAACCAATGATGTATTGGTTAGAAGAGTTGCAAATGTCTCAGTTTCTTACACAACAGGGAAAAGTAGTTTTCAGTTGGGTGGTTTTTATGAAAAAAGAGAGTATCAAAACACAAATGCTGATCAGCAAACTGTTTATGGGGCAGATGCATCATGGAATTGGCAGTTTTCGCGTAGAACAGGGCTTCTTCTTTCGCCGTCATGGCAACGTATTACCGGAGATACCGTAGAAGTGCCTACTGATGTCAGTGTTAATCAAGATCGTTATCAGTTTATAGCAAGGATGACCCGCACTATACCTCTTCGGTTCGGTAGGAATAGGCTCTTAAATGCAAGTATAGAATATCGTTTTGTGCAGCAAGATGCAGATTTAGCAGCAAACACTTATATGGAAAACAGAGTAACAGCTAGTTTATTTATGAATTTTTAAAAAAAGACCTGAGAATAAAGCAATATGAAAAATGCTATGACAGTTGATGTAGAAGATTATTTTCAGGTCTCTGCATTTGAACCCTATATAAAAAAATCACAGTGGGATACATTAGAGCATCGAGTACAAAATAATACTCAGCATATTCTTGATGTTTTTGCTGAATATAATGTAAAAGCGACTTTTTTTACTTTGGGCTGGGTAGCTGAGCGTTATCCTGAATTAGTTAAACGAATTGTTAACGAAGGGCATGAGCTTGCTAGTCATGGTTTTGAACATATTCGCGTAACAGAGCAAACGCAAGAGCAATTTCGGGCTGATGTACTTAAAACGAAGAAATTATTAGAAGATGTCGGTGGAGTTGAAATAAAAGGCTATCGAGCCGCTAGCTACTCTATTGGTCGCGACAATCTTTGGGCGCTAGATATTTTAGCTGAAGAAGGACATAAATACAGTTCTAGTATTTATCCGGTCAAACATGATTTATATGGCATGCCTGAAGCGCCGCGTTTTGTTTACCAGCCGATAGAAGGTAGTGATTTTAAGGAAATACCCATTAGCACATTAAAAATGGGTAGTAAGAACTACCCTTGTGGCGGCGGTGGTTTTTTTAGGTTATACCCGTATTTTATTTCTCGTTGGGCATTTAATAGAGTCAATAATATGGAGCATCAATCTGGCATTTTTTATTTTCACCCTTGGGAAATTGATGCGAAGCAACCTAGGCAGGAAAACTTAGCATTCAAAGCAAAGTTTCGACATTATTTGAATTTGCAGTGCATGGAAGGCCGGGTTAAATCTTTATTAACAGATTTTGAATGGGATACTATGCAATCTATTTTTTTAAAGCCATAAATTCCACATTATAATTTATAAATAGCCCGTACAAGATCAGTTAATAACTTCCTAACATGATAAAAATTCTAAGCAATTCAGAAAAACCTCTCTGGCAACAATATGTAGAGAAAACCCCTGCAGCAACCTTTTTTCATCAAGTTGAATGGCAAGAAGTGATTGAACGTGCTTTCGGACATAAAACTTATTACCTTTATGCGCAGCAGCAAGGTCAAATAACCGGCATTTTGCCTTTAGTGCATATTAAAAGCCCATTATTTGGTAATGCTTTAGTTTCTAATGCTTTTTGTGTTTATGGTGGCGTCGTTGCTGATAATGACGATGCTGCTCTGGCACTTGATCAAGAGGCATGTCGACTAGGTGAAGAGTTAGGCGTTGATCATGTTGAATTTAGAAATAGAGAGCGCACAAACTCGGATAGACCTTATAAAGAAGGCATGTATGTTACCTTTAGAAAAGAATTAGACCCTGATGTAGATAAAAATTTAGCTACTATCCCTAGGAAACAGCGTGCAGTTGTTAGAAAAGGCATAAAAGCAGGCTTAGTTAGTGTGATTGATAATGATGCTGAGCGTCTGTTTGAGGCTTATTCAGAAAGTGTGCGCAATTTAGGTACGCCAGTCTTTCCTAAAAAATACTTTAAAATACTAAAAGAGGTATTTAAAGAGCAATGCGAAGTGATCTCTATCGAGCATGAAGGGAAGCTTATTGCTAGTGTTATGAATTTCTATTTTCGCGACGAAGTATTGCCGTATTATGGTGGTGGCACAGCTGAAGCTAGAAACTTATATGCTAATGATTTTATGTACTGGGAAGTGATGCGTCGCGCAGTAGAAAAAGGTGTGAAAATTTTTGATTATGGGCGTAGTAAAATTGGGACAGGTTCCTATCGATTTAAAAAGCATTGGGGCTTTGTAGAAGCGCCATTATTTTATGAGTTCGAGCTGGTTAAAGCGGATTCAATGCCTGATATTAATCCTTTAAATCCAAAGTACAAATTTTTTATTGCGGCTTGGAAAAGGCTTCCTTTGGGAATGAGTCAAATGATAGGGCCTTTATTAGCAAAGGATTTAGGTTAAGGAAAAAGACGCAATATAAAAGGTATAAGCCACTGAAAAAAACTAAATAAGATTAATATGGCTGCTAGATAGTACAGTGTATTTATATGTAGCAAGCCACTTAAAAAAATACTAATTTCATCGGAGGCTTGTACCGGTGCATTTTCTGATCCATATTGATTTGTATTATAGAGCTTGTAATTCACTGTATTTGTGTTTTGAGTGTTAAATCTTGTTTTGTGATTTTGTAGTGTAGGTGTTGCAGATATTTCATGCTGTATTAAGGTATCCAGTTCCAAGGAAAATATAATGTCGTGAGCGAAGTCAGTGGTTAATGAGTCTGCATTACTCCATAGTTGTTTGGCTTGGGATAGTGTGTTTAAAGACTCGAATAGAAGTTCGTTGTCTTGATAATCATTTAATAATTTTTTACCTTGAGTTTTGAGGTCATAGAGCTTGGTTTTTTGTTGTACTTTTTCAGTATTTTGTGAAATCTGAAAGAGTGGCGAGTTATCAGTTCTATCATCGTTTGGGTGATAGTTTTCTTTTTGCTTGAGCTGTTCTGAACTGACATTGAGCTGAGTTTTTGTTTGTTTTGATAGTTGTACTGGAAAATCTGCGTGTGGATCAATTTGTACCAGTGCCGCACTAGCAAAGCAAGGCATAATAAGAAATAAAAAAAACCAGCTTAGCGTAGAAAGAAGTCGGTGAGGGATGTTTTTTTTCATAGTTTTTGATTGTATAGCTTTACGTGTATTTTGTAAAAAAATCTGAAAAAGAGTGGTGTATGAAAAATTTATTATTCCTAGTGCATCGAATCCCTTATCCACCTAATAAAGGGGATAAAATTCGTTCATATAATTTTCTTAAAGGCTTAACTAAAGATTACAATATTCATTTAGCTGCTTTTATAGATGATGCAGAGGATTGGCAATATATTGGTAAGGTTGAAGATCTAACCTCGAGCTCTCTTTTTATCAGTCTTAATTCATCTTTAGCTAAAATAAAAAGTTTATCTGGGATAATAACAAATAAAGCGCTTTCTGTGCCTTATTATCATAATAACAAAGTACAGCAATGGGTTGATAAAACGATTAGGGGAAATAAAATAGAAAAAATATTCATATTTTCTTCGGTCATGGCTCAATATGTTGAGAAATATCAAGCCGACTGTGTAATTGATTTTGTAGATGTGGACTCTGATAAGTGGTTACAATATTCGCAAAAAGCAAAATGGCCAATGAACTGGGTTTATAGGCGTGAAGCAAAGACCTTGTTAGAGTTTGATTCTAGCGTTGCTAAATTAGCGAAGATGAATGTTTTTGTTTCCCAGGAAGAGTCGCAATTATTTACCAACTTAGTCGATATTGATCCTAAAAAAGTCAGCTTTGTTAATAATGGCGTTGATACGGAATACTTTAATGTTAATGAACCTTATGGTACTCCTTATAATGAGCACGAAAATATAATCGTTTTCACGGGGGCTATGGACTACTGGGCTAATGTTGATGCCGTTACTTGGTTTGCACGTGAAGTTTTTCCAATAATAAAGCAGCAGTGTGCTAATGCGCAGTTTTATATAGTGGGGTCAAAACCCACTAAAGAAGTGATGCACTTAGCTAGTACTGAAGGTGTATTTGTTACTGGAAGAGTGGAAGATATTCGGCCTTATTTGTGGTTTTCATCAGTCGTTGTAGCACCTTTACTTATCGCTCGTGGCATTCAAAATAAAGTATTAGAAGCTATGGCAATGGGGAAAAAAATAGTTGCTACACCGCAAGCAATTGAAGGAATAAAAATAGTAGATCAAGAAGTTTATATAGAAGAAAGTGCTGAATATTTTGCAAAGCAAGTACTTTTACTTTTAGATAATACTCAGACAAATCTTTATGTAGAAGAAAACCGGCAATTTGTGCAAAAGAATTTCAGTTGGGATGCGAGCCTTAAACGGCTAGCACATATAATCGAAACAGACACCATTGATTAAACTCAAGGTTTGAGATAATGAAAAAAAGAATTTTAATTATTTTTGGTACGCGACCTGAAGCCATAAAAATGGCGCCTGTCGTTAAAGCCTTTCAAAATGATATGCGCTTTGAAACAAAAGTATGTGTGACTGCCCAGCATAGAGATATGCTAGATCAAGTCTTGGATTTATTTGCAATTAGACCCGATTACGATTTGGATATTATGCAGCAGAATCAAGGTCTAACAGGTATCACTTGTTCTATTCTGGTGGGCTTAGAGCCTATATTACAAGAGTTTTCTCCTGATAGAATTTTAGTTCACGGAGATACATCTACTACATTCGCCGCTAGTTTAGCAGCCTATTATCAAAAGATTCCTGTTGGGCATGTTGAAGCAGGATTACGTACACATAATATTTATTCGCCCTGGCCTGAAGAGGCGAATCGAAAATTAACGGCTGTGTTGACTGATTTACATTTTGCTCCGACCAGTGCATCGCGTGATAATTTATTACAAGAAAATATTGCTGAACACAATATTATTGTCACCGGGAATACGGTTATTGATGCCTTGCAGCATGTGCAAGAATCGATAAAAAATAATACTCAGTTAAGAGCCGAGTTAGCAAGCCAATTCCCTTTTATAAATAGCGCAAAGAAAATTGTTTTAGTCACTGGTCATCGACGTGAAAGCTTTGGTGATGGTTTTGAAAATATTTGCCAAGCGCTTAAAGAGTTAGCTTTACGCGATGATATACAGATTATTTACCCAGTACACCTGAACCCACATGTACGTGAGCCAGTTAATAGATTATTAAAGGGTGTTGAGCATGTTCACCTTATAGAGCCGCAAGATTATTTGCCATTCGTTTACTTGATGAGTATTGCGCATATTATTCTTACCGATTCGGGAGGGGTTCAGGAAGAAGCTCCTTCTTTAGGTAAGCCAGTGCTAGTTATGCGTGATACTACGGAAAGGCCAGAAGCAGTCGTTGCCGGTACCGTAAAATTAGTAGGTGCAGATAAAACAAAAATTATTCAGAATGTTTCATTGCTTTTAGATGACCAAGATGAATATCATACAATGAGCTTTGCTCATAACCCTTATGGGGATGGCCAAGCTAGTCAGCGAATTATAGAGGGAGTCGCAGCATATGCATAAAACCGTTTTTAGTAAAGTGTCGGTGATAGGTTTAGGTTATATAGGTTTACCAACGGCAGCGGTTATTGCTTCACGAGGTGTTGAAGTGATTGGTGTTGATGTTTCGCAGCATGCCGTCGATACAATAAATCAAGGTAAAATTCATATTGTAGAGCCTGATTTAGATATGTTGGTACAAAGTGCTGTTACCACAGGGAAATTGCGCGCCACGATAGAGCCTGAGCCCGCAGATGTGTTTATGATAGCGGTTCCCACGCCTTTTACCGACGGGCATAAACCAGATATTTCCTATATAGAAGCAGCCGTTAAAAAAATTGCCCCTGTGTTGAGAAAAGGTGATTTAGTTATCTTAGAGTCTACCTCTCCCGTTGGCACAACGGAAAAAATGTCTCAATGGATGAGTGAGGTACGCGCTGACTTGAAATTTCCGCACCAAGCAGGTGAACAAGCAGATATTCAGGTGGCTCATTGTCCAGAGCGTGTTTTGCCAGGTTATGTTATTCAGGAATTGGTTTCGAATGATAGAGTGATTGGTGGTCTAACACCTTATTGTGCGGAAAAAGCCAAAGCTTTATATGAAATTTTTGTTAAAGCTAATTGTATCATTACTGATGCACGTACTGCTGAAATGGCAAAATTAACGGAAAATTCATTTAGAGATGTGAATATTGCTTTTGCAAATGAGTTGTCTATTATTTGTGATAAATTGAATATTAATGTTTGGGAGTTAATTAAATTATCAAATCGGCATCCACGCGTTAATATTCTAAAGCCTGGTCCAGGAGTCGGAGGGCATTGTATTGCCGTAGACCCTTGGTTTATTGTTGACTCTGCGCCCGAAGAGGCACGTTTGATTCGTGTGGCTAGAGAAGTCAATGATAGTAAGCCTGAATATGTATTGAATAAAATTCGTTCAGTCGCTGAACAATTTAAACTACCTAAAATAGCTTTACTAGGCTTAGCTTTTAAAGCAGATATTGATGATTTAAGAGAAAGTCCTGCTGTCGGTATTGTTCAAAAAGTAATACAAGAAGCGTTTGGAGAGGTCCTAATTGTTGAGCCGCATATCAAAGAGTTGCCTGCTAAGTTACAAGCAGATAATGTATGCTTAGTGAGCTTGACCGAAAGTCTTGAAAAAGCAAATATTGTTGTAACACTAACGGATCACACGGTTTTTAAACAAGTAAAGCAGTCAGTTTTACAAGAAAAAATTATTATTGATGCTCGTGGTATTTGGGAACAGGATTAAATGATGTTGGAAAATACGAAAATTGCCATGATTGGCTTAGGGTATGTTGGGCTACCTTTAGCTGTTGAATTTGGTAAGAAATACACAACGGTAGGCTTTGATATCAACAGGCCGCGTATTGATGAATTAAAATCAGGTCATGATCACACTTTAGAGGTGAGCGATGAAGAATTAGCCGAAGCTGATAAATTAAGCTATACCGCTGATATTGAAGATATTAAATCTTGTAATATTTATATTGTTACTGTACCGACCCCCATTAATGAATATAAACAGCCAGACTTAAGTCCGCTAGAAAAAGCGAGTGCTTTGCTGGGTAAAGTAATTAAAAAGAATGATATAGTTATTTACGAATCAACTGTTTACCCTGGTGCAACAGAAGAAGTTTGTATACCTATTTTAGAGCAGGTTTCTGGCCTAAAATTTAACGAGAATTTTTACGTCGGCTATAGCCCAGAGCGCATTAACCCTGGGGATAAAGAACACCGGGTTACTAATATTTTAAAAGTAACATCGGGGTCAACGCCTGCTATAGCTGAACAAGTTGACCAGCTTTATAAAAGTATCATTACGGCCGGTACACATAAAGCCAGTAGCATTAAAGTGGCAGAAGCAGCGAAAGTCATTGAAAACACCCAGCGTGATGTCAATATTGCTTTAATTAATGAGTTAGCCTTAATTTTTAATCGCTTAGGCATTGATACTGAAGAGGTGTTAATTGCTGCGGGAACGAAGTGGAATTTTTTACCTTTTCGTCCTGGCTTAGTGGGTGGGCATTGTATTGGTGTTGACCCTTATTATTTAACCTATAAAGCGCAATCCATTGGTTATAATCCGGAGATTATTTTATCTGGACGACGTATTAACGATGGGATGGGTGAATATGTAGTATCGCGGTTGATCAAGCTAATGTTACAAAAACGTATTCATGTACAACAGTCTGATGTGTTGATTATGGGCTTAACTTTTAAAGAAAATTGCCCTGATTTACGTAATACACGTGTAGTGGATATCATTAAAGAATTAGAAACTTATGGTGTTAATATTCATGTTTATGATCCATGGGTTGATCCAGAAGAAGCGGTGGCAGAATATGGTATAACGCCGGTAGCGACACTAGAGGATGGCAAGTTTGATGCTATTGTGTTGGCCGTTTCTCATGAACAATTTAAGCAAATGGATATAAAACAGGTTAGAGCTTTAGGTAAACCTGATTCGGTTATTTATGACCTTAAATACCTATTCCCAGCTGAACTAACAGATGAGCGGTTATAAACGATGAAAATAATGGTTACCGGCACAGCTGGATTTATAGGCAATCACCTCGCCATAAAATTATTAGAGCGTGGAGATGAAGTTATTGGTATTGATAATTTAAATGACTATTACGATGTTAATTTAAAGTTAGCACGTTTAGATAGAATAAAAGATCACCCAAACTTTACTGATGTCAGAGCTGATATTTCTGATAGAGAACGTATGGAGGCGCTTTTTAAAGAGCATAAACCGCAGCGTGTTGTTAACTTAGCTGCACAGGCTGGCGTTCGATATTCTATAGAAAACCCACATGCTTATATTGAAAGCAATATCGTCGGGTTTTTAAATATCTTGGAAGGCTGTCGTCATAATAATGTCGAGCATTTAGTTTATGCGTCTAGTAGTTCTGTTTATGGCGCTAATGAAAGCATGCCTTTTTCCGTGCATGACAATGTTGATCATCCTTTAAGTTTGTATGCTGCTTCGAAGAAGTCGAATGAATTGATGGCGCATACCTATAGTAATTTATATAATTTACCGACTACTGGTTTGCGGTTTTTTACTGTATACGGTCCTTGGGGGCGTCCTGATATGGCATTGTTTTTATTTACTAAAGCAATCCAAGAAGGTAAACCAATACAGGTTTTCAACTATGGTAAGCATCGCCGTGATTTTACCTATATTGATGATATTGTCGAAGGTATTGTCCGAACATTGGATCATGTTGCACAGCCTAACCCCGACTGGAGTGGTGAAAATCCAGATCCAGGTACCAGTAAATCGCCTTGGCGAGTCTATAATATAGGCAACCAAAGTCCAGTTGAACTAATGGACTATATTGAAACTTTAGAGAAATTTCTAGGTAAAAAGGCAGAAAAAGTATTACTGCCATTGCAGCCTGGTGATGTACCTGATACTTATGCCGATGTTGAGGCTTTAGTGCAAGATGTTGGTTATAAGCCAAATACCACGATTGAGCAGGGTATTGAAAAATTTGCCGCTTGGTATAATACTTATTATGCATAAGTGGTAATGCTATTGAGCTAGGTTATCGTGTTTTACTTGATAACCTAGCCCAACTTTGTATATTTCATTTTATTGCTGAAATTAGCGAATTGAAGCTGGATGAACTTAAACAGTTAATGCATTAGAAAAACAAGAATAGGTATTGCTGTGGCAAAAAACGTACAACAACCCCCACTTATTTCCCATGTAATATACCGCCTAGGTGTTGGTGGCTTAGAAAACGGGTTGATAAATTTAATTAATAATATGCCAGTTGATAAGTACCGGCATATTATTATTTGCTTAAAAGGAAGTACCCAGTTTCGTGAGCGTTTAAAACGCAAAGATGTACAGATAATAGACTTGAAAAAAAAGGATGGGCAAGATTGGCGCTCATTTATAAGGTTTTATCGAATACTTAAGCAACATAAAGCCGATATTATTCATACGCGCAATTTAGCTGCAATCGAATATCAGGTGCCTGCATTTTTAGCGGGTGTAAAGTATCGAGTTCACAGTGAACATGGCTGGGATACCTTTGACCCGGAAGGAAATAACAAAAAATATCAGTACTTAAGGCGACTATTAAGCCCTTTGATAAAAGTATTTATCCCCTTATCTTTGCATTTGCAAAGTTACCTTGTTGAAAAAGTAAAAATACCAAAATATAAAATACAGCGAATTTGCAATGGCGTAGACATTACAAAGTTTTACCCAAAAAAAGTAAAACAGTTAGTACCTGATTGTCCACTGCCATTTGATGAAAGAAATGTTTATATCGGCACTGTTGGCCGAATGCATGGCGTGAAGGATCAGATAACACTAGTTACTGCATTCATTATGTTAATGCAAGTTCATCAAGAATTAATGGGGCAGGTTTATTTGGTTTTGGTGGGTGATGGGCCGTTAAGACAGGAAGCAATAGAGTTATTAGAAAAGCATCAGCTGTTGCAATATGCATGGTTGCCTGGTGAACGAGAAGATATTGCTAACATTATGCGTTCATTAGATATTTTTGTACTGCCTTCACAAGCGGAAGGCATTTCTAATACTATTTTAGAAGCAATGGCAACGGGATTGCCAGTTATAGCAACAGCAGTGGGTGGCAATACGGAATTAGTAAAGCAGGGTGAAACGGGATTATTAGTTCCCTCTTCAGATCCTGATGCAATGGCACAAGCCATGTTAAGCTTGCTGAACGATAAAGAAAAAAGACAACAATTAAGCGAAAATAGCCACCAAAGGGTGATAGAAAATTTCTCAATTCAGGCTATGGTGGCTAAATATACTGAAGTATACGATTCATTAGGATTCAAAAGGAAATAATATGTGTGGCATTGTAGGTATCTTTGACCTAAACGGAAAGCGTGAGATTAATCGTGAATTGCTGCATGTAATGAATGAAAGTCAATTTCATCGAGGCCCAGATGAGGGCGGCTTACATATAGAGCCAGGCTTGGGATTAGGTCATAGGCGTTTATCAATTATCGATTTATCCAGCGGTCAACAGCCGATGCACAGCGCTGATGGTAACGTGGTTTTAACCTATAATGGCGAAGTGTATAATTTTCCCGAGTTGCGCAAAGAGCTAGAATCTTTAGGGTATACCTTCAGAACTCATTGTGATACAGAGGTCATTGTTTATGCATGGCAGGCGTGGGGTGAAGATTGTGTTTTGCATTTACGCGGTATGTTCGCTTTTGCTATCTGGGACAGAGACAAGCAGGCATTATTTTTAGCGCGTGATCGACTAGGCATTAAACCGTTATATTATTCAGAACTAAAAAATGGCCAGTTTATCTTTTCATCTGAGTTAAAAGCCTTAAAAGAGCATCCAGAATTGTCTAAGGAAATTGACCCTACGGCGATTGAAGAATATTTTGGTTTTGGATACATTCCAGATCCAAAGACTATCTATAAAGGTGTCTATAAATTAGAGCCTGGTTATTGCTTAAGCTTGAAACGAGGCCAAAAAAGTTATCAGCCACGCCAGTATTGGGATGTGAAGTTTTCTTCAAGCCATCAAGGAACAGAGCAAGAGTTGGGGGAAGAGCTTATTTCACGATTACGTGAGGCAGTGGATATTAGAACTGTTGCCGATGTACCTTTAGGTGCTTTTCTATCAGGTGGCGTTGATTCCAGTGCAATTGTTGCGATGATGGCGGGATCAACCAGTGATCCAGTGAATACTTGCTCTATATCCTTTGGAGACCCGAAATTTAATGAATCGCAATTTGCCGCAAAAGTGGCTGAAAGGTATCATACTTCTCATCGCGTCGAGCAAGTTGACCCAGAAGATTTTAGCTTAATTGACCGGCTTGCGGGTGTTTACGACGAGCCTTACGCGGATAGTTCTGCGTTACCTACTTATAGGGTGTGTGAGTTAGCAAAAAAACAAGCGACGGTGGTATTGTCGGGTGATGGGGGGGATGAAAACTTGGCTGGCTATAGACGATATCGCTGGCATACATATGAAGATCGTATGCGCTCATTGTTGCCGAATAGTATTCGTATGCCATTGTTTGGGCTGGCGGGACAGTTATATCCAAAGGCAGATTGGGCTCCAAAGATTTTTCGTGCCAAGTCAACACTGGAGTCCATCGGTCGTAGCTCGGTAGAGGGGTATTTTCATAGCGTTTCAGTGCAATCGAATCAGTTGCGAAGTCAGCTGTTTTCAGATAAATTAAAAAGTGATCTGCAAGGTTATCAAGCAGTAGAGGTTTTTAATAGGCATTTAAAAAATGCCCCGACTGATGATGCTATGTCGATGGTGCAATATCTGGATATGAAAACCTATTTGCCGGGTGATATTTTAACAAAAGTTGACCGAGCAAGTATGGCACATGCACTGGAAGTACGGGTGCCATTGTTAGATCATCAATTAGTCGAATGGATGGCAGGGTTACAGCCAGATATGAAATTAAAGGCTAAAGAAGGAAAATATATTTTTAAAAAATCATTAGAAAGTTATTTGCCGAATGATGTTTTATATCGTCCAAAAATGGGTTTTTCAGTCCCTCTATCTAGCTGGTTTAAAGGGCCTTTAAAAGATAAAGTGAACGATGCTTTATTAGGGGAGACTATGCAGCAATGCGGTTTATTTGATCAAGCATTTTTACAAAAAATGGTTAGTCAACATCAGAGTGGTTTACGTGATTACAGTGCTCCCATTTGGTCTTTGTTGATGTTTGATCGTTTTTTAGAAAATTAGTACTTTAGTGTAATATACTTTTTTTAGAAAATGCAGTACAGTTAACAGAAATTATTCCTATTTTGAGTTAAAGGTTAGTAGGTGTTTTTATTCAATCAAAGAGTTGGTGGAACTAATGAAAGAAAATAATGAAATAAAAGAAACATTAGAGGGTTCAGTTGATAGGATAGATAAGAAGCGTCGATCTTTTACTAAAACAGGTATTGCTGCGCCTGTGATTATGACAATGGCTAACAGACCTGTCTTTGGTGCTGCAAACATATTATGTGGTTCTCAAATGGCCTCAAATAATACTTCGCGGGCCATCGTTGGTAACTGTGTTGCAGGTAGAAGTCCCGGTGGCTGGGGTACTTCACGAGGAGAGATTATTGAGGGGATTGATTTTCTTAATTTAAAAGAAATTTCTAGTGGCGGTTCATATGTCTATGTATGGGAAGACAATGTTGCTAGTACTTCGTTAATTTATGGTGAATTATCTGAGGCGATGGGAGGGAGCGTTGGTAAAAAATGTGAAGAGTTTTCTGGCGGATCAACTTTTAATGATGCATTTGGTGTAGATTCAAGTAGTCCTCATCAAATAATGAGGGAAATTTTTTGCGATGATTCAAATTACGATGAATTTCATTTTTGTGCAGCGATTTTAAATGCCAGATGTTTTAATAATGACCTTATGGGTTACTATCCTTTAACTGAAGGTGATGTCAAAGCGCTTTATAATGATCGTAGTCTTTTATCAAAATATGATCCTAATGGTCTGTTTACTAATGTTAGGGAGTTTTTAGATTCCACTTGGATATAAGACTTGGAATATATTAATTAAAGATGTCTAAAATATCATTGGTAGATTCAGTCATATTTCGATTGTTGGGTGATGAATGTATAACCTATCTTGGAAATAGCGGAGATACTCATTTACTAGACTCTATCAGTGCTGCGATAATAAATGAAGTAAAAGAAAATCCATTATCAAAAGATGTTCTATTCAACATTTTGTCTAAAAACTTTGAGTCTGATGATGATATAGAGCTAAGCTTGTGTTTGGATAGTTATATTTTGGAACTAAGTTCTTTGGGAATACTGAATATGGAAAATTAATTGAGAATTTCAGATTTGTCGCAATTTGAGTTAAGGAATAGACTGGCTGATGGCCTGCGTTTCAAGGTCGGGAATGTACATATAAGTATATCTTCTACTATTCCTGAAGTAGTAGAACATTTTGAGGCTCTTTATTGTTCATATGAACTGTTGGATAAATCTGAATTTATTGATTTTTATATTCAGGTTTTAGCGCCTTCTATTTTTCGGCGGTTTTTTCGTCCTCAGGTTAATTTTTCTTTTGATGGTTTCTTCCCCTTTAAGCCATTACCTTATTCTCAAGCTGCAGCGATGTTTGAATGGGGACTGAACTGGTGTATAACGACACATTCCCATCAATATTTAATGATTCATTCATCTATTGTGGAGAAGAATGGTGAAATTCTTATTTTACCAGGTGCATCAGGGAAAGGAAAAAGCACGCTTTGTGCTGCTCTAGTATGTTCTGGTTGGCGATTATATTCTGATGAAATGGCTTTAATTGCAATTGAAAATGGTAAAATATTTGCTGTTCCTCGCCCTATCAGTTTGAAAAATCAGTCGTTAAATATAATTCAGAACTTTTCTAATGATGTTGTTTTTGGAAGTACTGTTACAAACACAGCAAAAGGCGACCTTGCTTTTATGAAGGTGCCGGAGCAGTCATTAGAAGGAATTTCGGGTGATGCTATACCATCTAAAATAATTTTTCCTTTTTATAAAGGGAAATCAGCCACTCATTTCCAAGCAGTATCCAAAGGTACTGCTTTTATGCAAATGATTGAAAATAGTTTTAACTATAATGCACTAGGAAAGACTGGCTTTGAGGTATTATCAAAAATTATTGAAAATTGTGATTGTTTTAATCTAACCTATGATTCATTGGAAGAGGCAGTTAGCGGAATTAATAGGTTAGGTGAAAAATAATAATGGTTATTAATACCCCTTTGATCGTTTGTTTGCGGAATATTTTGCACGATGAAATAAAGCTATCCAATTTTGAGGCTATGGATTGGGAGTTAGTCGTTAGGCAGGCTCGTAAAGCAAATTTATTAAGCAGAACGGCTTACTTTTTACGTGAAAATAACTTATTAGCATCGTTACCAGATAAGGTTCAAGGGCACTTTATTAGTGCTTTATATATTTATGATGCAAATGTTCAAGCCTATTGCTGGGAGGTAGAGCAAATCAATTCTGTTTTATCTGATGCTGGTGTTCCTTGTCTTTTGTTAAAAGGTGTTGCGTATATTGAAAGTAATTTAATGTCTAGGAAAGGTCGGGTATTTTCTGATGTAGATATTATGGTTCCAAAAGATCAGCTTAAAAAGGCTGAAAGAGCTTTAATTAAATGCGGCTGGATCACATCAGATTTGAATCCTTATAATCAAAAATACTATAGATTATGGATGCATGAGATCCCGCCAATGACACATTTAACACGGCACTCAAACTTGGATATCCATCATTCAATCCTTCCTCCTACAGCTAAATTAAAACCAGATAATAATAAGTTTTGGGAAAGTTGTATCTCACTGGATAAAAATAATCTATATACCTTATCCCAAGTAGACATTGTTTTACACAGTGCAACTCACCTTTTTCATGAAGGTGAATTCGATAATGGTTTAAGAGATCTAACTGATTTGGACTTATTATTAGGTGAATTTTCTATAGATCGAAGCTTTTGGGATAAATTGCTTAATAGAGCTAGAGAGCAAAGCCTAGGGAGGCCACTTTTTTATGCAATGCGGTATTCGAGTATATTTTTGCAGACTAAAATTCCTGCTGGTGTTTTAAAGGATATGGAGTCTGAAGCACCGCCAAAATTCCTTGTAAATATTATGGATTTTCTTTTTTTAAGAGCTTTATTGCCTAATCATGTTAGTTGTAGTGATCAATGGACTGGGTTGGCTCGTTGGATATTGTATATTAGATCTCATTTATTAAGGATGCCACTTTACTTACTAATTCCTCATTTGCTTAGAAAAAGCTGGATGGGGTTTTTTGCTAAAAAGAGGTGATGAAGAATGTGTGAAATAATTTCTAGGCGAGTATTATCTAAATGTATTTTAGTGGGTAGAAAAACTGATCTGTTTGATTTGGCACTGAGAGATGAAAGTCTGTGCGGATATAAGAAAAGCTTATTAAGACGAATTTATTGTATTTAACTTTAAGCATGAAATAAAACATTGAAAATTTTACATATTTTAGATCACTCTATTCCATTACATAGCGGCTATACCTTTCGGACTAGGGCTATATTGGAACAACAACGAAAACTTGGTTGGAAAACTTTTCATGTGACTTCTGCGAAACATATGGGGGCAAAACAAGCGATTGAAAATATAGATGGTTTTCAGTTTTATCGAACTGAGCACCCTAAAGGCTTAATAGCTAGATTACCTATTCTTAACCAGTGGGTAATTGTAAAAAGTCTAACGACGAGGCTAGATGAAGTTATCTCTGAAATAAAGCCCGATGTTTTGCATGCACACTCCCCGGCATTAAATGGTTTAGCCGCTTTAAAAGCAGGTAAAAAACACAATATTCCGGTTGTGTATGAGTGTCGTGCATTCTGGGAGGATGCAGCTGTTGATCATGGGACAACAAAAGAAGGGAGTTTACGTTATCGTATTACAAAGATGCTGGAAACTTATGTTTTTAAAAATGCACAAGCAGTGACTTGTATTTGTGAAGGTTTAAGACAAGATATTTTAAAACGAGGCGTTGCAGAAAATAAAATTACCGTTATTCCAAATGCTGTAAATATTGAAAAATTTTCCTTTGGACAACAAGCTGATGAAAACTTAAAACAGCAACTTGGTTTGCAAGGAAAAACCGTATTAGGATTTATTGGTTCTTTTTATGCCTATGAAGGTATTCTTTTAATTCTAGATGCTTTACCTGAAATTCTCAAACAACAAGCTGATACTCGACTATTATTAGTGGGCGGTGGTCCTCAAGAACAGCTCATTAAGGATAAGGTGAAAGAATTAAAATTAGAACCTTATGTGATTTTTACTGGTCGCGTACCGCACGATCAAGTTCAGGAGTATTACAACCTAGTGGATATATTTGTTTATCCACGCCTAGCAATGCGTTTAACTGAATTAGTCACCCCCTTAAAACCTTTAGAAGCCATGGCGCAAGGGCGTTTAGTCATTGCTTCTGATGTTGGCGGGCATAAAGAATTAATTAAAAATCAAGAAAATGGCGTTTTATTTAAAGCCAATGATGCTGATTCTTTAGCGTTCTGTGTACTTGATTTATTAGAGCATTCTGGTAGTTGGCCGGCAATGCGCCAAGCAGGTAGGCAGTATGTTGAACAAGAAAGAAACTGGGTTAAAAGCGTTAGCAACTATCAGCAGGTTTATTTTCCATTACTAAATAAGCTGAAATAGTTTATGAGCCAGCCAAAACTAGTAGTCTATTGTTCTTTATTTCCGAGTAAGAAACGACCCAATGCAGGTGTTTTTATTCGTGAAAGAATGTTCAGAGTGGGGAAGGAATTACCAATTATTGTGGTTTCACCTGTGCCGTGGTTTCCCTTTCAAGGTATTATTCGCTATTGGAAACCACATTTTAGACCACAGCCCGATAAATTTGAACTACAGCAGGGCGTACAGGTTTATTTTCCTCGGTTTTTATCGATTCCTGGCTTATTTAAATCGTGGGATGGTTTTTTTATGGCATTAGGTAGTTGGTCTACACTCATAAAATATAAAAACGAATTTAATATTATTGACGCACATTTTGCTTACCCTGATGGCTATGCTGCTACGTTGCTAGGGAAATGGCTTAAAGTTCCGGTTACTATTACTTTACGTGGTACTGAAGTGCCTTTAGCCAAAATGCAAGGGCGTAAAGTTAGAATGCTAAAAGCGATTAGCAATGCGGCACGAGTTTTTTCAGTTGCCAACTCCCTTAAGTTGCATGTTGGGATGTTAGGTGCAGATACAAATAAAATACGTGTAGTAGGTAATGGTGTCGATATTAATAAATTTTATCCATTGGATAAACAAACACAAAGGGCAGCATTAAATATCCCCGATAATGCCAAGGTCTTGATTTCTGTTGGTGGACTCGTCGAACGCAAAGGATTCCATCGTGTAATTGAAGTTTTACCTGAGCTATTAAATCAATACCCAGATTTAATTTATTTAATTGTTGGTGGTGAAAGTGCTGAAGGTAATATTAAAGAGCAATTGCATAGACAGGTTGATGAGTTAAAACTTGAAAATAATGTTCGTTTTTTAGGGGCATTAAATTCAGAAGAACTTAAGAAGCCTTTATCTAGTGCGGATATATTTGTTTTAGCAACGGCTAATGAAGGTTGGGCAAATGTATTTTTAGAGGCTATGGCTTGTGGTTTGCCTGTAGTGACAACAGATGTTGGTGGTAATAAGGAAGTAGTTAATAACGATGAGCTAGGTATAGTTGTTCCTTTTGCTGACCCACCAGCCTTAAGCAGTGCATTATTAAAAGCTATAGATCAGCACTGGGATAAAAATAGAATTGTTAAATATGCACAAGATAACGCATGGGATACTCGTGTAGAAATCTTAGTTGAAGAATTTAAGAAGATAGTGAGCTAATATGAGCTTATATACAAAGCTAGTTGCAAACATTATTTTTCCGCTACACGAGCGTTTAAAAAAACACGATACTGTGCGTATCCGTGAGGAGTTGGAGAAAACACAGTGGCTTTCACCTCAAGAATTACAAGCATTACAGACAGCAAGATTAAAAACCTTTTTAATCGATGTTGAGCAACATGTACCTTATTATCAACAGCTATTTAATCAATTAAAATTCAACCCGAATAACGTCACTTCTTTAGAGGATTTAAACAAGCTTCCCCTAACCGCTAAGCCTTTAATTCGCGAACAGTGCGAACAGTTAAAAGCAGATGATGCGGTAGGGCTAGCTAAGTTTAATACCGGAGGCTCAAGTGGTGAACCGCTTATATTTTATATAGGTAATAAGCGTGTAAGTCATGATGTTGCGGCAAAATGGCGTGCAACACGTTGGTGGGGCGTTGATATAGGTGACCCTGAAGCCGTTATATGGGGTTCACCTATAGAATTGAGTGGGCAAGACAAAATTAAATTAGTCAGGGATAAATTATTAAGAACTCATTTAATTCCTGCTTTTGAAATGTCACCAGCAAAGATAGATAGGTTTATTCAGCAAATTAAAACACTCAAGCCTAAAATGCTTTTTGGTTATCCCTCTGCCTTAGCACATATCGCCACACATGCTGAAAAAACGGGGCAAGTGCTAAATGATTTAGGGATTAAAGTGGCTTTTGTTACGTCTGAACGTCTTTATGATCATCAGCGCGCTAAAATAGAACAGATTTTTGCTTGTCCCGTGGCTAATGGTTATGGTGGTCGCGATGCGGGTTTTATTGCACATCAATGTCCAGAAGGACAGATGCATATTACGGCTGAAGACATTATTGTGGAAATTATCGATAATAAGGGGAATGTATTGCCCTATGATCAAGCAGGTGAGATCGTCATAACACATTTAGCGACACGAGACTTCCCTTTTATTCGCTATAGAACAGGAGATGTTGGGGTTTTAAGTGATGAGAAATGTCGATGTGGTAGAGGGTTGCCTTTATTAAAAGAAATTCAGGGGCGCACGACAGACTTTATTATTGCTCAAGATGGCACAGTATTACATGGATTGGCGCTTATCTATGTATTACGTGATCTTGGTGGGGTAGAATCCTTTAAAATAACCCAACATAGCGTAGATGAGACAACAGTACAGCTTGTCAAAAATCAACAGTATAATCAAGAAAATGATGCAAAAATTCAAAGTGAGTTTAAGCAACGTTTAGGGCAAGATGTGCAGATAAGTGTTGAATATGTATCTGAAATAGCCAAAGAAAAATCAGGAAAATTCAGGTATGTAATAAGTCATGTAGCAATATAGGCTACCAACTTAAAGCGGGACACCTTACAAACACTAGTTCCCACGCTCCGCGTGGGAATTCATGGGGCGACGCTCTGCGTTCCTGTATGCATTCCAACGCAGAGCATTGGAACAAGATTTTTGGCATCATTCATATAGTGCCAAAAGTAGTTTACACCTTGTTTCCAAGTTCTACTTGGAAATACATGCTTTAACAGCTCCGCTGTGCCATTAGCAACTCAACGAATTGTGAAGCAGAGCTTCTAGCCATGCGTTCCCAAACAGAGTTTGGGAACGAGAAAAAGTGTAAACTGAGGAATGAAGGGTGCCGATTTTTTTTGGCATCGTTCATATAGTGCTAAAAGTAGTTTACATCTTGTTTCCAAGTTCTACTTG
>Ga0209826_1000728_pt1 | contig 23528 bp, 26 predicted proteins | sample GOMGulsemesocosm_5_FD_184637 | JGI IMG/M metagenome (GOLD analysis project Ga0209826, IMG submission 184637) | Methane-oxidizing microbial communities from mesocosms in the Gulf of Mexico - GOM15C Gulf of Mexico (SPAdes) (version 2) | ecosystem: Environmental > Aquatic > Marine > Cold seeps... | reverse complement strand
TTCAAACAAGTAGCATAGTAAATACACGAATAACGAAAGGTGGCGCTAGGTGATTAGTTCAATAATATATTGGAAAAATTTAATTAAATTTGTTGCCCTAGAGTCTATTTTTTGATGTTTATAAAATTAGAAAAAAGCGAGTTAGAAGCATTTTGTGGCAGATTTTTAAAATGCAAATTTTAACTTGTTTTTATTTGTCCAAATAAAATGTAACTTTTCCTTAAAGATCAACAGTATTGTATTTCAGGTACATTAGAGTACATTAAAATAAGACTAGATATCCTATCTAATTAAGCCTCATAACCCGAAGGTCGTAGGTTCAAATCCTGCTCCCGCAACCAATCTTTTGTATTAAAAAAGTAATGTCAGCAGTCATCATATCCTGCTTCTATAACTTGTTTTATTGTCTTTAAAATAGTTTAAAACCCATTTGTGACCTGAGTGAGGCATTTCGTCTCGTTTTGCTCTTTTTTACTGTTAATTAGCTCAGAAAAAGTTCAAAAATCCTGTAGGAGGAAATTTATTCCTGATCTCTTTAAATATCGCGGTTACGCCACATAAAGATGACTTATTAGAGAATGCAGGATGCATATTCTCCTGACGCACATTCTATTGAAACCACTCCTACAAACAATAATACTGAACTTAATAAATACTCCTGAGTTATCTACACAGACATGTTTAAATATTAGTTTAGGCTTGTGATTGTTTTTCGAATTTGACTAGCACATTCTGCTAATACAATAGCACCAGCGGTTGAAACATTAAGAGAATTTCCCATACCAAACATGGAAATATGTATTTGTTGATGACTCAATTTCAGTGCGGCTTCACTCACGCCCTTGCGTTCATTACCTAATACTAATGCACAAGGGGAGGGATAAGTAATGTCTTTATAATCAACGGACTCATGGCATAATTCTACACCAAAAATAGTATAGTCTTTATTTAATAGCGTTTGTAAGCTTAACGTGGTGTTATTGCTATATTCAATGCAAACCCATTTAGCTTCATTTCTAGAGGCTTTTCTCAACTTTTTATCTGAAATAGTTAACTCGCCACAGACAATAATTTTTTCGATAGCGAAAGCATCAGCCAAGCGAATAAAGGCGCCAATATTGTAGCTATTCGTGACATTATCTAAAACTAGCACTAATGGAAGTTTTGGCTGTTTTAAGTAATCTTCTCGTGTCGGCTTGTTTTTTCGAATGTCTGCTTTGCTAAGTTGTCTTTTTAAATGCATAATATTTGCTCTTGTTAAACCCTAATGAAGTGGCATTTTTCGTAAAACTCAAACCATCGATTTTAAGTGGAGAGTATTCATAAATAATCTTGGATCGTCAATTTTATCTAGCATTGAAATATCTGGTAAACAATCATCATCGACATAATCAACAAAGTCGGCAGCTGAGCTAAAAACTAAAATATCTAACGCTAACCGATCCAAACCGTATAACCCTCGGTGGATCATATCTGCGGAAAAAACTAGCAAGTCGCCCGCGGCTAACTTAATTTGCTTACCAGTAGATAGGTTTTCACTGCTTATTCTGCCATTTTCTTCTTGTCGTACATTAAATTCTTCTTCATTATCCCAGCGCTTATGTGTTCCAGGTACTAGCTCCATACCGAGTTCATTAAATAAAGGCACTCGAAGGTGTAGTACTTGGGTTTCATGAATAACCTTTTTTTGTACTTCAACACCATGATCATATTGACAGTCTCGGTGCCAGAAATCTTTTTGTTTAAGGTTAACTGGATTAAAAAATAATTGGGTGTTCATAAAAGCAGGGGCAGTCGATATGACCGAGTCGACAATTTTCATTATTTTTGTTGAGCTGATAAAATTAAAAAGCTTCACTCTATCTTCTAGTGCTAAGTATTCACTTCCGGTAATTAAGGAAGAGTTGAACGCTTCTTCTTGATAGAATTTTTGATTGTCTTCTTTCCATGATTTATGAAATTTTAAGATGACTTCTCTAAGTGACGAAATTTCTGAAGCATTAAAATAATCTCTAATGACAAAGTAACCTTGTTCCTCATAATTGCTATTTAATTGACTTGAATTGATTACCATTACCTTCACTTTCTTAGATAAAATAGAAAAATAGTATTGCTTGAACTGTGTGTTTTTTCTTTATGACAACTGACAGGCGCATTCTACCAAGATATTTTTAATTTTATAATTCATTCTCATAAGTTTTCTTCCATAAACTTTTCTCATCAATAAGAAAAGATGAGTTATAATTTCCCTTCACCTATAGTCGAGTTAGTATTATTAACCACGCCGATAAAAATCAAATAGATCAGGTCTTGCCCTCAGGGGAAATGCCAGTCGCCCTCTCATTAGCAGATACGCAACTTAAAATTGCTACGTTTAATTTATTTAATTACCTTGAGCCGCCCAATGCTTTTTATGAGTTTGAGCGCATTTATAGTGCACAGCAATGGCAAAAAAAGCAAAATTGGATCAGCGCTTATTTACGTGAATGTCAGCCTGACATTATTGGTTTCCAAGAAGTTTTTAGTCCTCAATCGTTAAAAGAGTTAGTACTGGCGCAAGGCTACTCTTATTTTGAAGTTGTTGATCAACCTCATGTTATTGATGACTTTATTTATCAACGCCCTGTTGTAGCTATTGCATCTCGTTACCCTATTATTGACATAAAGGCGGTACAACCAAACATTGAGCTTGCACAAACACTAGGTTTGACTAAAGATTTTTCTTTTAGTCGAAAAGTGTTAAGAGCGACTGTTGAAGTACCTCATATAGGCAATACAGATTGCTATGTTGTGCACTTTAAATCTAAACGATCAATGATTGAACTTAATGAACAAAGTAAAAATTTATCGGCAGAAAAAACAATTATTGAAAGTCTAAAAGCACAAGTGGCGGGTGGATGGGGTTCAACCATACAACGTGGTAGTGAAGCAACATTATTAATGATTGATATGATAGAAAGGCGCGAGGCTACTGATCATCCTATGGTATTAATGGGGGATTTTAATAATAGCTTAACGGATGGTGTGTTAAGTCATTTACTGACAAACACCTTACGTTTTGTCTCGAATATTGACCGTGATGCTTATCTTGCTAAGTATTGTTTGCAAGATGCTTGGGATTTATTTCAAAAAGCGCTAACAAATGAGGATAGCGACGTTTTGGAGGTAAACCGAGAAGAAGTAACACCACGCACTCCTACACATTATTTTGGCGGTGGTAGCTCAATACTCGATTACATTTTATTGTCATGTGAATTTGATGCAAGTTATCACGATAGCCTTTATCAGGTTAGTGCTTATGATACTTACGATCGACATTTAATTAACCCTATTTTTGAACGTGATGGTGAAAGTACAGATCATGGCGTTGTGTTAGTGACACTCATGTTAAGATCATAATAATCACTTAGATTTTTTGACAAATAAACATAGCATATCCACGCTTAGCGATACATCCGCTAAAGCGGTAATAGGTATCAAAAACCTCTGTTGGTCACTCTTATCAAGCTCAACAGAGGCTATTGTATAACGGTGGTGATCTATTTAACTTCTTCACCCGCAGCTTGTTTGTCTGCATGATATGAAGAACGAACTAATGGCCCGCAAGCGGCATGTTCAAAGCCCATTTTAGTTGCTTCTTCTTGGAACATTGCAAAGTCATCAGGATGAACGTAACGTTCAACAGGCAAATGATCTTTACTAGGTTGTAGGTATTGACCAATAGTTAGCATGGTAACGCCATGACTACGTAAATCACGCATTACTTCTAATATTTCTTCATTCGTTTCACCTAACCCAACCATTAAGCCAGATTTGGTGGTAACACTAGGGTTTGCTTCGCCAAAATTCTTTAATAAATCTAATGACCATTGATAGTTAGCACCAGGGCGTGCTTTGGTGTATAAACGTGGCGCGGTTTCTAGATTATGATTGAATACATGTGGCGGGTTTTTGTTCAGTATTTCTAGAGCTCTGTCCATACGACCACGGAAATCAGGGACTAAAATTTCAATTTTGGTATTGGGTGCTTGTTCGTTGATTTCTTTTACACAATCTGCAAATTGTTGTGCGCCGCCGTCACGTAAATCATCTCGGTCAACTGACGTAATTACTACATATTTTAGTGCCATATCTTTTAGGCTTAATGCTAGTTTTTTAGGCTCATCAGTATCTACTGCTAATGGTCGGCCATGTCCAACATCACAAAATGGGCAACGACGAGTACAAATATCACCTAAAATCATAAAGGTAGCGGTACCATGATTAAAACATTCCGACAGGTTAGGGCACGATGCTTCTTCACAAACAGAATGAAGATTATGCTTACGTAGGTTTGCTTTAATATTATCAATACGTTCGCTGCTACGAGGTAGTTTTATACGTAACCAACTAGGTTTACGTAACATGCTTTCTTTGGTTGAGCTGACTACTTTAATAGGAATGTGTGCCAATTTGTCTGCATCACGTAACTTTGTACCGGGCGCCATTTTTACTGATTTTTTAATTGCTGAATCTGTTTGGCTTATATCTTTAGGCATTTGTTTGCTCATCACTGATTGGTAATCCTGTTTGGTATTCAACATTGCTCACTTGTAGCAAGTTGATGGCATGTTTTACTAGCGCATCACTGGCGCTGATTAAATTTTGTGGACCTTGTAAATCACAAGTTTGTACCATTTCAAGACCCGCATAACCACAAGGGTTTATGCGTAGAAAAGGGGATAAATCCATATTTACATTAAGTGCTAAACCATGAAAAGAGCAGCCTTTACGTACTCTTAAACCTAATGAAGCGACTTTTTTCTCATCAATATAAACGCCGGGTGCATCGGGCTTTGGATAGGCTTTGATATGATAATCATTAAGCGCGGCAACAATAGTTTTTTCGATTAAAGTCACTAGCTCTCTCACACCTATCTTTTTGCGGCGTAGATTGATCATAAAATAAATAACTTGTTGACCAGGGCCGTGATAGGTTACTTGACCGCCTCTATCTACTTTAACTACTTCTATATCGCCAGGCATTAATAAATGCTCTTCTTTACCTGCTTGTCCTTGGGTAAATACTGGTGGGTGTTCAACTAGCCACAGTTCGTCAGGTGTTTTCTCATCGCGATTATCGGTAAAACTTTGCATTGCATGCCAAACTTTACTGTAATCCATACTGGATAGCTGTCGAATTATTATAGTGTTTTTCACGAAAAGGCCATGTTAAATTTTGTTTTGTTTAGTATATCTGAATTATTATATCTGAATAATTATAAAACATAGCGCACTTGCTCTATGGCATTAAGGGTTTTATATATCTTTTCAATATGGTCTTTACTTGTTACTGTTACCGCAATAGAAACAGAGTGATAGTTACCTTTAGAACTTGGTTTGATCTTAGGCACATAGTCGCCCGGTGTATGATTTTGTAATTCAGTAATAATCAAGTCTGGCAGTTCATCACAGGCAATGCCCATCACTTTAAAGTTTAGAACGGTGGGAAAATCTAGTAATTCGTCGAAATGGGTTTTCATGTTTTTCTCTACAAAAGCTTAAGTTGACGAACATAAAATATATTCGCTAAGGTATAATTTGGCTATTTTATCACTAATCCTGATTAAAGTGCTAATAGGGAATAAAAAAGAGCCGCTAATCTGTGGCTCTTTTAGAAAAATAGAAAAATAAACACCGCTTATACTTTTTCAATAACCATGGCAATACCTTGACCAACACCGATACACATTGCACATAAAGCGTAGCGTTTATCACTGCGCTCAAGCTGTTTCATTGCTGAAAGTACAATGCGAGTACCGCTCATTCCCAGAGGATGACCTAAGGCAATTGCGCCACCTTGTGGGTTTAAACGCTCATCGTTATCCGCTAAACCTAACTCACGTGCACTGGCGAGTGCTTGCGCTGCAAAGGCTTCGTTAAATTCAATGATATCCATATCATCAATAGATAAATTTAAACGTTTTAATAATTTAGCACTTGCTGGCGCTGGGCCTATGCCCATAATGCGTGGCTCTATGCCGATAACTGCGGAGCCAACAATACGTGCTTTAGGTGTTAAGCCATTAGCTATGGCTGCTTCTTTACTTGCAATAATAACAGCTGCGGCACCGTCGTTTATTCCTGAGGCATTGCCAGCGGTAATTGAACCTCCTGCTCTAAATTGTGCTTTAAGACTGGCAAGTGTATCCAATGGGCTAAGGCGTAGGTGCTCATCTTTTGCAAATATTATATCATCGCCTTTGCGCTGCGGAATGACCACAGGCACAATTTCATCGCTTAAACGACCATCTTCTTGAGCTGCTTTTGCTTTACTTTGGCTCCAGTGAGCAAATTTATCTTGATCTTCACGGCTTATATTAAATTGCTCAGCAACGTTTTCAGCGGTTTCAGGCATAGTTTCAGTGCCATATATTTTATCTAATTTTTTGTTGATAAAGCGCCAACCCATTGTTGTATCGTACATGGTTTGGCTGCGATCAAAACTATTCTCGGCTTTGCCCATAACAAACGGTGCACGCGACATACTTTCTACGCCACCAGCAATTAACATTTCACTTTCTCCAGCTTTGATGGAATTTGCCGCTATGGCAATAGCGTTTATACCTGAGCCACATAAACGGTTTATGGTAATGCCTGCAACATTTTGCGGGTAGTCAGCTATTAATAAGCTCATGCGTGCTATGTTACGGTTATCTTCACCTGCTTGGTTAGCGCAACCTAAAATAACATCATCTACTTGGCTTAGATCTAAGTCAGGATTTCGATCTTTTAAAGCTTTTAATGGAATAGCGGCTAAATCGTCTGCACGAACTGTAGCTAAACCGCCGCCATATTTTCCTATTGGGGTGCGAATTCCATCGCAAATGTATACATCTCTCATTATTTAATAAACCTTTTTTATTTTGTACAATATTTATTTAGCCATTTTTAGTAATAACATTTCAAAACCACTTTTTAGTGTTACAACTAAATGATCAATTTCTTTTTTGCCTATTTTAGTTGAAAGGGCTGCCGAGCAAGTGTTGATCATCATCACGTCATTATCAAACTAATTACTAAATAAATAATGGTTCGGTATTCGAACAGTTAGTATTGGTGTGATAACGTAAGTACGCATATGTCACAAACGGCGAGACAGCAATTATTTGAAGAAATTCTACCTGCTATACAGCAATACGCTCGCCAGATTGAACGTTTGGGTTAACAGAGTTGAGGTAAGAGAAAACTTGTGGTTAAATAACTGTTGTTATTTACAGTGTTCAAGGTTCTTATATGTATTTCTATTTTCAACAGCCTGAGTTTTTACCCTTTGTTATTGTGGCAACCATTACTGTACTTCTTTTATCTGTGTTGTTTATCTTTCGGCAAAATATTAAGCAAAACCAACAAATCACCCATTTAATGGCAATGGTTGAACTGTCAACCTCATCACAAAGCAATGGCTTAATACAGCTATTTGATAAGCAACAGTTACAGTTATCGAGTGTTTTTGAGCAGAAAATGGCCGATCTTCGGCTTAAATTGTTAAGAGAATTGAATAGCCAAAAAGAACAGCTCAATCAGAACTTAAGTCAAAACCAAAATCAAACCCTTGAACAACTTATTAGTCATTTAAATAAAGCAACACAAGCGAATCGTGAGGAACTTAGTAAATCCTTAATACAAAGCAGTGAACAAATGACCAAGCGCATAGATGTCTTAACAAATGCAACAGATAAGCGCTTACAAGAGATTAGTGGTCAGGTGGAAAAGCGTCTTAGTGAAGGTTTTGAAAAAACCACTAAAACTTTTAGTGATATATTACAGCGTTTAGCCCTAATTGATGATGCTCAGAAAAAAATTACTGAGCTTTCTACTAATGTCGTTAGTTTGCAGGAAGTATTAAATGACAAGCGCTCGCGTGGCGCTTTTGGTGAAGTGCAGCTCAATGGTTTAATTCGTAATGTATTGCCAGAGCAAAGCTTTAAGTTACAACATACTTTATCAAACGGAAAAATTGCTGATTGTGTGTTGTTTTTACCTGAACCGACAGGAAATGTAGTGGTGGATGCTAAATTCCCGTTAGAAAATTATCGTAAAATGATGGATTTTGAGTTGGCTGAACCGTCAAGAAAAGCCGCTTTGCGACAATTTAAAACAGACATCAAAAAGCATATTAATGATATTAGCGATAAGTACCTCATTGATAATGAAACAGCAGACGGAGCGATAATGTTCTTACCTGCAGAGGCTATTTTTGCTGAAATTCATGGCCATCAAAGTGAGCTTGTTGAATATGCTAATAAAAAGCGAGTGTGGTTAGCATCTCCTACAACCTTAATGGCAATACTAACAACAGCACGCTCGGTATTAAAAGATGAAGCGACGCGAAAGCAAGTTCATATTATACAGGCTCATTTGTCTGATTTAGCTCAGGATTTCAACCGATTTAAGGGGCGGTTTGCTAATTTGGCGAAACATATTGATCAAGCTGCTGTTGATGTAAAACAAATTCATACATCAGCAGATAAAATTTCTAATCGCTTTGAAAAAATTGAGCAAGTTGAATTGCAAGATGTTGACAAGCAAGCTATTACGAATGATTAGTTAACCTAAAAGGCAACATTAATAAAAACGATAATTAACAGAATAGGACAAATGTAGCGCAAATAAAACCCAAACAACTTTAATTTTTTATTGTTTTGTAAGGTAGCTATATCCGTTAGTTTATTGCCTCGTTGCCAAAGCCAGCCAACTACAATGAAATAAAATAGTGACATTAGTGGTTGTAAAATAGTGGTCAGAACTTGGATAACTAATCCAAATAACACATCAAAAAATGCAACTAAAGTCATGCTAGCGACTAAAACAACAGCAGAAACTAACCACGTTGCATGCTTACGAGTGATGTTTTTATCTTCTACTAAATAGGCTACAGGCACTTCGGTGGAAGAAATAGTTGAGGTGAGGGCAGCAATAGATAATAAAGTAAAAAAACTAAAAGAAACAATTAAACCAGCAGAGCCCATAGACGCAAACAATAAAGGTAAAATTTGGAATATTAATTGTCCTTCACCTATTAAATGGCCTTGGGTAAAAACTTCTTGTCCGGCATGTTGAGCAACAAATAAGGCTGGAATAATCAACAAGCCAGCTAAAAATGCAATAAATGTATCAAGAGCGGCAATAGAAACGACCAATTTGCCAATATCTTGTCCTTTTTTCATATATGAGCCATAAACCATCATGCCACCAACACCAATAGAAAGAGAGAAGAAGGCTTGGCCCATAGCAGAAATGATTAATTTAGGACTCGTTATCTGTGAAAAATCAGGAATTAAATACAAAGCCACACCTTCTTGTGCGCCTTCTTGCTGTAAAATATAAATAATTAAGCCAATTAACATTAGCAATAAAGCGGGCATTAAACGACTCGACCATCGTTCTATACCAGCATGAACTCCTTGGTGAATAATGCCAGCACCTAATATAATGAAAATGGGAGTGAATAGTATATTGCGCAACGTGCTTGACGTTGACAGCCATGTAGAAATATCAATATAGCCAAGTAGCTCAAATAAAGCAGCTAACGCATGAGCTAACATCCAACCAGCGACAATGGTATAAAAACTTAGCATCATCATCGCGCCACATAAACCGATAATACCAGCGTTGCGACCTGTATTTTTAAAACGTTCACCACATGCTTGTGCCAGAGCACTTACGGGATTTTTTTGTGCCTGATTACCTATATAAACTTCCGCATATAGGGCAGGTAATGCAAGTAATAAGGTCACAATAAGATAAACAAATAAAAATGCACCACCACCATTATTTGCTGCTTGCGTTGGAAAGCCCCAAATATTCCCTAAACCAATGGCAGAGCCAGCAGCAGCGAGCACGAAACCAATACGAGAATGAAATGAGTCACGAGAATGGGGCGAAGAAGATGACATAGATTATATTTTTATTATTAATGACGGCTTGAAAGCTTACCGATTTAACTTAGCGGAGTAAAGTAGTGTAGGTTAAGTGCTTGAAATGCTAATTTGTTACGGTTAAATGATGATTTTCTCAATGCAATTTATGCTATTATCTCAAAAAATCATTTTAAATAACTTACCCTAGAAGAATCGACTATGTTGCAATTTGAAATTATCCCCGTTACCCCTTTTGAGCAAAACTGCACTTTATTTTGGTGTGATGAAACCAAACAAGCCGCAGTAGTAGATCCTGGAGGCGATCTTGAAAAAGTGATTGCTGCTATAGATAAGCATCAATTAACCTTGGCGAAAGTTTTTTTAACCCATGCTCATATCGATCATGCGGGAGCAACCAATGCGTTAGCTAAACACTATGGTGTTGAAATTGAAGGCCCTCATAAGGAAGATCAATTTTGGATAGATTTAATTGAAGATCAAAAACAGCGTTTTGGTTTTGATCATGCAGAGTCGTTTACTCCTAACCGTTTTCTAAATCAAGGTGATACAGTTAGCTTTGGTAATATTACCTTCGACGTTTATTTTTGTCCGGGACATACACCAGGGCATGTAGTGTTTTATCATGCTGAATCTAAGCTTGCGCAAGTAGGTGATGTGTTATTTCAAGGCTCTATAGGTAGAACTGATTTTCCGCGAGGTGATCATGCCACGTTAATAAATTCGATTCGAAATAATATTTTCCCACTAGGTGATGATGTTCGTTTTATTCCAGGTCATGGCCCTATGAGTACCTTTGGTCAAGAACGTCTCAATAACCCTTATGTTAGTGATCAAGCTGTTGGCGTAAGTCGTTAATTATGCCTAGTGTTATTCTTCAAGCTCAAAAACGTTTAAAAAAAATTGATTCGAGTAAATTGTTTCAAGGCGTCATTATTGCGGTCATTTTGTTATCTGCATTATTGATTGGTGCGAAAACCCATAACTTGTCAGCAAATACCGTTGCCATACTCGCGCTATTAGATCTTGGCGTGACCATGTTTTTTGTTATTGAAATTGTTATTCGCTATTTGGCATACCCGAATAAAAAGCGTTTTTTTCATAGCGGCTGGAATATTTTTGATACTGTCATTGTTATTGGCAGTTTGATTCCTGCAGGAGGCTCTGGTGTATTATTAGCTCGCTTATTAAGAGTATTTAGAGTTCTTCGCTTAGTTTCTATGGTGCCAGAGTTAAGGTTGCTCATTAATGCATTGCTTAAAGCTATTCCTCGCATGGGCTATATTGCTTTGTTGATGTTCGTGATCTTCTATATTTATGCCGCAATAGGTAGCATGTATTTTCATCAAATTAATGAAGTGTTATGGGGCGACGTATCTATTTCAATGTTAACTTTGTTTCGAGTTGCTACTTTTGAAGATTGGACTGACGTAATGTACGAAACGATGGCAGTTCATCCATTCAGTTGGATTTATTATCTTAGCTTTATCTTTCTAACAGCTTTTATTTTCTTAAATATGATGGTTGGTACGGTACTAGAAGTGATGAACCAAGAGCATGAAAACTATCGGGCAGAGCAACATGGTGAAACGGTTGAAGGTGGTGAGCCTGCAAGTCGCGCTCAAATTGAAAAACTTGAAAATGAACTGGCAGAAATAAAGCAATTATTACAGAATAATCACCGTTAAAAGTGTTGTTAATTATACTGTATCTACGCATTTCGCTCAGGAAAACGAGTATACATCATTGTAGGGGGTAATTTATTGCCCTTTGTCGGACAAGGTGTCGAACAGGGTAATGTGCTCCTGCATTGTCTAATCCTTCATTGCCTAACAAAAGTATATCCATATATCGTTAAAGTTCAACCTAACATAGGAATGAAATTACATTAGGCGCTATAAACTCTGTGTTTTTTGATAGCGCATTAAAATAGTATCTAAGTGATTGGCAAAAGCTTGGCGATCACTTTGACTTAATGCCGGCGGCCCTCCTGTTTGTACACCACTTGCTCTCATCGTATCCATGAAGTCACGAATATTAAGTCGAGATTTTATATTTTCTTTGGTAAAAAGCTCTCCTCTAGGGCTTAGTGCAACAGCCGACTTACTTATCACTTCATCTGCAAGGGGGATGTCAGAGGTAATAACGAGATCATTTTTTTCTACTCGCTTTACAATTTCGTCATCAGCAATATCAAAGCCTGAGCTAACTTGCATAAAATGTATTACCCGAGATGGAGGAATGCGAATGGAATGATTAGCGATCAATGTTGTTGTAATTTTTGTGCGTTCAGCAGCCTTAAATAAAATCTCTTTTATTACCACTGGACAGGCGTCAGCATCTACCCAAATTTTCATAAATTTCTAAGTTCCTTATACCTAATCTCAAGTATAAATAAATATATCATCTTGATATGATAACTCATTCTATTGATCTATTGGGCACTTCCTTTGCCAAAAATAATGAGTCATTCAATAAAACAGAGCTATGTTCAAATATGGAAAACAGTGCAGCTTATTCCAAAAGGGCAAGTTGCTTGTTATGGTCAAATAGCTGATTTGGCTGGTTTGCCGGGTAGGGCAAGGTTAGTTGGTAAAGCATTAGGAAAAGTACCCGAATCTGGTTGTCAAGAAAAAACAGTGCCTTGGTATCGAGTTATCAATTCCCAAGGTAAAATTTCCTTTCCTGTAGGTAGTGACTCTTTTGAAAAGCAAAAACAGCTTTTGCAAGATGAACAAGTTGTCATTATTGGTGCTAGAGTCAAATTACGTGATTTTCAATGGCAGCCTGATTTAACAGAATTATTATTTTCATTAAAATTTTAAAGGATAAATTTTTTATTGTGTGATTTTTAAGGTAATAAACCACTTTTGTATAATATTTAATTAATTTATTTGTATTTTTAATTACTAAAAGATACAAATAAATTTGACTTACTACGAATGAATTAGTAAAACATATACAGCAAAATATTTGTGCCTAATTTCAGGTTGTTTTGCTTAAGTAATAATCAAAAAAGACCACTGTTTTAAATCGAAATAATTTATTTACATAAATATTTTTTTTCTGTGATATTTTTTATTTGTTACTAGAATAAATAATCAACTTAATAACTCTCATCTTGACAGTTTGTTTTTCATTTGGGATTATTGATGGGTTGTATTAATAATAAGTTACACATTAGTTGTATAATAAAATGTACAGTAAAAGTACAAAACGACAGATTTTTATATTTGCGGTAACAAAAATCTTTGTTATCAAAATTTAAATAGCAATTGGTTGGGAACTATGTCCAAAGTAAGTAAGAAAAGCCTCATCGCTACGGCAATGATAGGCGCACTAGCATTAACAGGCAGCAATATCGTTGCTGCTGATGCATTAACAGATCTTCAAAAAGCTGAAGCAGTAATTTTTAAAGCATCAGCCAAATCACAAGTTAAAATCAACACTATCTACGAGCAAACGCAAGATCTTCTTGCTGAATACCGTAATACAGTTGATGAAGCTGACGTTCTTCGTGGTTATAACGATCATGTTCAACGCATGGTTGATGATCAAAAAGAAAACATCGCATCATTACAAAAGCAAATTAATGGTATCGATAAAATAAAGCAAGGTGTTGTACCTCTAATGTACAAGATGATTGACACCTTAGAGAAATTTATAGAATTAGATGTTCCTATGAACATTGAACGTCGTAAAGACCGTGTTGCTAATTTACGTGACGTTATGACTAACTCTAACGTAACTACTTCTGAACAGTTTCGTTTAGTTCTTGAAGCCTACGAAATTGAAGCAGGTTACGGCACAATTTTTGATGCTTACCAAGCTGAAATGGACTTTAACGGTACTACATTAACAGCAGATTTCGTTCATATGGGGCGTATCGCTTTTGTTGCACAATCTCTTGATGGTAAACGTTCTTGGTTATGGAATAACCAAAGCCGTGCATGGGAAGAGTTAGGTGACGATTATTTGAAACCTATTAAAGATGCAGTCGCTATGGCGCGTAAGCAACTTCCAATGGATTTAACTAAATTACCAGTATTTGCAGCAGGAGCAGAATAATGAAGAAAGTTATTAATTTTGTAACGATAGCCGCAATAATGACTGCTAGTTTTGTTGCAACAACACAAGCTAATCAGTTAGATGATTTATTAAAGCAAGTTAAAGCTGATAGAGTTTCTGAAGCGAAACTTGATAAAAAGCGTGAAGCTGAATTTAAATCTGCCCGTGCAGACAAAAAAGCACTTTTAGGTAAGGCTAAGAAAGAATTAGCTAACCAAAATGCACGTAACAAGCGTTTAACTAAAGAATATGCAGCTAATGAAATTAAGTTAGCGCAAAAAGAAGTTGAATTAGACAACGCTACTGGTACGTTAGGTGAAATGTTTGGTGTTTCACGTGCAGCTGCTGCAGGTGCTTATGGCCAAATTGCTACGTCAATTGTTAGTGCTGAATTTCCTGGTCGTGGCGAAGCGCTTAACCGCATTGCTAACGCTAAAGAGATTCCAGCATTAGAAGATCTTGAAGAGTTATGGTTTGCTTTGCAAACAGAAATGACTCAATCAGGTAAAATTTCACAGTTCACTGCTGAAGTTACTAACCTTGATGGTGCTAAATCTACTGAAACTATTACTCGTATTGGTACATTTAACTTGGTATCAGATAATGGTTACTTAACTTACAACGATGAAGTGGGTCAAGTTCAACCTTTACCTAAACAACCTGCAGGCTACATTGCAGGTACTGCCTCAAGCTTCTTTAATACTAGCTCAGGTTATAGTGCACTTTATGTTGATCCTTCACGCGGTGGTATTTTATCACTTGAAACACGTAAGAAAACTGTTGAAGAATTCTTCCATGAAGGTAAAGAAGTTGGTTATGCTATTACCGTGTTATTTATTGTTGGTTGTATGATTGCCCTTGAACGCCTACTTGTTCTTGGTAGCATGAGCTCTAAAATTAAAGCACAAGAGAAAAACCTTGATACACCTAATGAAAACAACCCTCTTGGCCGTTTACTTAAAATATACCATGAAAACAAATCAGTTGATGCAGAAACACTAGAGCTGAAACTTGATGAAGGTATTTTACGTGAAACGCCACAAGTTGACCGTGGCGTTAACTTGATCAAAATGTTTGCTGCTATAGCACCGTTAATGGGTCTGTTAGGTACAGTTATCGGTATGATCATGACTTTCCAAACTATTACCTTATTTGGTACTGGTGACCCGAAAATTATGGCTGGTAACATCTCACTAGCACTCGTTACAACAGCATTAGGTTTGATTTGTGCATTGCCGCTTATCCTTATTCACTCAGTTGTTGCGGGTAAAGCGAAAGGCGTATTACAAAAGCTAGACGAGCAAAGTGCAGGTTTAATTGCTGCGATTGCAGAGAAGGAGTCTAAATAATGTTATTCCTGATAGAGCTTTGGGAATCTGTCAGGGGTTTTGTTGCAACTGGCGGTAACGTACTTTACGTTGTTGCCTTTGCACTCTTATTGATGTGGATAATGATGATTGAACGTTATTGGTTCTTGTCATCAATCTACCCAGCAATGAAAAACGATATCGTTTCTCGTTGGGATGCACGCACAGACACCACGTCTTGGTATGCACATCGAATTAGAGAGACTTGGATTTCCGAAGCAAATGAACTACTTGAACAGCGCATGTTTACCATCAAAACATTAGTGGCAATGTGTCCATTAATCGGTTTGTTGGGAACAGTAACCGGTATGATTGGCGTGTTTGAAACAATGGCACAACAAGGTACAGGTAACCCGCGTTTAATGGCCGCAGGTATATCGCAAGCAACTATTCCGACTATGGCGGGTATGGTAGCAGCACTATCTGGCGTGTTTTTTAGTTCAAGACTAGACGCTCAAGTTAAACTAGCAAAGGCTAAACTGGTTGACAGTTTACCTCATCACTAGAGAGATATTTTCATGGCACGTAGAAAGATTCGTGAGGACGAAGAAGCGGTAATTGATATGACACCGATGCTCGACATCGTATTTATCATGCTGATCTTCTTCATTGTAACCACTTCTTTTGTTAAAGAAGCAGGTATTGAAGTAAATAAACCAAAAGCGGCACAACAAACTAAACAGAAAAACGCTAACATCTTTGTTGCGATAAAAGATAACGGTGAAATCTGGTTAGATAAAGGCCGTGTTGATATCGAACGTGTTGGCGCAAGGATTGAAAAATTACTTGCTGAACAACCAACAGATGTCGTTATTATCCAAGCTGACAAAGATGCTAAACATGGTGTTGTTGTTAAAGTAATGGATGCAATTAAAGAAGCAGGAAGTGGCCTTAGAATTTCTATTGCTGCAGCGAAGGGGTAGAGTATGGGACGCTTTTTAGTATCTGTACTACTAGGCGCGGCGATTACCTTTGGTCTATTTGCTTTTATGGCTTTTCTTGTTTCTAGCGGTGATAGAAACAAGGATGAGGCACAAGAGAATATAATCGTAGAAGTTAACACTACGCCACCAAAGTCTTCTGCAGAGACACGTCGCCGTGTACCGCCTCCGCCTCCTCCTCCGCCAAAAGCGCCGCCAAAGCAAATGGCTCCTGAGCCTGAAGCGAGTAATGACACTAGTGGGTTGCAATTCAATATGCCTGGTGTTCAATTGTCAGGTGCGTCTACGGGGTTATCTGCTCCAGGTGCTGGTTTTGGCCGTGACGGTGATGCAACGCCAATTGTTCGAATAGAGCCTAAATACCCTATTCAAGCAGCACGTGATGGTAAAGAAGGTTGGGTTAAGCTTTCCTTTACCATTAACGAAATTGGTGGAGTTGAAGATGTTAAAGTCATGGAAGCAAAGCCTAAGCGTGTTTTTGATAAAGAAGCTAAACGTGCACTTAGAAAGTGGAAGTACAAACCAAAGGTTGTTGATGGGAAACCAATGAGACAGCCAGGTTTGACGGTTCAATTAGACTTTAAAATGGACGGAGGGAAGTAATGACTTTGAATAATAAAATGTTTAAACAACTTACCTTTAAGCACTTTTCTTTTAGGAAAGTATCAACTTCTTTAGTTGTTGTCGCTTCACTTTTAATGGCTCAAGTACCTTTTGCTGATAATGCAATGGCTGCTGGAGCTAAAGAAGAGAAGAAAAAACGTCCTACGCAGCTTGTTGGTCCATCGGTTGGTAAAAAGGTTCAAAAAGCTTTTGAAGCTTATACTGCTGATGATATAGACGGCGCTTTAACTATCTTAATAGATATTAATGCTAAGAAAGATTACGATAAAGCTTATGTCGCTCGTTTTATTGCGGTGATGTATGCTACAAAAGGTGATCAAGAGATAAATGCAATTAAGTATCTTAAGTTAGCTATTGAGCCTGACATTTTGAATGAAGGTGACCATGGTGAAGCTTTGAAGTTATTGGGTGATTTGCAAATGCAAACCAAAGACTACAAAGGTGCCTTAGGTAACTATTATGCTTGGATGAAGTTCACCGGTAAAAATGATGGCAATACTTGGGTTAAAATAGCCCAAGCTAATTATGAGTTAAAGCAATTAGGTAAAATGATTGCTCCAGCTGATAAAGCTATTGCTGCTTTCGGTGATAAACAGAACCAAAACCCTTACATCTTGAAAATGACTTCTTTTTATGAACGTAAAATGTATAAAGAAGCCATTGGTGTACTTGAAACGGTAATCTTAATTTTTCCTGAAAATAAATCTTGGTGGACACAATTACCAATGTTTTATTTATTAGTGGAAGATTATGATAAAGCATTGCAAACACTTGATTTAGCTTATAGGCAAGGGTTTCTTGAAAAAGAAAGTCAAATTAAAACTTTAGCAAATTTATATTCCTCTAATGAGTCGCCGTATAAAGCGGCAAAATTACTAGAGAAGCATATTGCTTCGGGTTTGGTTAAACGAGATGATAAAAACATTTCTACTCTAGCCAATGCTTACCATGCTGCGCAGCATGTTGGCACAGCAGCTAAATATTATGGTGAACTGGCTAAAATGACTAATGAAGCTAAGCATTATCGTAAGCATGGTATGTTGTTAAAGCAAGATGAGCAATTTTCTAAAGCAATTCCTGCTTTGAATAAAGCTTTAGAGTTAGGTGTAAAAAATAAGGGGCGTATTTATATGAGTATTGCCGAATCTTATTTTTATCTTGAGAAATACAAGAAGGCTTATACTGCTATTAATAAAGCAATGAAAGACCCTAAATCTCGTAAAGCGGCTAAAGGTTGGAAAGGCTTTATTGCTGACACAGCGAGACGCAAAAAAGTTTCAATTTAATTAAATTGACTTTTAGCTCTTAAGTTTTGATAAAACCAGCTATTCTTTAAAAAGGATGCTGGTTTTTTTATACTCAGGATGAGCCGTATATCGCGGTCATATGTATGTGAAGAGTGCGTATGGGTTAAAAAACTAAAAAGTGTATTTTTATGAAATTTTAATTAACACTTGATGGTCTATTTAAAAAGTCATAGTAATACACTGTAAGTATTAATAATTTAAATAATAAAGGAAACGTGTCATGAATCTACTTAAAAAATCTGGTTTAGCTGCTGTTATGGGGCTGTTAGCTTTTTCTGTTTTTGCTAGCAATATTGCTAAAGCTGAAACAAATCCATTTGCTGCTAAAGACTTAGTTACATTTGCATCAGAAAGTGAAGGCAAATGTGGAGAAGGCAAGGCCAAAGCTAAGTGCGGCGAAGGCAAATGTGGAGAAGGTAAAGCCAAAGCTAAAGGTAAGTGCGGCGAAGGCAAATGTGGAGAAGGTAAAGCCAAAGCTAAAGGTAAGTGCGGCGAAGGCAAATGTGGTGAAGGCAAGGGCAAAGCTAAAGGTAAGTGCGGCGAAGGCAAATGTGGCGAAGGTAAAGGAAAAATGAAAAGTAAAAAATGTGGTGGTTAATTTACTAGCCTAATAATACCAGTTAGTGAGATTGGTATAAGACCTTGATAATAAAAAACGAGCTTTGAGCTCGTTTTTTATTTGAAGCCTTAATATTTATAGTTCAGTTGGTACTAATTGCTTGGGTTGCCAATATAATAATAAATTGTCCACTTTTCTCTGAAAAGACTATCTAATGGGACTATATGTGTAGATAGAGATATTTTCTTATTAGGGATAGTAAAAGTGCTTTTACGTCCATTGTCGGAATTTCTTGGTTGTTCAACCATCTGCCAAGTATCACCTAAACATTGTTGAATAGTTTGTTTAGCTGCTTGATAATAATCTTCAGCTGTTTCTTTATCGTTGGCGGTAATATTACAAGAGTAGGTTGCTTGTGAGTTTCCTACTGTCCAAATATGACAATTTTCACCAATAATGTTGTATTTTGCTTTCCAAGTGCTTGTCACTCTCGTTCGAGTTTTTATCATTTTTACCTGTTTAAAGTCATCATCATAAGCCTCTATTAGCAGGGATATTTTAGTACAAGGGTTTGTTACGGGCGCTAATTTTTTTTGAGCGAGAATGTTTTGGTTTACGCAGGCTGTTAATACAAGGCTCGATAAAATTAGAGAGAGTTTTGTTAAGTTGTTCATTAAAATAGCTTCCTGCTACCAAGGGAGTTCAATAACTTAAATAATACAAAATTACGCGGTTTTTTTATATAGAAAATACCAGATTTAAATAAGTACTTAAAACTGCTAAAATAAAGCATCTATGACTATTTAGCTTTATGTTTTCTATTAGGAATGCTTTTGAACAATAATGATGTGCTACGCCGACTGCGATATACCTTTAATTATAATGATAAACAGATGGTTTCTTTATTCTCTTCTGCGGGAGTTGCTGTTACTCGGGAACAAGTGAGTCAATGGTTAAAAAAGGATAATGATGCAGATTTTGTAAATTGCCAAGATGTTGAGTTGGCTGCATTCTTAAATGGTTTTATTAATGATAAGCGCGGTAAAAAGGATGGCCCACAGGCTGTGCCTGAAAAGCGACTAACTAATAATATTATTCTAACTAAGTTGAAAATTGCTCTGAACTTGAAAGCAGAAGAGCTTATTGATTTACTTGATAGTGTTGATTTTCGCTTAAATAAGCCTGAACTAAGTGCTTTCTCAAGAAAGGTAGATCACAAACATTATCGCGAATGTAAAGATCAGGTGCTCCGTAATTTATTACAAGCTATTGATAAAAAATATCATGTAGCTAGAACGAGTAAGTTTGAAAAAAGTACTTCTAATAGTAGCTCTTCAACTAAAAAACAAACTAGCTATCAAGAAAAAAGTAAGGATAAAGAGCCTAGAATTGATGGCGCTAGGCCCAATGCAAGTGCAATTTATGTTAACCCAAACAATAAGAAAAGTGACAAGGATAACTCTTCACGTAAGGTGTTAAAGCTTAAGCCTGAAGATATTTATAAGCAGCCTAATAAGTAATACTATATTTATAATGAAAAAATCATTCAAAGCGGCATTGTTTTCAGCTTTTATTTTTCCTGGCTCGGGTCAGTTATTATTGAAAAAATACCCATCTGCTGCTTTTTTTGCTCTTTTTGCATCGACTGGTTTGTATTTGTTATTTAATGATTTGTTTTCTAGAGCTCAGCAAATACTTGAGAAAGTTCAACGTGGGGAAATTGCTGCTGATTTGGTAACTATTATTGAACTGGTCCATCAACAATTAGCAAACACAATGGAGTCACTTAGCCCTGCGCTCACTATTTTGTTGATTACTTGGTTAGTAAGTGTCGTTGAAGCTTATAGAGTAGGATTGAAATTAGAGTTAGATACATTATAAGCTAATAAAAAACCCAAATATAATCATATTTGGGTTCTAAGTTTAACTTGTTGGTAATTATTTGCTGAAGTTACTTCCAGTTATCTCTTTTTGCGCTTTGTAGCTTTTCATAGCCTTGTAACAATTTACCATGAGTTTTAAAACCTTTAAGCCCTAACCCTGGACAATGTAGCCCATCAAAAACTGTTTTACCTTCAACTATGTCAATACAGTTGGTTGTCATTTCTTTACCATACATTAATCCAAGAGAAGTTAAGTAAGAGGTATACTCGCGTTCATCGTCCCATTTTATCTCTAATAAAGCTTGTAAACATCGATACTTACGGGTGTTTTCTTCGTTATTTTGATCTAAGTGTAATGCCCAGTTTACCCAGTCTATTGCTTGTTCATCTTGCGCAGCAAGAGCAAGCATGGCTTTCATTTCTCCAAGTCGCAAATCAAACCAAGTAGTGCCAGCATCAGGCGCTAAACCTATAAATTCAGCTGCTGCCATTGCATCGTTATAACCACCTTGTTCAAGGCCTTCAAGAATATCTAACCAGTCATCACTTGCTAAGTCTTTTAATGTTAAAAAAGCTTCGCGAAATAGTGCTCCGTCGTTATTATTGTTCCAGACAATTTCATCTACAGGATATATGTCAGACATACCAGGGACTAAAATTCGACAAGCATATACATTGAGGTGGTTGTAATCTGAAATGTAAATATCGAAGTCCATATCGTGAATTACTTTTACTAGGTTGTTATACTCTGCGCCAGTGTCAGCGTCAAAATCCCAATCAACAAAGTCATAGTCTGGAGTGTTTTTGAAAAAATCATAAGAAATAAAACCGCTTGAGTCGATAAAGTGTAATTCAATATTATGAGGTGAGGCAATTTCTTCTTCATCGAAACTTGGTGGTTGAAAAACGTCAAGCTGATCTAAACTTCTGCCTTGCAATAATTCAGTGACAGTACGTTCTAATGCAACTTCAAAGCTAGGATGAGCGCCAAAAGAAGCGAATACACTACCATCTTTTGGGTTGATTAAGGTAACACTCATCACTGGATATAATCCGCCTAGCGATGCATCACACACACGTAAATGATAACCGTGACTTTCTAACTCGCGAATATCAGCTAAAATAGTTGGAAAACGCTCTAATACACTAACTGGGATTTCAGGTAAACAAAGCCCTTCTGCTATGATTTTGTTTTTAACATAGCGTTCAAAAACTTCAGATAAACTTTGTACGCGAGCTTCATTTTGTGTGTTCCCTGCTGACATACCATTGCTAACAAATACATTGGCGATAACACTAACAGGAATATAAACATCTTGTTGATCTCGTTCTCTAGTATAAGGTAATGCACAGATGCCACGTTCACCAGCACCAGAATTCATATCGTAAAGTTTATCTACGGTAATTTCGTTGTTTGGATCAAAATACTGCCATAAGCTTTCATCCATAATGCCGCTTGGCATTGTATCATCTTCACTGAAAAACCATTTTTCATTAGGATAATGAACAAACTCATCATTACTTATTTTTTCACCCAGATAGAAGTCAGCAAAAAAATAGTTACAACTTAAGCGCTCAAAATACTCACCTAATGCACTGGCTAAACAAGATTTAGCACTAGAGCCTTTACCATTGGTGAACATTAAACCACAACTACTGTCTTTAATGTGCACTGAAAAGCAGTTTTCTATAGGGTTAAGCCATGAAGCTTCTTCTATATCAAAACCAAATGATTTCAATTTCTCTTGCATGGTGGCAATTGAGGTTTCTAAGTCTGAGTCTTTGCCTTTAATAAAGGTTTTTTCCATGATGATTCCAGTGTAATAATTTCATTAAGCTAATATACCCAAGTGAATTCAAAATGCAGAATTGCGTATTTTTAGTTCGCTAAGGTATAGGTCAAGAAGCCTATTATAGTTGATATTAATGTGTCACTTAGAAATTAATTGACATAAAATAGTTTCAAATAATCCAAAAGTGCAATTTTCTGGCTGTTATTTACATGGTTTTTTATTCGTCAGAGGCGCTACAACTGATTATCACTGGGCAGGAAGTCAAGTAGGAGAAAGTGCCAGTATTGATCAGTTAGATAATATTGCCATTAATAGAATAAGTGGCGTCTGTCATAAATATCTTGATATGGACAAAATAGATAAATTATTAACTGATTGATATAAACATTGATGTAAATCAAAACGAACTTGCCTTGCCTTGTTAGAATCAAAAAATCGGCATTTTATCTGGTTAGTTATTTAGCCATATAACTGAAAAAAAACTATACGACTAACAAGCTAAGAGAGATTACTCCTGTGTCAGAGCATCAAAATAATGAACAAATAAAGCAGCAAGAAAAACCTATAGTGTATTCTTGTTCTGGGTGTTCTAATTTGGCGCAAATGGCGCATAATATTTCATTAAACCTTGATGGCGATGGTATTGCTGAAATGTCTTGTGTTTCAGGAATCGTTGGTAAAGTAGACCCTATTATGGACTTAGCTAACTCTGGACGACCAATTATTGTTATTGACGGCTGTGATTTGTCTTGTACTAAATCATGTTTGGAAGCGGGCGGCTTACATGCGGACTATTATTATAAAATAAGTGATTTAGGTTTTGAAAAGCGTAGTAAATGGAATGACTCGTTAACTGAAAATACTATTGCAATGAAAAGTATTTATGATCAATTATTTGAAGAGGGTATTGGATTCTCCAATAAAAACTAGCCAGCAAAAATTAATAATCAATCCATTGAGCATATTGTTCATTCTTCCCTAGAGCTGCTTGACTCCCTTTTAAAGAAAAATTATATCCACACAATGTAAAATTGCCACGAAACGCCAATGCTTGAATAAGCGTTTT
>Ga0209826_1000727_pt1 | contig 23532 bp, 22 predicted proteins | sample GOMGulsemesocosm_5_FD_184637 | JGI IMG/M metagenome (GOLD analysis project Ga0209826, IMG submission 184637) | Methane-oxidizing microbial communities from mesocosms in the Gulf of Mexico - GOM15C Gulf of Mexico (SPAdes) (version 2) | ecosystem: Environmental > Aquatic > Marine > Cold seeps... | reverse complement strand
ATGATCTTCCCGAGAACGGCAATCCGGTTTGGGAAAAAATTCACTTTTGCCTGTTTGATTGCCCCGCCTACATTGATGATCGTGTTTATCGTAGCCCGACGTATTCATCAGAACATCGAGGCACAGATCCCAATGGCGATCACCGCCAGAAAGCGCTGTCCTTTATCCGCAAGAAGCACGGATCAGAGTGCAAGGGCTGTCCGATAGCGCTTAAGTTTGATTTTGATGTCAGGGTGCGTGAAGTTTGGGGCGAGCACGATCTTCGAGTGGGCGGCATCCCCAAGAATAATTTTAAGCCCCATTTTGTAGAGGTTATGCTTCGCTGTGCGATGGAAATAAAGAACTCCAAATTCACGCTACCAGAAAATTTTGGCCCCGAATTCTTTTTGCTGCGTTTTGAAGAAGAGCCACTGTGATTAGATAGCGCGGAAAGAGCTTTCAGGGTCAATCCGTAACCCGTTCGCATACTCATCCAGCTTTCGCGCAATATCGTCGTAGTATTCTTTCCATTCAGGGTTCAGGTTCAAGCCACGCAATACTTTGGCAAGGCGGTCGATATGCTCGGCAGCGGCGAGATGAACCACAACTAGGGCACCGTCGAATTCGATTTCTGCCATGTGATTCTGTGAAAGGTGCTGGGACAAAATTTCTGACTTTTCTGCCAAATCTTGCGCTAGCTCGATACTTTGTTCAGCGAAGAAGTTGCCTTCGTCGAGACGAGCTCTGAAAAACATTGCTGATTGTTGCAACTGCTCAATCACAAGATCGACGGTTCGTACTGCAACGACGTCTTCTTTGCTCAGAGCCGTTCTCTGAAATATCTCGTTTGCAATATCTGCGTCGGTCATCATGGCTAATCTCCCAAGTTCGAGCCTAATGTCTATGGTGAAACTTGGAAAGACGGGTGCGAAGTAGAACAGAGGAACAGCTCGGATCAACACGTGACGATGAGAATTAGCCCTTATCACACAAGCATTTGCTGACAATAAGGCAGAACAAGCTTAAGCCCATCCCAGCTTGCCATGATCTGTTTTTTGGGCATCAATGTTGCAGAATACACGCTGTAAATATGCTATAATTCATTGGATATGAAAGAAAAATACTCTGAACGAGCCTCAGTTGATGAGGCAATTATAAGTCACCTCATCGTTGAAAAAGAACGCACTGGTCTCGGCCCAAGCAAAATATTGCGGTACATGCGCAGTCGTGGCCTCAAGCCGCTGGGCTCAAATCTCAAAGTTGCTCAAATGGAAAGTTGGCTCACAGGGTTGTCTAGGTCGGCACCCAAAACTGACATCGAAGCAGTTTTCTGCGCATATGCTGAAATCGTATATGAAACCGCTTTTTCCAAACCACCTACCGAAAATCAGTTGATTTTGATTTGTGACAAACTTCGTGCGGAACTCCGGTGCACGCTGGCTGGTCGTTCAAATTCCTGCCGTCGAGTATTTCTCAAAGGTCGACATACACCAAAGGGGCTTACCGAATATCGTCTCCAACGTTTAGCCAAAGGCGAAGATCAAACGATCCTCGCTGCTCACCTCGAACATATTCGGCAAGTGGCGTCTGATTATTCCGCATAGGCAGGAAAGACCACTCCTCAATAACCACACACCATTGAGAAACATTGTATTTTAGATAAATGCAATACTTTCCACAACCAAATCTTAACCAAGTTTACCTAGAATATACCCAAGCACCGAATGAGCCCATTTAACGAGGTACAGGGAAGTGTGGGGACAGTTTGAAATGGTAGGTTTAGAAGAGCATGGCGGGTTAATGCTGCGCTTCGCGGAAGCGAAGCCCGAGCACACTCTGCATGCTGAAAAACAATCAAAATTGACCACCAATCAGCGTATCAACGATGAGATGGGTCTTAAGAGCGGCTCCGTTGAAGGTATTCACAAAACTTCTGCTGCGGCCACCAAGGACGCTCAGGACTCCCGCGATGCGCAAGCAGAGCGTAGAGGGAAACAGCAAATATCTGATGCTCTATTCCTCGAACTCCTGCGCACCGGCGAATTAGATACCTACATTGCAGAAAATGTTTTTGGCGGAATGAATGATGCCGAAATCAACAATATTGTTTCAATGATCGAAACCGAAACAGGACAGTCATTTGGAAGCTACTCTCGCGGCATTCTTGATCAAGATATGCCTACTCGCAGCAATGGTGAAAGTGATGTTGATTATAATCGTAGGGTTGTCATCGCTGTGAGTGCCGAGATTCTCGACGGCCAAGGTAATGTATTGCCTCAATACGAAAATGACCCGCTGGCGAAATATATCAAACGTGAAGCGTCCTATATAGAAATTGTTGAACATCGTGATCGCATAAACGCTGCAAACCCAAATGGCATCGCACCAACCGCTGATGCAACAGCTACAGTGAGCGAGATTGCGGCAACAAACTATGATGCTGGCGACATTCTTCGTGATGGACTGGTAAATGATGAACTTGGTAGAACAAGTCGTGATATTCAGGATGAGGCAAGAGACGCATCTATGGACGCGCTCCCTGATAACTCATCGGGTTTCGGTGCATTGTCGATGGCAAGCATGACCCTTAATGAAAATTTCGAAGCCGCATCCGTACTGTCAGTTGAAAACACTGAGATCGCACAGGAGCCAACCGTCGATCTTAATCCGGTAACGCCAACCTAACCGCCATTAAGGGTGGGTTGGTCTGTTTCCAGCGATGCGACTTCTTTGACAATACGAAGCTGCTCAACAACCTCGGGCATCGCGGCAAGTGATTGTCCAACATTCTTCACCTCAGTACCGTTGCTTGCACCGTGGATATGGTGCCCAATATGGAACGTCAGCCCAGTATTTGCTGTTCCAGGGTTAGGACTTAAGAAAGCTCTCGCTGGCGTTTGGTATTTTCCTTCGAATAACCCGACCATAACTTTCGCAAAATCTTCCGGCGTCGCGAAATGCTCATTTGGGAAGTCCTCACCAACATGTATCAAAATTCCGACACCATAGTTGCTTTCGGCGTAGTCACGCGCACCAGTCGCTGCCTTGTCGAATGCTCTTAGCTCATCAGTCCATACAGTGTCTTGGGCCTGCGCCATTTGCGTCCTCGCGTAATTGACTGCGTCAGACACACACCTCTGCAACATATTGTTATTTTTATGCGTTGCAGGGCTAAATATAGACAAATCTGTGCAAAATTGCAAGCTTTTTGAAACTATCTTTCTTGTCAATCTATTATCTGAGTATTTCAGTGCATTATCTATAGCACCCCGAAACACGCCGCGCCGTATCGTTGGGATGCTTACATTGAGAATCGGAAATTTCCGTGGAAAAACAATTGAAAAGCGGTTCTGGTAATTGGCAGACCACCTCCTGTCTGATCCAATCAAAACCGTACGTTTTTGACTACGCTATTTGGATGCCGGGTTATGAAAATTATAAAGGCAGTATCGTCCAAATTTCTCCGGTTCTGCCGGTCTAAGATGATGAAAGGGAAGGGAAAATGACGGGCTGTCTAAACCCTACGATTTAGCTAGCCCCAAAAAGGAACGTGTTATGAAGCTCTGGTCAGACCGCCCAAATTCCGTCACTGCAACCGGGCGACTGATCGGTTATGCCCGTGTCTCAACAGATGATCAGCGACTGGATATGCAATTGAATGCTCTCAATCGGGCAGGATGCAATAGCATCTTTCATGACCACGGGGTATCTGGTGGGAAAGCTGAGCGGATCGGGTTGGACAAGGCGATTGAGGCTCTGGTCGAAGGCGACACATTGGTGGTCTATAAACTGGATCGGCTGGGGCGTTCTGTTCTTCACTTATCTGACCTACTAGTGCGCCTCGATAATGAAGGTATCCAATTCTGTTCACTGACAGAAGGAATTGACACAACGACACCCGGGGGCAAGCTGGTCTTTCATGTTTTTGCAGCCGTGTCTGAATTTTCGCGTGACCTGATCCGAGAAAACACATGTGCTGGATTGAAAGCTGCTCGCGAAAGAGGGGCGGTCATTGGTAGGCCTAAATCTCTGACGGATGAAGTCGTAGTCGAGGCACATCGTTTTCTCAGTCAGGATGGCAAGACGTATGAACAGGCAGCTGCGCATTTTGGTGTATCGGAAAGTACGCTAGTGAGAAGCTTTAAACGTGTTGGCCTGTACCGAACGGCTTAGAGCGTAGGCGGTTTGGGCAGTGGGCGGCAATCTGAATTGAAAGTTTCTGAATCCCACATTATCTCTCACCCGCAAGATGTGTGAGGTACTACCTCACATCTTGAAAAGGGGGCTGCTGCGCTCCCCCGTTTTATCCCCCAAAGCCTTGGCTCTTTCTGGGCGTTGAACCCATCCAGAACCATCAGACCGTATCGACGGTCAACCACTCACAAGGGAGCCTTCGGCGCTCCCCTGCACCCCATCGACTTGGCTGGCGTTCCTGCCCCCAAGACCCCAGGCCACTTCATGGAGACGAATTCATCGAGAGCAAAGGGCGTTCCTGCCCTTTGCAATCCTGACCAGGAAGGGAGCTGTCGCGCTGCCCTTCCTTGGAACCATCCGATCGACCAGAGGTGTTTCACGCCCTTGGAACCATGACAAACCCTGCGCGGATTGGATGCCGCCATCTTATCAAAGCTGGACCATGATCAAAGTGCGTTCAGACGTCCCTTGAAACCCTCTTTGGCACAGTGTGGATATCCGCTAGATTTTGTATGTCTGTGGATGCACACAACAAAGCTAGCTGCTAGGTTCAACCCATAGCTATGGAGTCGTTGAACCTTGAACGCCGTCGAAATTGAAGAAGCCATTTCCGCACTTGCTGAGCAGCCGTTTGAAGCTCAGGAGTTTCCGTATGCTTTCCTTGAAGCATTCGGCAACAAAGCCACGACGCTCAAGCGCCTTCGCACTGGGGCTTCTAACAAGTCCGATCTTGCGGGCGTTCTTCAGACCAACAACATCCACATTGCTGTCTGTGACGAGGGTGCGGTCACACAAACTTTGGCGGAACTTAAGATCAGCCCTGCCACCGCCAAAGCTAAAGCCAAATTCGTTCTCGCGACAGACGGCAATGACCTTGAGGCCGAAGACCTGACGACCGGCGAAACGATCGCGTGTGCCTACAAAGGTTTCCCCGATCACTTTGGATTTTTCTTGCCCTTGGCGGGGATAAGCACCGTCAAACAAATCCGCGAAAGCTCGTTTGACATTAAGGCGACGGGTCGCCTCAATCGTCTCTATGTCGAGCTTCTGAAGGATAACCCAGAATGGGGCACCGCCGAACGCCGCCATGACATGAACCACTTCATGGCGCGCCTGATCTTCTGCTTCTTTGCTGAAGACACTGACATCTTCTTGGAGCCCGATCAGTTCACTAAAACGATCGAACGGATGAGCGAGCGAGACTCCTCAAACACGCATGAAGTGATCAGCGAGCTGTTCCGCGCCATGAATACCAAAGCTGACGATCGCACGGCAACGGGCATTGCCCGCTGGGCGAATGGCTTTCCTTACGTGAATGGCGGGCTCTTTTCAGGCAACGATGAAGTGCCACGCTTTAGTAAGATTTCGCGATCTTACCTTCTGCATATAGGCAGCCTCGACTGGACAAAGATCAACCCCGACATCTTCGGCTCGATGATCCAGGCCGTAGCCGATGATGAAGAACGCGGCGAGCTTGGTATGCACTACACGTCTGTGCCAAACATCCTAAAAGTTCTCAATCCACTCTTCCTTGATGATTTGCACGAGAAGCTTGAAGAAGCGGGTGATAACCACCGCAAACTGCTGAATCTACGGAACCGCATATCCAAGATACGGGTTTTTGACCCTGCCTGTGGGTCTGGCAACTTCCTTGTGATCGCCTACAAAGAGATGCGGGCGATTGAAGCAGTGATTAACGAGCGTCGCGATGAATCCGACCGTCACACTGATATCCCGCTGACCAATTATCGCGGGATTGAGCTGAGAGATTTCCCCGCTGAGATCGCGCGTCTGGCGTTAATCATCGCTGAGTATCAATGCGACGTAACCTATCGTGGGCAGAAGGAAGCCTTGGCTGGTTTGCTACCCCTAGATGCGATGAATTGGATCACTTGCGGGAATGCTTTGCGGCTTGACTGGTTGAGCGTTTGTCCTCCGACTGGAAAAGGTGTGAAGATGCGCGGCGATGACCTGTTTAGCACGCCACTGGATCAGGCTGAGATTGATTTTGAAAACGAAGGTGGCGAGACTTATGTTTGTGGAAATCCACCTTTCAAAGGAGATCGCAAACAAACCCCTGAGCAAAAGTCTGATCTTTCTTTGGTATTTAAGGGGGGGAATGACTACAAAGACTGCGACTATGTTGCCGGGTGGTATTTAAAAGGGGCTGATTTTTTATCAGTAACTAAAGGCGCACTTGCATTCGTTTCTACAAGCTCGACATGTGAGGGCGAACAAGTTCAGCATATTTGGAGCCGAATATTTCGAAGTGGGGCGAAAATTACCTTCGCTCATCGACCATTCGCATGGAGAAATAATGCCAGTAACATCGCAATGGTTACTTGTGTAATCGTTGGCTTGGGCCACTTGAATGCCGAGGTTCTTGGCATCTTTGATGATGGCACTTTAAAAAATTGCAATTCAATTTCTCCTTATCTCGTTCCAGGAGACCCGACCTACGTCACCGCCCAGAAATTGCCCATTTCAAAAAACCTAAGTGTAATCGCCTCTGGAAGTATGCCGCGTGATGGCGGAAACCTCCTGATGACAAATCTCGAAAAACAAGAGCTCCTTAAAAAGTGGCCCGAGGCTCAAGACTTCTGTCGGAGGTATTCTGGTACGAGTGAATTGACTAATGGCACGGTAAGATGGTGCCTTTGGGTGGAAGATGAGGATTTGAATACTGCTCTTCAAATTCCAGAAATTTCTGATCGCATTCGGAAGGTTGAGCAGTTTCGCCTAGATTCAACAGCGAAAACTACAAACGGATATGCACGGATTCCACATATGTTTGCTCAGCGTTCCCATAAACTTGGGAACGCCATTATCGTTTCAGCAACTAGCTCTCAAAATCGAGACTACCTACCGGCGGATTGGGTCGATGACCGCGTCGTTGTTTCGAATGCTGCGTATGTTGTCTATGGAGGACAACAACACCAGCTAGCATGTGTCCTATCGCGCCTGCACCTATCGTGGGTTGCAACAGTTTGTGGGCGAATGAAGACGGACTACCGATATTCAAAAACACTGGGCTGGAATACCTTCCCTATTCCAGTTTTAACCGAAAAAAATAAAACTGATCTTAGCCGTTGCGCCGAAGATATTCTTCTGGCGCGCGAGGCCCATTTTCCAGCGACCATCGCTGACCTCTACGACCCAGAGAAAATGCCTGCCGATCTGCGCTCTGCCCACGACCGCAACGACGAGGTTCTTGAGCGCATCTACATTGGCCGCCGCTTCCGCAACGACACAGAGCGGCTGGAAAAGCTGTTCGAACTCTACACCAAAATGGCCAAAACCATGGGGGCAGCATGATCCTGTTTGAGCCTAAAGAAAACGCGTTTAATCGAATGACAATTGTTGCAGCGACTGAAGTTATTTCTGACTTTCAAACCCATAGCGACATGGGTGTCCTAGAAGTCCAGTGGGATATTCAAAAGTTCTCTAGCTCGACCAGTAAATCGGCTCGTGTGGCGAGTTGGGCTCAAGTTGCGGCAGAGATAAAACCCCAAGTGATGACCGAAATCGGAATTGTTCCGTTGGAACGTGCTTTGGTCGACATGGCGATCCAAGCACCTTACAATACAAAACAAAAACCCGAGTGGAAAAAGTTAATTGCAGGCTTGCGGTTTGATGGTTTTGAAGTCGTCGAGGAAGAGCGCGAAGTAGAAGGTGAAAACCTTTGGGGCAGTCCCAAGACCCAGAAGTTTTCAGCACTTGTTCGTATGCTCCCAACAGATGTTCCAGGCTTGGATTTCCGCGAGGCAGAAAATGAGGTTATCACTCTACTGGATCGTCACAACTTTAGCGTGGCAAAAGGACATCTTCGACAGGCGATATCCGCTTTTCAAAGAGGCGAATGGTCATCTGCGAATGGGGAACTTCGGAACTTCTACGAAAGTTACTTGAATGAGATTGCCACTAGTCTTGGCTTCATCGGTTCGGGAGACAGCAAGGCGAAGCGGGACTTTCTAGGACAGAACGACTTTCTGTTGTCAGACTACAATGAGTGGGACGCGAATAACCAAAAACCTCAGTATATTCAAGGCCTTATGAGCCGAATGCATCCACATGGCGGCCATTCGGGACTATCAGAAGAGGAAGACGCCACTTTTAGGCTCCAGATATCTCTGGTGACCGCGCGCCTTTTTCTTCGCAGATTTAACCAACGAAAGGCTTTTTAAGATGACTAAAACAGTTCCCTCCGTTTCAGTGACCTACGCCCAGAATGGTGCCTCAACCAAATCCAACGAGCTTGGCATGCGGGCGATGCAAGAGCGGGCGTATGAGAAACGGGGCGAGCAGTACCTTCTGATCAAGTCGCCGCCTGCGTCAGGCAAGAGCCGAGCATTGATGTTTGTCGCGCTCGACAAGCTCTACAATCAGGGGATTAAGCAGGCGATCGTTGTTGTTCCTGAAAAGTCCATCGGGGCAAGCTTCAATGACGAGCCGCTGAGCAAGTTCGGCTTTTGGGCGGATTGGCAAGTCGCGCCGAAATGGAACTTATGCAATTCACCTGGTACGGATGGCGGTAAGGTGAAATCGGTCAGCGCATTCCTTGAAAGCGACGACAAGGTTCTTGTATGTACCCACGCCACGTTTCGCTTTGCCGTTGAAAAGCTTGGGATAGAGGCGTTTGATGATCGTCTGCTTGGGATGGATGAATTCCACCACGTTTCAGCAGGCGAAGACAATATACTCGGAAAGCAGCTCAATGAGTTCATAATCCGTGATCGCGTACATGTCGTTGCAATGACGGGCAGCTATTTTCGCGGTGATGCAGCGCCAATCCTCTTACCCGAGAACGAGACCAAGTTCGATACCATCACCTACACCTACTATGAGCAGTTGAACGGATATAAGTACCTAAAAACGCTTGATATTGGTTATTTCTTCTATTCGGGTTCTTATGCCGAAGACATCTTGAAGGTACTCGATGCGAACGAGAAGACTATCCTGCATATTCCTAATGTGAACTCCCGCGAAAGCACCAAGGACAAACACCGTGAGGTCGAGCACATCATTGACGCACTTGGCGAATGGCAGGAGATGGACCCTGTAACAGGGTTTCATATTGTTAAAACGCCAGAGGGACGAATTCTAAAGATTGCTGATCTAGTCGATGATGAAACATCAAAACGGGACAAGGTTTCGGCTGCGTTGAGAGACCCTGCGCAGAAGAATAACCGTGATCATGTGGACATCATTATAGCCCTTGGCATGGCCAAGGAAGGCTTTGACTGGATTTGGTGTGAGCATGCGTTGACTGTTGGCTATCGTGCTAGCCTTACCGAGATTGTGCAGATTATCGGGCGCGCAACGCGTGATGCAGAAGGAAAATCACGCGCGCGGTTCACCAACCTCATTGCCGAGCCCGATGCAGCCGAAGCCGCCGTCACTGAGGCGGTGAATGATACGCTTAAGGCGATCGCTGCCAGCTTGCTCATGGAACAGGTGCTGGCCCCGCGTTTCAACTTCTCGCCCAAGAGCGCCAAAAGCGGACCGGTTGAAGGCTTTGATTACGGTGAAGGCGGTTATGACGCTGCAAAAGAGAACGTCGGGTTTAACGAAGCCAGTGGTCAGTTCCAGATCGAGATCAAAGGTTTGGCAGAACCGAAGAGCAAAGAGGCGGCCCGCATCTGCCAAGAGGATTTAAATGAAGTGATCACTGCCTTTGTTCAAGACAAGACCACGATCGAGCGCGGGCTTTTTGATGAAGAGCTTGTTCCTGAAGAACTGACGCAAGTGCGTATGGGTAAGATCGTTGGTGCAAAGTTTCCTGAGCTCGATGCCGAGGATCAAGAAGCGGTTCGTCAACACGCAGTCGCAGCATTGAATTTGACCCAGAAGGCGAAGGAAGTTGCCCTTTCAAGTTCGGATGACCCGCAGGCAAGTGGCAATACTGCTCTTATTGATGGCGTGAGGAAGTTTGCAATGGATGTTCGGGAGCTGGACATCGACCTGATCGATCAGATCAATCCTTTCAGTGAGGCCTATGCGATCCTGGCTAAGACCATGAGCGAAGAAAGCCTCAAACAGGTGCAAGCTGTGATCTCTGCAAAGAAAGTTCAGCTTTCACCTGAAGAAGCGCGCGATTTGGCGCGACGTGCTGTAAAATTCAAGCAAGAGCGCGGACGCTTGCCGTCGATTACTTCAGCCGATGCATGGGAAAAGAAGATGGCCGAAGGCGTAGCCTTTCTTGCCCGCATGAAGCAGGAGGCCAAAAATGGCTAAAGAATTTACCGAAGATGATGATGCCCTCTTGGCTGAGCTTGGCGTTGACGTGGAGGTCAAGAAAGCTGTTAGCCGAACTCCACGCGAAGAGCGCATCATTGCCGGTTTTGAAGAGGTACAGCGCTTCACCGAGGAACACGGTCGCGCACCGCAACATGGCGAAGATCAAGATATTTTTGAGCGGCTTTATGCAGTCCGTTTGGACCGTATCCGAGAGTTACAGGAATGCACCGAATTAGTTTCAGAACTTGACCATCAAGGCCTGCTGGAAGGTGCGGTGCAGGTATTGTCCGCAGATACAGAAGAGCTTGATGACGATGCACTTCTGGCTGAACTTGGCATAGAAGTTGAAGCGCCTTCAATCACCGAACTGAAGCACGTCCGATCAACGGCAGAGAAAAAGGCCGCTGAAAACATCGCAAACCGCGAAAAATGTGAGGACTTCGATACCTTCAAGCCATTGTTTGAAAACATTCAGAAAGAACTCGCATCTGGGCTACGCGAAACCAGAAAGTTTGAGTTAAAGGCTGAGATTGAACCAGGCCGATTTTTCATCGTTGGAGGCCAGAAAGCCTACGTTGCGGAGATGGGCGAGACCACTCTGACAGATCAAGGCCGGACGGACGCAAGGCTGCGGATAATTTTTGACAATGGAACGGAAAGCAACATGCTTATGCGCTCGCTGCAAAGAGCGCTTAACGCAGACGGTGATGCCGGACGTCGGATTACCGAGCCGAGTGCTGGTCCCTTGTTTTCTGATCAGACAATCGACGGCGACGAGGCAAGTGGCACGATCTACGTATTACGAAGCAAATCTAATCACCCCCTCGTCGCTGAAAACCGCGAGTTGGTTCACAAGATCGGCGTGACGAATATGAGTGTGGAAAAGCGTATTGCGGGGGCGCAGCTTCAGCCAACTTTTCTGATGGCTAACGTTGAAATCGTAGCAACCTACGAACTCTACAACATCAACCGCACAAAGCTGGAAAATTTGATCCACCGCATTTTTGAGCCTGCACGTTTAGGTATCGAAATCATGGATCGTTTTGGGCGCCCTGCTGTGCCGCGCGAATGGTTTCTCGTTCCACTATTTGCAATCAAGGAAGCTGTCGAAAAGATCAAAGACGGGACAATCAAAGATTTCGTTTATGAGCCGACGTCGGCGTCGTTAATTCTTCGATACTCTAAGGAAAACAAGAAATGAGCGGGAGCGAAGCTGAAGTTGGTTCTGTTTGGCGGCGGTGGGATTTGCACCTGCACGCGCCTGGTACGAAATTGGCCAATTGTTTTGGGAAGCCCGAAGACGCCGTTCTCAAGGCCTACGTTGAGAAACTCGAAGCATCCGAAGTCAAGGTCTTTGGTATTACAGACTATTTCTCTTTCGACGGTTACTTGTCAGTGGTGAAGGCGTATCGAGAAGCATATCCAGATGGCGAAAAGCTTTTCATTCCCAATATTGAGTTTCGTCTTCTCGAAACAGTCAGTTCTGACGGGAAAAATGTTCACACACATGTACTCATTGACCCGTCGGTCGCGACCGAGCAAAAACTCGCGACGTTCCTCAGTGACTTATTTACCCACATAACACGAAGCGGTGCGCGACTTCGTTGCAGTGAACTGTCCTCGGAGGCAGAGTTCATGCAGGCCACAGTTGGGCTCAATGACCTAATTGCAGCCCTAGACAAGGTTTTCCCAGACAAAACCTGCTACATGATTGTGACCGCTGCTTCAAATGACGGCCTACGCGGAGTTGACGGGCAGTCGCCGCGAAGCATGTCTATCTCCGACGAGCTGGATAAAGCCAGTAGTGCATTCTTCGGGGCAGCCAAAAGCAGTGAATATTTCCTTGGCGCAGATCGTTACGAGGACGACTCGCCTTCGGAACCAAAACCAGTGTTCACAGGATCAGACGCGCATTCATTTGACGAACTTTCAAGATTGTCGGGTGATGAGACAGGCTTCGACGCAACATGGATCAAGGCTGACCTATCGTTTCGTGGGCTGAGGCAGACTCTCTTCGAGCCTAAAGGCCGTGTGCACATTGGAGAACAGCCCACTGTGCTACAACGCCAAGATCAAGATGCAACACGGTTTATCGCTGAGCTGCGGATCGATCAAGTTGCTGGGTATTCAGGTGGAAACGGGTCGTGGTTCAAAGATGTAGTCATCCCTTTTAATCCTGAACTGACGGCAATCATTGGAAACAAGGGAAGCGGCAAGAGTGCAGTTGCTGATATTATTGGCCTGCTTGGTGAGTCACGGCAGTTCGAACATTTTTCATTTCTTACTGACAAAGCGCAGAATCGAAAATTCCGCCAGAAGGGTTACGCTGAGAATTTTGTTGGAACCTTGTCTTGGGCTAGTGGCGCAAAGCCAGAGAAACGTCTCGATCAGGATGTAGACCTGCGAAAACCCGAGGTGGTGAAGTATCTTCCCCAGAACTACTTCGAAAGCCTGACCAATGAGATCGAAGTCAAGGCGTTCAGAGAAGAAATCGAAGAGGTTGTGTTCTCGCACGTCGAAGAGTCTGACCGGATGGGAAAATCGACATTCACTGAACTTGAAGACCTGAAAACCATGCAGAGCAAGAGCGACATAAGTGCGTTGAAAGTGCAGCTCCGCGAATTGAATATCGAAATTGTCGATCTTGAGGGACAGGCCGACCCTGCGACCAAGGCCGCGCTGGCCGAACAACTCAAGCAAAAGCAGGAAGAGTACCGCGTTCTCGAAACCTCAAAGCCGACCGAAGTTGTAAAGCCCGAGGGTGAAACCGAAGAGCAGAAGGCCATTGCGGATCAGATTTCCAAAATTAGGCAGGATCAGACTGATCTTGAAACGCGCGGCAAGGACGCCGTTGAGCAGCTTTCTACGCTCAAAACTGATCTGGTAGCTCTTGGCGGTATTAAAGAAGCAGTTGCTGGGCTTGATGCGCAAATTAAGACTTCCAAGGAAGAGCTGCGGGCATCCTGCACTCGGTTAGGTCTTGATATTGATGCAATCATCAAATATCGGATCGACACTGCTACGATTGATAGCAAGATCACTGAAATTTCGTCAGCAATAAAGAAACTCGAAGCAGACAGCGAAGTAGTTGTCACAGACACAACAGAGCTTTCTTCACTCGTCAGCGTTCCCGATCTACGCCGCGCGCACCAGTTTCTCTCTGAAAAATTGAAGATATTGCAGGAAACTCTCTCTGCTCCGCAACGCCGCTATCAACGCTATGTTCAGGCCATGTCAGATTTGACTACGAAGATGGTGGCCGTCATGGGGGAGGACGAGAACGCCAAGTCTGGAACGATCAAGGACATTGAAAAACGCATCCGCTACATTGAGCAAGACCTGACCGCTAAACTCGAAGAAAAGTACACTCAGCGCCATGGAATCGCACGGACAATCTTCAAAGCCAAAAAGAAGGTGCGCGCGTTCTACGAGGCGCTGAAGTCAAGTGTTGAACAACAATTGGCTACTGTGCGCTCAGGCGAGTTTGAAGTGACAATTGATGCCTCGTTTGTACCATTGCACGAATTTCCAGAACGGTTCTTTGATCTTGTAAATCAAGTTTCGAGCGGACCGTTTCGCGGTGCTTCGCAAGGCGGCGCGGCACTAGAGGAACGCGTAACCGAAACGGATTGGAACGATGTGGATAGCGTTCTGGCTTTCGCGAAAGGTATAATCGAAGCAATCCGCACTGAGGACATGAGTAAGCAGGTCAAAGATATCAAGCGTCTCTATGATCTGTTGTTCTCGTTTGAGTATTTTGATGCGCGGTACGAATTGCGTTTGGGTGGCAAAAACCTTAACCAGCTTTCGCCTGGCGAGAAAGGTCTGCTACTTCTGGTTTTTTATCTCCATCTAGATAAAGAGACGACGCCGCTCATTATCGATCAACCCGAAGACAATCTCGATAATGACAGTATTTTCAGTGTTCTGGCGACATGTATCAGACAAGCAAAGAAAAACCGTCAGGTTATTCTCGTAACGCATAACCCGAACCTTGCGGTCGGCGCTGATGCTGAGCAAATTCTTTATGTGTCATTGGATAAAGCGGCGGACTACAAATTTTCTTATGAGTCTGGCTCAATTGAAAACCCGAGAATCAATGATTTGATAGTCAAAATTCTTGAGGGCTCGAAACCTGCATTCGTGCAGCGAAGATTGAAGTACCAAATCAAATAATTAGCCGCACCCGAGTGGGCCGTGCTGTCGTGAACCAAGCCTGCTAAAGCTGTCTCGGCCATGCGGCTTCCATCACTTGCGCTCAGAATGCCAGCCAATAGAGGCTGACTTTTCTCCTTCATTGAAGAGGGGCCTGCGGCCCCCAGGCCATCAAGACCTGAACGCCCTTTGGGGCGCGCACAGCGTGTATCCCCGTCCTTCCGCACTCCTTCGTCGTTTGTGCAGGGCGGGTGATCCCCCTCACGCCGTGCGGGTCTTGATCGCCATCCCCCGCTCATTGGCGCGGGCCTAGTCCAGTTGCATTCGCAACCGGCTATCTAGGAAAGGAAAAGCCAATGAAAAATGACATTTATCAGAAAGTGACTGACAAGATTATTGCAGATTTAGAGAAAGGCGAACTCACTTGGCTGAAGCCTTGGAGCTCTGCAAACACAGATGGGCGGATCATTAAGCCGCTACGTCATAACGGTTTGCCCTATAGCGGGATCAACATTTTGATGTTGTGGGGCGCAGCGATGGAAGGCGGATATGCATCGCCCTACTGGATGACCTTCAAGCAGGCCAAGGAGTTTGACGCTCATGTCAAAAAGGGTGAGCGCGGCAATCTGGTCGTGTATGCCAACACCATCACCAAGACCGAAGAAACGAGCGACGGCGGCGAAGAAGAACGCAAAATCCCGTTCATGAAGGGCTATTCTGTGTTCAACGTTGAGCAGATAGAAGGCTTGCCCAATCACTACTATGCAGAGCCGCCGAAGATCATTGACCCTGTTTTACGGATTGAACACGCGGACGGCTTTTTTGCCAAGACGGGCGCAGATGTTCGCCACGGCGGAAACCGCGCTTTTTACAGTGGCGGCAGCGATTATGTGCGGATGCCATTTTTTGAATCGTTTCGCAGCCCTGAAGCCTATTATGCGACTTTAGCGCATGAGCTGACCCACTGGACGAAGCACAAGAACCGCCTTGACCGTGAATTTGGACGCAAAAAGTGGGGTGATGAAGGCTATGCCCGCGAGGAATTAGTTGCGGAGCTCGGCGCTGCGTTTCTTTGTGCTGATCTGGCATTGACGCCGGAACCTGGTACGGATCATGCGGCCTATATTCAAAGCTGGCTCAAAGTCCTGAAAGACGACAAGCGCGCAATCTTCAGCGCAGCCGCTCATGCGCAGCGCGCTGCGGATTTCTTGAACGGGTTTCAGGATGAAGAGGCGAAAGCAGGAGCGGCGGCATAGCTGCTCCACACTGGAATGAAAATTCGCGGCTGGCCTGATGGCCAGCCGCGCAAAGGCTAAAACCCTGGCATGCGGGATGCCAGTTCGGCCTCAATGTTTTCCAAAGAGCTTAGAGCTGTTCGGCGATCTTCTGAGCCGCGTGGCACAGCAGAAAAAGCATTGAACGTTTCTTTGAAAAGACCATGCAACTCCGCAGTGCTGCGGGATGCTGCTTCAAATCGTGAGACGAGTTTCATGTGATCCTCCTTTCTCAAGGGAGGCCCCGAACCACTCAGGGCCTTTCGGCCCGCACACACATCAAAGGCGCTTGATGGTTCGGTAGGTCTGTTTTCCTTGGCTGTTGGTGGATCGCTCAAAAACGCGCCGCGTTATGAATGCGGTGTTTTGCCGTAGTGCTGATGTTGGATGGCCTGATCAGAGGGCTTGCTAATGCGGTCGCCTATTCCCGCTGTGCGACTGCACGCTTTGCTTAATCTTTTGGAAAATTTGGACGTTCTGGACTGTATGCCTTTTGTGGCAACGCCGTGCTTTGGGCTGGTTTTTGCCACGGGCTGTTCTGACGCCTTTGTCTGAGGTGGCTTACATAGAGACGCTTTGTATCCCTGACCGGACGCATATCAGCTTTCAATATCCTGCCCGCGCCAGTTCGCGTGCCGCTCACCCGTGTTGGAAATGACATCTGATCTTTTGCATCCGGTCTTTGGGAGCGCGTTAGCAAGCCAACCCAAACAAAGGAGAAACATCATGGCACGCGAAAACCAAAACCAAGAGCACAAGGCACCTGACTATCTGGCCTGGCATGTCGTCCAAAAAGGCGACAAATCCTTCTGGAACAAAGTCGGAGCGGCATGGTCGCACAAAGACGCCAAAGGCTACACGCTTCAGCTTGAAACCCTGCCGATCAATGGCCGTATCGTTCTGCGCTTGCCGCTTGAAGACACGTCCGAACCTTCTGACGATGCGGGGCGCGCATGAGCGCCCCCATCAGCAGCCAGATTGACTGGCACGGCGTAACGATACGCATCGTTTTTTGGAAGCGTCGCTGGAATTCAGACTTTGATCATTTGGAGATCACCACCATGAACGACGCGCAAATCCCGATCACAGAAACCGGCTACCGCTCGCATTTCTTGCCTGATGGTATCGTGCAAGAGCATGGCGGGCCTGAAGCTTATGTTCTCGCTTGGCTCGACCATGAAGCCGACAGCGCGGCATGGAAAAAACGTGAAAAGGCATCGCGTCAGATGTCGCTCTTTTAGAGCGCATCCTGCCAGCGGGGGTTCGTCCTGTGTCCTCGGACACGGGACGCTTGTTTTCATTATAGGTGCAGGCATTTGATCTACTATTATAGATCAAAGCCTTTTGGTGATCTGTAATAGTAGATCGTGACTTGCTTGGCGTGTTGAAGGTGTGATATATTATTCTATATCAAGAGTAGTTCTTGATGTGTGAAAGTAGATCAGAAAATGAGTTACGCTAGCGAAAACATCGCCGCTTCCCTGAAGTCGGCACGTGAAAACAAGGGGTTAAGTCAAAGAGAGCTTAGCGCTCGCTCAGGCGTGCCGCAATCGCATATCTCAAAGATCGAGAGCAACGCAGTCGATCTGCGGCTTTCAAGTCTTGCGTCACTTGCCCATGCGCTTGATCTTGAGCTGACGATGATACCACGAAAATCGGCACCGGCAGTCAGATCGATTGTGCGCAGTACGGGCAGTCATAAACCCCAAAGCAATAACGATGCGTTGCGCGAGCTTGCGCGCGCGCAACGTGCTCTTGATACACTGCCCAAGGCTTTGCATGAGGGCCCTGCGATGGAAACGCTGCAAAGACAACTTCAAGAAATGAACAACTTCCGCAATATCTTGCAGGAAACTGACGCGATCAAAAGTATGCGCAGCGCACTTGAGGCGGTCGAGAACTCTGGGGGGCTCAAGAGCCTCGAAAAAATTGCCAAAGATGCTCAGCGTCTCCGCAATATGTTGGCGCACAGCGTACCATCACAGATGATCGATCAACCAACTAGCAGACCGGCTTATAGTCTGGATGAGGATGGCAGTGATGGCTGATGTATCTGTTCTAAATGTTGAGCTTTATGGTGAAACCATCGGAACGCTGACACGCGTCGCGGGGGATCGCAGTCTGTTCGCGTTCAACGAAGAGTATATCGAAAACCCTGACCGCCCAACACTTGGCCTATTCTTCAAGGATGAGTTCGGCGAGCTGCGCACGGAATTTAAGCCTGTCCAAAAACAGGTCATGCCATTCTTTTCAAATCTCTTGCCGGAGGGGCACTTGCGTAAATACCTCGCAGAGCAAGCAGGGGTTAATGCCGAGCGCGAATTCTTTTTGCTATGGGCGTTAGGGCGCGACCTTCCCGGTGCGATAACAATCAAACCAGCGGACGGGGAAATATGGCCACCAGAGGCCGCGCATGTGGATGGCGAAGACGCGCCAAAATCCAAAGACAACATGCTTCGGTTCTCTCTTGCCGGTGTTCAGTTGAAATTCTCAGCCGTTGAGGGCGCGAGTGGTGGGCTGACTATTCCCGCGTCGGGCATCGGCGGTGATTGGATCGTCAAGCTGCCTTCACGGGAATACATGGGCGTTCCCGAAAACGAATTCTCGATGATGCGGCTGGCCAGCATGCTCGGCATGGACGTGCCTCGAATTGATCTAGTCGATATCGACAGTATCGCAAATCTGCCTGACGGCACGGATCGCTTTGGGACTAAGGCCTTCGTGATCGAACGCTTTGACCGGCATCCTAGCGGAGAGCGCGTGCACATAGAGGACTTCGCGCAAGTCTTTGGCGTCTATGGCGAAGACAAATATAAGAAAGCGAGCATGCGAAACATAGCTGCCGTCATCGGAGCGGAAGGATCGGATGAAGACATTCGTGAATTCATACGTCGCCTGACTTTCAGCACACTGATTGGCAACGGAGACATGCATCTCAAGAACTGGTCGCTGATCTATCCTGATCGACGCACCGCCGCTCTGTCGCCAGCCTATGATTTTGTTTCGACAGTCCCTTACATTAAGGGTGATAGCTTCGCACTGAACTACAGCCGAGTTCGGGATTTTGCGGCCTTTGATGAAGATGAAATTTCCCATCTTGCCGCGAAAGCTGCGTTGCCGGAAAAGATGGTTCTTGATGTTGCACGAGAAACTGCCAGCGACTTTGTATCGCTCTGGAAGCGTGAAAAAGATGCCTTGCCGATGCTGGCGGACGTGAAGGCAGCGATTGATGCACTACTGCCAACTTTGCCTTTGCTGAAAGAGCACAAATAGAAAGATTGTTTTATGAAGATATTTCCAAGTTGCGAAGTGAAGGTGTTATCTGAGTGTTTGCCAGGGCAGTTGGTTCGTATGCTACGTTCTGGATTGGCTCATTTCTATTGTATAGTTTGCTCCACTCCGATGGACGGAAAAGTTGGGATCGTTTGGATGGACGGCAACACGGCAAAATTTGATATGTACGATGAAGCGGATACCGAAGCGGTTCTCGCCTACAATGGCGAGCTGATTTGGGAGGTGGACCAAGATGGGCCATTCGAACCACCAATACGAAAAATTTTCGACCAGTCAGGGTGCCTAGTGGTCGCACAAGAAGCAAGGTATCTGAATGTGACCCGACCCGATCAAATCCCAAGCATCAAGTTGCAATTGAATTTAGATGATGGGTCTGTTGGACAGTATCAGGAGCGGACGAGAGATGCCGCGATATTCGGTTCTTGGAAATTGTTCCTCGAAGATGTTGATCGTCCAATAGAAAACAGAACGAAAATAGCCGAGTTCTGTGTGAAGGCAGGTGACTGATGTCAAAAGTATTCTTTTCCTACTCTCATGCAGACGAAGAGTTGGCTGATATGCTGCAAAAGCATCTAGCTGCCATGAAAAACAATGGCTTGATCACGACGTGGCATGACAGATGCATTCGGGCAGGTGATGAGTTCGGTCACGAGATAGACAAGAATCTCAACGATGCAGACGTTATCTTGCTGCTGATCAGCTCAGACTTCATTGCATCTCGGTACTGCTATGAAATTGAGATGGCGCGGGCTATCGAACGGCATGAAGCAGGGGAGGCGCGAGTCATACCAGTTATTCTGAGGCCTTGCGATTGGCATGATACCCCCTTTGGCAGGCTCCTTGCTGCGCCAAAAGATGGAAAGCCGGTACGTAAATGGCCTGATCTTGATGAAGCATTTCTAGATGTCGTCAATGCGATCAAAGCAGGTATTAAAAAGCCAGCCTTAAAGGCTGCTGCGCAGCCGGTAAGTGCACCGGCGACAAACGCTGAGGCGTTGGTGGATAGACCAAGGTCTGCAAACCTTCGCGTGAAGAAATCATTCACTGAGGCTGACAAGGATCAATTCTTGGATGACGCCTTTGATTTGATGAAGCGCTATTTTGAGAATTCTTTGAGCGAGCTCGCAGATCGATACCCTGAGCTTTCTTCACGCTTCCGTCTTGTTGACGCCAATAGGTTCACGGCTGTTATCTACCGCAATGGTGACGACATTGCCCGCTGCAAAATTGTACTTGGGGGAATGTTCGGAAAAACCATCACATACTCTGCGAACGATCAGGCAAGTGACAATAGTTGTAATGAAAGCCTGAGCATCGATGCCGATGATCAGCATATTTACTTGTCAGCCATGGGCATGCCGTTTGGCGGCAATATTGCTGACAAGAAATTAACTACGGAAGGCGCTGCTGAATATTACTGGTCGATCTTGATGCAGCCGCTGCAATAACAACCCTCATTAGCCGCGTCGCTACCTCTCAAGGTCATGGCCAGGATCGTCGCGCGTATTGTTTCTTTTTCTGACGTTTTGGGCAGGGCGCTCTTTCGAAGTGTTCTTGAAAGCCGCCCGTGCATTGTCCATTTGCTGTCTCAGGCGTTTCAACCGCTCATCTGCGCTTGGCTGATCCCGCGCAGTTTTTCTGTTCCTCGCAATTTCGCGCTGTTGCCTGAGGTAATCTAAGCGGTCAGATGCGCTCGGAGAAGCGGCTTTCGTGGCAGTCATTTTTTGTTGTTCTCGTGTGTCGGCGACCGGTGACTGCTCGCTTTCTGGCACAACTTTCGACCTTTCCAATCTTGGTTTGACCAGAGGTTCATGGCCGCGCTTCATCAGGCGATAATTGGCAGTATCAAAATGAAGCTCTTTGAGGGCCTGGGCGTGCTTAGCGCGCATTTCCTTGACCTCGACTTGAAGTATTCTGCGGTCGGAAAGCTGCGCGTTGATCAAAGTTTGACGTTGCTCACGATCTCTCTGTAACGCCCAGAGTGCTTCCATCTGGTTTTGCTTTTCTGTCGCCGACCGCTTGCCAGTCAGCCGATCCCAAAGCCCGCGCGCGCCCTTACGCAGACGCACAGCACGCTGGACAACTTCCTGTTCAAAGCGTGCATTTTGATTGGTATCAAGTTTTGTACGTTCATCAGTATGGCTTTTCGCCATGATCGCACACCGTGCTTCCAATGCATTGGTGTCTTGTCTGGCATTCTCACGCGCTTTGGCCATGTGCAATTGCACCCTGGGCAAGATGTCATCAGCAATGCGTTGTCGTGTTCTGTCGACGCTTGGTAGCTTTGCGGGTTCGCCAAGCCGCGCCTGAATCTCCTTGGCCTTCTTGCCGATTGCGCGTGGGGCCGAAATCACTTCACCTTCAAAGGTGACTACGACATGACCGCGCCTGTCGCCCCGCGCCAGATACAGACCACGCTCTTCAAGCGCGTGAGAAAAGGATTGCCGTGAATCCGAAATCGCCCAAGCTTCTTGAATGTCTCCCTTGAGTTGCCCCGCATGTCGCCCAATCCGTTTGGCTTGTTGCCATTCCGCGAGATTGAAATTGCGTGGATCGCGGTCCTTCGCATCAGCAAGGCCGCGCGGCATTTGCCATCCATTTTCGAGATAGAGTTGCCGTGAGACTTCCATGAGCTTGTTCTTGAAGAATGACATCGGTTTAGCAGTCATGGTTTCGGCATCAATCCGGCTCCATACGGCATGGCAATGCCGCCGCCCCTCTTTTTCGTGAAACACGATGACGCGCGGTTGACCAGCAAGACCATGTTTCTCTTCGATGGTTTTCAGCACAGATTCAAAAGTTTCGATCCGAACGTTTTCTTGCTCAGGCGGATTCAGGGAGACAGAGAAAAGATACTGGCGGCATTTCGTTCCTTTGGCCACCGCTTCCGCTTCCCGCAGCGCGCCGACAATATCCTCAGACAGAAAACCACGCACATCATGAACTTCGACATGCTCATTCTCTTCGGTTTTCAACAAATGAAGCCCAAGCTGTTTCGCGCCGCCCCGTTGTGAACCTTTCAAGATCATGACGGCTCCACATCGGAACGATGGCCGAGCGCGCGCAGCAATTCGCGCCGCATCAATGCAATATCTGCGCAGGCGCGGCGAAGGTCACGTTCGGTATCAGGCAAGACTGGCATGGCACCGATATTTGCTGCGCGTGCGAGTTGGTTCAAATTATTGGCGATCCGGGAGTTACCGAGCATTGCCAGTAGACGTGCAAGACTGGCCTCGTCTTTGACTGGTCTTCGAGTCCGCGAACGCGCGCGCTTTGTGCCAGCACCTTTGCCATCGAAGACTTTCCGCTTGATGTAACCACCAAGCGGCTCGTCCCCAGCTAACTCTTCAAGGCGTGCGCGTTCATCAAAGGTCAGCCGCAAAGAGAATGGCGGCAGCTTCTTGCGGCGCTTCTTTCCAGCTATGGTATTGAAATTATTGCCTGATGTGCTCATCACCGCACCTCAGATCGTCTAGATCATGCTGTGCGAGATGGGTTTCCCATTCGAGGAGAGTGTCAAAGAGAGAGTTCAAACTATCTCTCTCTAACTGCACCACCTCTCCCCCATAGAACAACGACTTACGCGAGCACTCAATGCGCTCCGAATTGCCCGATACGGAACAATACGGGAGCAAACGGGTGCAATACCCGTGCGATCCGTACAATTCCCGTACAAAATGGTAGTGAGCGTTCACCTGCTGTTCCCGATTCGGAAAAGAAAAACGCCCTGCCCTCAGCAAAGGGCAACGGCGTCAGATCGAATAGCAAAGCTAGCCAGCTTCCTGCTCTGGATGCTCCGAAACAGCACCTCAATGCAATGTCCGAGTACGCCAAAGATAGGCACAAGCGGGCGGCGATGGCGCTGGGTAATGCTCTCACGGAGGGCCTGAGTCATCATGGGCTGGCCTGACGATCATTCTGATGGCTCGCTTGAATGCCGGTGAGCGCGCGATGCTGGCCGACTCCGTCCTCAATAGCCTAACTGAAGATCACGCGTACAAAGTGGCATCCATGGCACTCTTTGGTGTCCTGCATGGCGAGGTGCTGTGATGACTTATCAACGTCGCGCTCTCCCCCTCCAGGCAACACCGGATGAGATTGAACGTCTGATCTATTACATGTCGGATGTTGCCGAGCTAGCTGAGACTGATTTCGCCAAGGGCTTTGCCCACTCGATCATGCACGATCTGGTCTCTGACCTGATCACCCTTGATCCAGATCAGGGGGGCGACTTTCAGCCGTTCGAGTAGCCGCCAAGCCCTGCGCCTGACCGCGCGGGGCCAAACCACAGGCTCTCATGAGCGATTTTGATTTTCTTGGCACGACAAGAGTACCCGACGCCGTCGGGTAGGTCAATTTATGTAGCCTGTACATGGCGCTGGAGACGACGGTCCTAACC
>Ga0209826_1000726_pt1 | contig 23575 bp, 20 predicted proteins | sample GOMGulsemesocosm_5_FD_184637 | JGI IMG/M metagenome (GOLD analysis project Ga0209826, IMG submission 184637) | Methane-oxidizing microbial communities from mesocosms in the Gulf of Mexico - GOM15C Gulf of Mexico (SPAdes) (version 2) | ecosystem: Environmental > Aquatic > Marine > Cold seeps... | reverse complement strand
TAAACAGTTATGTGCAGAACGAACAGCGAGAGTTGTTGTTCAACGTTGATGAGGGATCTGGTGACATGGTGGTTCGTGTCGTTGATCGAGAAAGTGGTGAGTTAATTCGTCAAATTCCAAATGAGGTCGTGCTGGACTTGGCGGCAAAGGCGAAGGCCAACGAACCGCTTCAGTTAATCAACATGCACGGCTAGGTTTTTTAGGTAGATCTTAAGCGCACTTTTGGTGCGTTTTTTTTTGCACCTAAGAAAATGCGGCAAGAGGTTGCCGGAAAGAGTGGGCATGAAATTACAATAGATAAAGATTATACCCCGTAATTGCCTAGTGCAGGGAGTGGTTCGTTTTTTGCATTACACATTGGGTGTCTTGAGATCAATCGAAGCGTTATAGATCATATTTAGTGGATTTCAAGTGTCACGGTCTTAATTATGCCGTTTTCAGATCAAAGCGATCTTGAAGAAGCGGCTTATGATGCCGATAAACCTTTGTGAAACGCACGAACCGGGTCGTAACGATGGAATCAGTTGGTAGTAGCATAATAAGTGCTTTAGGCGCTGGATCGGGTATCAACAGTGGTGCTTTGGTCAGTCAGCTCACGGAAGTTGAAAAAGCGCCACGTCAGCAGCAAATTGACTCTAAGAAAGAGACGTTAGAGTCGAAAATTTCAGATTTCGGCTTAATTCGCAGTGCGTTATCTACCCTACAAGAGCAGGCAAAGGTTCTTTCAGACTCGGAGACCTTCAACAGCAAGAGTGCCAGCTTTAGCGATAGTCAGGCATTTATCCCTGTTTCTCTCAACGAAGATGCCCCCGTAGGCAGTTATTCGTTTGAGGTGCTGGATGTGGCTCAGTCGCAATCACTTTCTTCAGGTTTGCCAGCCTTGAGTGATCCGACGAGTAACATTGGCAAAGGCACCATGACGATTGATTTCGGCGCTTGGGATCCCGCCGCTCCGCCGCTAGATTTCACCCCTAATAGCGAGAAAGATGCTCTCGTTATTACCATCGATGACGAAAATAACTCTCTCAACGGGCTGAAAGAGGCCATTAACAAAGCCGATGCCGGTGTTAACGCCAGTATCATTAACGACGGCAATGGCTATAGGTTGTTGATCACCGCTGAGTCTGGGTTGTCTAACCAACTTTCAATCAGCGTAGAAGAAGACGTAACCGCACCAGGCCTCTCCGGTTTTGAGTATAACGAAACAACTCAGAATTTAGTTGAAGCTCAAGCGGGTAAAGATGCGAGCTTGAAAGTCAATGGTCTGTTGGTATCGAGAAGCTCCAACAACATAGACGATGTTTTAGAGGGCTTTGAATTTAGCCTAGCTAAGGCCGATCCGGGTAATATCGTTAATGTCACTATTACCGAAGATAAAGCGGCAGGTGAGCAAGCGGTTAGAGATTTCGTCGAAACATTTAATGAATTTTTGAAGGCAATTGAGCCTGCCGTTGGTGTCGATAGCGAGACCGACGAGAAGGGCAGTCTTGAGCGAGATCCGACGGCTAGATCGTTGCAAGCACAGTTGCGCAACTTGATTGCCAGTGCGGTGCCTGGCGTTGACTCCGGTTTTAGCTCGCTGACCCATGTCGGTATTCGTACCGAGCTAGATGGCACCTTGTCTATTCATGAAGACGACTTTCAGGCGGCCTTTGATGACAATTACGAATTAGTCAAAGATCTGTTTAGTTTGCAGGCCAGTTCGACCAGCGACAAAATTGTGGTTAACAGTGCTCGCGAATCGGCTGTTCCGGGTACCTATGATGTCGCTATTACACAAGATCCCGAAAAAGGGCAACTGGTAGGGGCCGCGGCCTCTGGGACGCTTTTGGCCGATTTGGCGCAAGCTTCTACCATTGGCAACTATACCGGTGTTGCTTCAGCTTTCACGGGTACGGATTTGGCGACTCAGGGCGCCGTGGCGGGAGATTACGGTTTTGATATAACCGTTGATGGCGGATCATTGATCAGTATTGATTTGCCCATCGCCGATTATGCGGACGAAGCAGCAATCGCGACAGCGCTACAGACCCAATTTGATGATAACAACGTCTTGGCGGATATCATTCATAATGGTTCTGAATTTGTCGTCACTTCGCGAACGCAGGGCGCAAACTCCAGTGTTCTCATTGGTAACGTAGATCAAAATACTCCAGGAGAATTTGGGTTAGAGTTCGGTATCCCGACGGTTGGCTCAGGCCCGGCCGCTGACGAGTATGACTTCACCATTACCGTCAACGGGACTGACTCGGGCAACATTCATTTATCGCTTGGGACTTACGCGTCTCAAGACGAGTTGGCCGATCATATTCAGGCGCAAATTAATAATGACGCCACACTTAAAGCCAACGGTGGTGAGGTAGATGTGATTTGGAACACCGATCACTTCGAAATCACCTCGCGCCGATATGGCGACAATTCCAATGTAACGATTACCGCGGTTGGCGGTTCTGCAGCCGATTTAGGGTTGAGTACCGGTGTCAGTACATCGGGCAAAGATGTGGCGGGTACTTTTAACGGCGTAGTAGGTTTCGGGGTAGGCAATGTTCTACTGCCGAAACTCGATTCAGATCCCTACGGCATTAGCCTGTTGGTGCAGCCGGGCGCAACCACCTCAAGTATCAATTTCTCGCGAGGTTTTGGCTCTGAGTTAAGTCAGTTGATCGACAGTTATTTGCAGAGTAACGGCATTCTCGACACTCGAGAGGCGACGCTTAATACCGATATCAAAGGTCTAGACGAGGATCAAGAGGCTCTTGATCGCCGAATGACTGCCTACCATGCAAGGCTGTTATCACAGTTCTTGGCGATGGAGCGTATCGTTAATGGCTTTAAGAGCGCTGGCGGTGCTTTGGATGATATTGGCAATCGATTACCGTTTACTGCCAGCAACGGGTAAGTAGTACTGATAAAAGTTATTTCAAATCACCTTTTGGTATAAAGCTTGCTGTTTTGTCTATTATGTATGAGGTGGGTCAATCTATTGGCGCTGCCGTGGGCTTAATATGACTAATTCAGAAGGAGTGAGAGGTGGCACAAGAGAGAGTTCTCGTCACCGGGGCGGACGGTTTTATCGGCTCTCATTTAGTCGAGTTGCTGGTGAAAAGTGGTTATCAGGTAAGAGCGTTAACCCAATATAACTCGTTCAATTATTGGGGATGGCTAGAGGATGTCGACTGCTTAAGCGACGTGGAAGTGGTTTGTGGAGACGTTCGAGATGCACAATATTGCCGCCAAATCACCAAAGATATTGACCTTGTTTTTCATTTGGCATCTTTGATCGCGATACCCTATTCATATCAAGCTCCGGCCAGCTATGTCGACACCAATGTCCATGGCACCCTCAATATTTGCCAAGCGGCGTTAGAATGTAATGCCCGAGTTGTTCATACGTCTACCAGTGAGGTATATGGGACGGCACAATACGTACCTATAGATGAAAAGCACCCCACACAGGCTCAATCACCCTATAGCGCATCAAAGATATCAGCTGACGCGATGGCGATGAGCTTTTTCTCAGCCTTCGAGTTGCCGGTTACGGTGGTGAGACCGTTCAACACCTTTGGGCCGCGGCAATCGGCTCGAGCGGTCATTCCTACAATTATCACTCAAATCGCAGCAGGCATGAAAGAAATCCAGTTGGGAGACTTAAGCCCCACTAGAGATTTCAATTTTGTCGCTGATACTTGCGCAGGTTTCCTAAATCTGGGTGATTGTAAAGCCGCTATTGGTGAGGTCGTTAACTTGGGTTCTGGTAGAGAGGTTTCAATCGCGCACACGTTGGATACCATTCGTGAAATCATGCAAAGTGATGTCACTTTTGTTAGCGACGACGTGCGATTGAGACCCGCAGGCTCCGAGGTTTTTAGGCTCTGTTGTGACAACCGCAAATACAAAGCACTGACGGGCGGCGAGCCTCAACATACCTTAGAGCAGGGTTTGATTGAAACCATTCAATGGTTCACACAGCCAGAAAATCTTAAGCGATATAAGGCAGAAATTTACAATGTCTAGCGATCGCTTTGGAGCTCTTTTTTCTTTTATTCGCGATAGTTATGGCGAAGGTTCTGTACCTCTCCACATTCCTCAATTGGGGGAGCTTGAAAAAACCAGTCTTGCCGACTGTATTGACTCGGGTTTTGTTTCTTCCGTTGGCCCTATGGTGACTGAGTTCGAAAACCAGTTGAGTGAAATTACAGGGCGACGTTATGTTGTTGCTACGGTAAATGGAACGGCGGCTTTACACCTTGGTTTGCATGCCAGCGGAGTTGATCAAGAAAGTGAAGTCATTCTTTCTCCGATGACGTTTATTGCCACTGCCAACGCAATTCGATACTGCGGTGCTAGCCCTGTATTTGTTGATGTTGAACCGACAAACCTTGGTATTTGCCCGCAGGCATTGAAGCGCTGGCTCGAGATGCATACCGTGCTCCGAAGAGACGTTAGGGTCAATGTTAGCTCTGGCCGCCGAGTGCGGGGCTGTCTATGTATGCACACATTTGGTCACCCCTCGAAAACCAAAGAGTTACTCGATGTCTGCCGGCACTATGGGATTGAGCTCTTCGAAGATGCAGCGGAGGCCCTGGGTAGTCTTTACCACGGCCAACATGTTGGTGGTGATGGGCGCTGGGCGGCATTGAGTTTCAATGGCAATAAAATACTGACTACCGGCGGGGGCGGCGCATTATTGACGGATGATGAAGAGTTTGCACAGTTGGCGAGGCATCTAGCAACTACCGCAAAAGAAATCCATCCGTGGGAATCGGCCCACGACCAAATAGGATTCAACTATCGAATGCCGAGTATTAATGCGGCGCTCGGTTGCGCCCAGCTACAGCGATTCGAGAGTATTCTAAGCGCAAAAAGAGAGCTCGCCTGTCACTATCGGCGGGTGTTGCAAGAAACACCATTGACTTGGATTGATGAGCCTGAGTTCGCGCAATCGAACTTTTGGCTCAATGCTGTGTTGTGTGACTCTTATGAGCAGCGCGAGGCATTGCTTAACGAGGCGGCCACGCAAGGCGTACAGATGCGACCAGTATGGAAACTTTTGTCTGACAATACGCCTTACAAAAACGCTGAGAATGATGGGCTGGAGCTTGCCCGAGCGCTATCACAAAAGTTGGTGAATTTACCGAGTACACCTCCAGCGATATTTATGAATACAGAGTCGAGCTAGGCTGGTACTTGGCTCGATTCTTGATGTAAATGACTTACTGCACTACGAGTAACGAAAGTGACAAATTAATGACACGCTCTGAGAGAGTTCAAGTTAGTTACTGCACTGTTTACTCCAGAACCGAGAGATGGATCCATGAAGTTTAATTGGCAAGGCGCGTTAATCGGGCCGACCGATAAAGTCGTCGATGCTTTGAGTGTGATCGATCGTGAGTTAACACGCGCCGCATTTGTCATCGATGATAAAAGCCGCTTGATTGGTTTGGTCACAGATGGCGATATTCGTCGAGGACTGCTAGCGGGTATTAGCCTAGAAGATGAAGTGAAGTCTGTTATGAACTCTTCACCGCTAACTTGTGGTGATACCGATAGCCACATTGCAGTGAGACGACTAATGGAAGCGAAAGATTTTCTGCATATGCCAATTCTTGATGCTAGTGGGCGCTTGGTTAATGTCCTGTCAATGCAAGATCACGTGGATCGAGAGCGCTACGAAAACCCGGTGTTCTTGATGGCTGGTGGCTTTGGCAGTCGCCTGCACCCGCTAACAGCCAATTGCCCTAAGCCACTACTACGTATCGGTCAAAAACCGATTATGGAGACTATTCTCGATAGTTTTATCGATGCGGGTTTCTATCGTTTCTACATCTCAACTCACTATCTGTCGGACATGGTCAAAGAGTACTTTGGCGATGGAAGTCGGTGGGGGGTCGATATCCAGTACACTCATGAAGATCAACCGCTTGGTACTGGTGGGGCGTTGGGGTTGTTGCCGGACGATTTACCTTCCGAACCCATGATCATGATGAACGGCGATATCCTCACTAAGGTCAACTTTGAGAGGTTGCTCGATTACCATCAAGAGTCTCAAGCTGACGCTACCATCTGCGTGCGTCAACATGAATATCAAGTGCCTTATGGTGTAGTGCAAGCGAACGATTTAGAAATACAGTCCATTGATGAAAAGCCTATTAGCCGCTATTACGTCAATGCGGGTATCTACGTGTTGAATCCAGATGTGGTTCGCCAAGTGAAGGAGGGTGAGGTGATCGATATGCCAAGCCTACTCAATAGCCAAATTGAAAAACAATCGAAAATAATGATGTATCCGCTCGATGAATACTGGCTTGATGTTGGTCGTATGAGTGAATTTGAGCAGGCACAGCAAGACATAGCGGGGCTCTTTCCCTAGAGTCTAATTGGTTGCTACTGAGTTTACGATTCAGTCGTGGCTCAATAATACTGGCATGTTCGGTGATGTGTTTTCACCGACTTTCCTGCGGAGAAGACACCTATGAGTCGATCAGTTCTTGTTGTTGGCGGTGGTTTTAAAGGCATGATTTCTGCCTACCTGTTACGTGAACAAGGTTTTGAAGTAACCCTGCTAGAGAAGGCGCCCTTTCTCGGCGGAATCATGCATTCGCGTAGCTGGAAAGACTACATTGTTGATAACGGCGTACATTTATTTGATTCGATACCAAAGCCCCTCGGTGAAATCATCTCGAAGGTAATGGATGGTAAGGTTTTCAATGTCGATTTTAACTACGCCAGTGCCTATCAAAAAATAACCACCCCCGGGCTGGCTATTCCTGATTTTACCGCCATTGATGATGAAAAAAAGAAACAAATATTATTCGAGTTAGCACAACAACTGACGCATACCCCAAGCGCAACCCCAGCAAGTCTCTATCAGCATTTTCAAGAGCGCTATGGCAATAGCGCGGCGGATTTGATGAACGAGTCGTTCAGTTTTATCTATCGTATATCTGCTGACGCTGTAGAGCCGAACTGTATTAACCAAACGGCATTTCATCGACTGAAATTCTTGCCTGATGATGTTGCTATCGAATTAAAGAAACATCCCGTTCTTGATGATCGGCTAGCGGCCATGCGAGTAAATCTTGGCAAAGTCGATGATCTAATTTCGATGTATCCCGGCGAGCGAGGCATGTTGGGTTTTTGCGAAAGAATGACGCTAGCGTTGTCTGAGATGGGGGTCAATATTCTAACTGGTACGGCCATTGAAACCATGGACCTGAGTCGTGACGGGGTAATCTGTACACTAACGAATGGTGACTCTCTCAAAGCAGATCACCTATGGTGGGCTGGCTTGTTTAGTCAGTTGGCGCAAACCTGGAAAGGTGATGGTAGATTGGAGGAGCTACTTCACGGCACTCCAATGGTACTTTACTACTTCGAGGTTAAGCAGCAATTTGTGCAAGACTACACCTATTTTCATCAATTCTCTGCTGGCCAACGAGTCTTTCGCCCTGCTGCGGCAGGTAGCTATGGTCAACAAGTTACATCTGATGGCGCGACGTTTATCACGGTTGAATGCCCCTGTGAAAAGGACGGGGATCTATGGGCGTCACCTGAGAGCTTCGTTGAAGAGGTTTGGCGTGAGTGTATCGATATGGGAATTCTAGCCCCCAATACACCAAATTTTCTTGATTTTCATTTCGTTAAGGCGCCGGTGACGCACCGTTATGCAAAGTGTGGCTATGAAGCGATTGCACAGAAAATTGAAGGCGAGATTGAGGCCTTGTCAGGTAGTCTAATTGTTCCTAGTCGCAATGCTTTTACGCGTCGAGAGATATTTTTGACAGTAGAAGAGAGTGTTCGTGAGTTTGTAGAAGGCAACGGATGACCGAAATTGTAGAACTTAAAGCAACGGGCGATGACGCAACTGAATGGCGTCGGCTTGTGGATTCATTTCCCTCGGCCCGACGCGACATCCATTACACGCCTCAATATCATCAAATTTATGAACAGACGTACGGCCAGCAATCTTCTCTTTTCGTTTTTCAAAGCTCGGACAATACCATAGTTCAGCCTGTGGTAAAAAAAGTAGTCCCGCATGAGCTGACGGGTGATTGTAATGAGCGTCGACTAGACCTTGAAAGTGTTTATGGGTTTGGTGGTCCCTTGGCCACGAACCCCGTCTCGCACCAGCAGGCGAGAGATTACAGCCTGGCTTTCTGCGAGTATCAGCGTTCAGTGGGCGCAGTTTCCGAATACTGCCAGTTACATCCGTTGTTACTCGAGCATCAAACACCTCTGTTATCAGAGAGCTGTGAGATGTCATTGCGCAAGCAGTGTGTGTTTATTGATCTATCTCGGTCTTTGGCAGATCTTTGGTCATCTATACACGAACGTCAAAGAAAGGCGGTGGCGGTTGCCAAGCGGCGAGGCGTAAGAGTTCGTAGGCTAGAGTCCACCGACGAGCAGTTAGATCAATTTCGGGCCATGTATTCGGCCACCATGGTTCGAGTGAATGCAGCAGAGAGTTGGCATTTTCCTGATACCTACTTTAGATCTTGTAGAGATTGTCTAGGCGAACAAAAGGTTTCATTGTTTGCGGCAGAAGTGGACGGGGCGATTGGCGGTTACTTCTATCTTTTGCATGAATACGATACTTGTTACTACCATTTTGCTGCCACTGATCCGGCATTCAATAAGTTCAACCTGAGTAGTTTACTGTTATTTGAGACCCTGCTATGGGCTAAAGCTCAAGGTTATAAGAACTATTTTCTAGGTGGGGGCAGATCGTCTGAAGAGGATGATTCGTTGCTCAAGTTTAAATCGTCATTTTCGCAAACTAAAAGCCCGCTGCTAGTGTATCAGCGCATACTGAACGATGAGTGCTATCACGGTCTTGAGGTGCAGAAAGTTCGACGGGAGAAAGCTGAAGGCTATCTACCCAAAATTCACAATTATTTTCCCGTTTATCGTAGGTGATCTATGGATTTCGATTCCGCTTCATTTAATTTTTCACCCGCTGATGCTGCTGTATCCATTGCAGAGATCGGTGTAAATCACAATGGTGATATGACTCTGGCCAAAAAACTCATTGATGAGGCCATTAACTGCGGAGCCGACATCGTGAAGTTTCAGGCGTTTGTTGCTGAAGAAGAGATCAGTAAATTCGCCGACAAGGCCGATTATCAAAAGGAGACAACGGGAAGCTCCGGCGGTCAGCTCGAGATGGCAAAAGCTCTCGAGCTCAGTCATAGCCAGTTGACTGAGATTCGGGACTATTGTCGAGATCGAGGCGCGCCATTTCTCTGCACTGCATTTGATTATACGAGCTTGAACTTCTTGGTTCACGAGCTGAAGGTGAAAGCCATAAAGATCGCTTCTAGTGAAGTCACAAATCATCCTTTTTTGAGGGCGATTGCACGCTCGGGTGTAGGCATTATATTGTCTTCCGGCGCAAGCTCACTGCAAGAGGTTCGTGAGGCAGTTGAAGTCATTCGGCACGAGGGCGATAACGAGTTGGTTGTCTTGCATTGCGTATCCAACTACCCAGCTGACATGAGCCAGCTAAACCTTCGTTGTATTCAAACGATGGCGCAACAACTCGATTTGCCGGTTGGTTATTCCGACCACAGTATGGGCATTGAGGCGCCAATAGTCGCGTCGGCGTTGGGCGCTGTGCTGGTTGAAAAGCACTTTACTCTTGATAGAAACATGGAAGGACCTGATCATCGTGCCTCGGTAGAGCCAGCCGAGTTAGCGGCGATGGTTAAGGGTATGGCAGCTGCGCGGTCAATTTTGGGTGATGGAGTCAAGCGAGTCGTTGCCTGTGAATTGGATAATAGATCGCTGATCCGGAAGTCCCTAGTGGCTATGACCGATCTGCCTAAGGGGCATCGACTAGAAGCTGCGGATTTGGCGGCTAAACGGCCCCTTGGTGGGGTCGAACCATTTGACTTGGAACGTATTATTGGAAAGCGTTTGCTTCGCTCTGTTGAAGAGGATGCTCCCGTACGCTGGGAAGATTTGAATGATGAGTAGTCCATCATCTGAAAATTCGACGTCCGCTGTTGCTGAAATCTATGATGCTTTTTCGAGCGAATATCGCAATTATAGCCAACAAAAATCTCGCTATATTTCGGCGGTTGATGATTTGATTGTCGATCTTTTTGAAGGTAAATCCGACCGCATATTGGACTTTGGTGCTGGTGACGGTGTGCGCGGCGCAGATCTCAAACAGCGCTTGAAGAGCGACTACTTGGTTCAGAGTGACATAAGCTCAGAAATGATGGCGCGATGTGAAGCTCTTGGAGGGGCAGACCAAGTGTGGGGGGCGCAGGCTAACTGGCCCGAAACGACAGACTCTTTCGATTTGATCGTCTGTTTATGGAATGTCCTAGGGCACGTACCTGATAGGCACTCTCGGGTGAACACGTTAAAACGTTTACGCTCACTAATGAATTCTCAGGGACGTTTGTGTTTTGATGTGAATAATCGCCATAACCGGGTGTATGGTAAAACACGTATTGTATGGCGAAGAATCGTAGACTTCATCTGGCCTGATGAGCGCCGTGGCGACGCGGTATTTGATTGGACGATTAACGGTGTTGTGTATCCGGCTTATGGCCATCTATTCACCTTTAACGAATTACAAAAACTCTTGAAAGATGCGAGCTTGGAAATAGAAAGTTGGCGCTCAGTAGATTACCTAAGTGGTGAAGTATCTAACCAAGTAGATCGGGGGCATTTGTTTTTTGTGGTGAAAAAAATAGAGCTTGAGGGCGAATCATGAAAAGGAAAGTTGCGCTAATCACTAGTGCCCGTTCTGACTACAGTACCATGTATCCCGTCATGCAAGCAGCGCAGCTAGATCCAGAAATTGATGCGAGTATTTTCTGTGCGGGAATGCACTTAGTTGAAGAGTTTGGCTATACCTATCGTCAGCTAGAAGCTGATGGTTTGGAGATCTCCGAAAAGGTTGACTATCACGTACCCGGTGATGGCGAGATCGGTCTCGTCCAATCGCTGGCGAAGGGGGTGCTCCTGTTTTCGGAGGCCTTAGTGAGACAAAATCCAGACATCATATTGGTCTCAGGTGATCGGATTGAAAATATGGCGTTATTTACTGCCGCAACGGCGTTGAAAATTCCGATTTGCCACATGTGTGGTGGTGATATCACTGAAGGGGCCTTTGACAATCAAGTGCGTCATATGATGACAAAGCTTGCACACTTGCATATGGTCTCGATGCCGGAACATGCCCGTCGAGTTTTGCAAATGGGGGAGGAGCCCTGGCGCATTACGCTGACGGGAGATGCGGCCCTCGATACGGTTGTAGGTTTCACTCCCCTAACTAGGAAAGATCTTTTTCGTTTAGAATCTATACCGGAGCAAGGCAGCCTGGCTCTGAGTACCTTCCACCCGCAAACACTGGGTGAAGTTGATTCTCTGAAAGAATACGCCAATTTACTGACCGCACTAGCTGAGGTAGATGCAATCCCGGTTTTAACCTATCCGAATATTGACCCTGGTTTTGAGCCGCTGATTGAAATGCTCGAGGGATTTCAGCGAGTGCGACCTGACGCTGTAATCAAACGCAGCTTTACCCGAGAGGGTTACTACTCAATGATGGCGCACGCAGGCTTTATGATCGGTAATTCCTCTAGCGGTTTGTGGGAAGCACCAAGTTTTGAGCTTCCCTGCGTTAATGTTGGCGCTCGGCAAGCTGGTCGTCTACGTGCGGCGAATGTCATTGATGTTGATGGGCTTGATCTTGATGGAATCAGAGCGGCGATAAAGACAGCGCAATCAACACAATTTCGTTCATCGCTAACAAATTTGGAAAACCCTTATGGAAAAGGCCAAGCGGCCGCTCTAACTATGGATGTGATCAAATCGGCTAGCTTAGGTGATCGATTGTTAATGAAAAAGTTCTACGAATGTGACGCTGGTTTTGCCAGCGTGACGATTCGCGGAATGGATGGAGCCTGAATAATGGATGCTATTTGGGAGCAGCTGCACGCTAGCCGGTCTTGGGGAAAGTACCCTGCAGAAGACTTGATTCGCACAATAATGCGACATTACAAATTTCAGCCGCGCGATCGTATGAGAGTATTGGAAATTGGCTGCGGTGCAGGCGCCAACCTGTCTTTTTTACTGAATGAGGGTTTTAGGGTCGCGGGTATAGATGGCGCGCCATCTGCAATTGAGTCAGCGCTTCGCAACCTCGAAGTCTATGATGCTACGGCTGAGCGTTTGGAGTTACGCGTTGGAGATTTTTCACAATTACCGTGGGAGAGCCAGTCGTTTGATATTGTTATTGATTACTTTGCGCTTTATGCCAATGATCTGTCGACCATAAAGCGAACCATCAAAGAGGTGGAGCGTGTTCTCAAACCAGGTGGCCATTTCTATTCTCGCAGTTGGGGTCAGGGAACAGAAGGCTGGGATCATCAGCCCCAGCTGGAGCGCGGGACGGTTGTTAACCCTGGCTCTGGCCCCTGTAAAGACATGGGGGTATCCCACTTTTTTGATTGCCCCGAGCTTAAAGCACTACTGTCGAAATTCTCAACGCTAGAATTGAGGCGGTTGATGAGCGATTCCGGAGACGGGCACTGGCAAGAAAACCTTGAACAGAGCTCTTCGTGTAGAGTTGTCGAATGGGTGGCCTGGGCAGAACGATGAAACTTAATGTGATGTCCGAACAGCGTCGCACTCTGTGTTTGGAGTTGTTGAAGTCTGTATGCTCGACGAAAAAAAGGGTTCGAGGTGATGGCTATCTGGTGACAGAAAAAGCTGAGGCACCGGTCGCGTCAATGGTTTGGGCGTTGATGAAGAGCATTGAAAATCCAGACACTTGCTCTTTGTCTAAGAAGGATGCAGCACTACTCATCAAAAACGTTGATCTAAGCGCCGTGGTACTGGTCGACAATCTTGATTACTGTTGGCGAGCAGACGTTTTGTCTCTGGCTTCGTTTCTTCGTAATCAGTACGCCAAGTATTACGGTGTAAGTGTTTATGATGAAATTTGACGCGAGCCGGCATCTCTCTATTATTCCTGCACGCGGTGGTTCAAAGAGGGTGCCGGGTAAAAATTCGAAGCTGCTAGTGGATAAGCCATTGTTGGCATGGACCATCGATACGGTTTTAAAAAGCCAATACGCAGGTCAGGTTATCGTTTCGACCGATGATCAAAAAATTGCACAGATTGCTCGCGAATATGGTGCACAGATACCTTTTATACGAGAAGAGTCGTTGGCCAGCGATAATGCTACTACCTCTGACGTGGTGATCGATTGTGTTGAGCGTTATGAAGCTGCGAAGGGGGTTTGCATTGAGACCATTACTTTGTTGCAGCCGACATCTCCCTTTAGGACAACTCAAACTATTGCAGCAGCAGTAGAAAAGTTTATTGAGGGTAATGGCGAAACAGTGGTTTCACTCGCCCCAAGCCCTGTGCCTCTTGAGTGGATGGCGACGTTAGATTCAAATGACGTGGTTCGAGAGACTTCGTTCGGCGAAGACCAGTCTGATTCGTCGCTGTATTACTACACCGGCCTAATCTATGTGTTTTCTAGACAAACACTTCGTGATTGCAACGACTTATATACAGAGCAAGTTCACGGGCTGGTAACTAATTGTCAGGTGGAGTGTATCGATATTGATACCCCTGAGGACTGGGCTTTAGCCGAAGTAGTCGCGCAGGGGCTGCGTTCAAAATAAAGCGCTCAACTAGTGTGTCGGCTTCAAGTTATCATCCTTCTCCCAATAGGTGAGAGTGTCATCAGGCATGAACGCGTCTGTTCTGATACATAAAAATGACTGTTCGATGACACTTTGATACCTTTCGCGCAAAAATTTATAGCGTTCGGCAATGTTGTTTGGATCTCTGTGTTGACAAAATTTACTAATTAGCCCGAGCACAGAACTAATGCTTCCACGCAGTAGAATTGCAGCGACGGGGTTTACTTTCTCCAGTTGGCGGACAATCGAATAAATTCGATTTTGCTCACGAAAAATTTCAGCATAGGACGTTAACCCTTCTGCCATTTTTAAACGACTTCTAAATGGATAGAGTGGTTTTAGATATTTTGTGTGTATCTTCTGGTCGTCGAAATTGCGGCTGTTTATTGTTGAAAACAGGCTTGGGAGCTTATCTTTGAAATCACTCTTTGCATTGGGGAGTTGCTCTAACTTGGGCAGATGGCCGGCCATTAGAGGTATCGCTCCATGTATTTTAGCGCCATTGTTTGGGTTGTAAACTTTAATGTCTTTGTGGTAGCTGATGTACCGTTCAAAGTTCACTCTCGAGCTGTCGAGTGTCGGAGTCGTGATCACTGTGTCAACGAAATTGCCTTCAACCGTGTAGTTGTTTTTGGTGTAGTTGTTGTCTGCGAGTTTCGTTTGATCAAGTTCAAAATGAACGCTGTTTTTGGCGTGATGGCTATCTTGATCGACCATGCCCAAGTCAACGCCGATTAGGTAGAACTTTCTAAAGCCTAGGTTATATGCATAAGATAATGCGCAATTGGTAACGGTAGGGTTACAAAAGTTGAGCTCTACAAAGGAGTGCTTGTCGGTTTCCGAGAATATAAGCCTCTGCCCTAGGTCATTCGCTTTTGATGCCATGAAGGCGCTATCAAACATATCAAAAGTTTCGGGGTGAATGTTGTTTAGGCCAAAAATAGTGATATCTTTTCGAAAGTCCTCACTGGTTCCTTTTTCAAGCCACGCCTTCATGGTTTTGGTGCGTTCCATCTCTACGTGATAGTCGGGCTTTATCCCCATTTTGTAGAGGCTTCCCAAGGATGTTCCGCAGGAGAATAACGCTGCATTTTCTTTATTATCGAGAACGAAGCCCTTTAGAGTGTCTAGCGACGGACCATTTCCGATAATAAAGGCCGGTAGTTCATGGGGCTCCACGGTAGAGTTCTTCAGGATCGGGATGTCTGCTGCGACATTCTTTACGGTGTGGGACAGGCTGATTTGTTCATCGTCAAAGAACCCGATACCTAGGCTGTTCAGGTGGAACTCTCTCTTGTAGAGTTCAATGAATGCCTTCTCTTCCTGACTGTTGAAATGGCGGTAGATAAATGTATGCACAATATTGTGTAGGCCAAGCTCGTCAGTGAGGAGCTTGAGGTGAGTCATAGTCTTAGCCGGAGTCATTCCTATACAGAGTTTAATCATTCTGCCCGGTTGATTGAAATGCTCAAATATCTTCTTCCAGTCGACGGTATGCAGTGAGGCATAAAATGAATCTTTGTGCGGGTCGAATATACATAGCCCGTAGACATCAAGGTTATTCATGACCTCTTCAATCTGAAAACCCAGCCCACAACCGGTCATAATCATTAGTCCGATGGGGTCGTTAATGTTCTTGTTGGTGGGTTCTTCATTCCCGTCGTACTCATCCAGGATTTCATTAACTAGGTCTAGGTGGAAGTGTCTGTCATTGTAGGGGGTGCTAGGAGAGAAATTCACATTACTTAGAAGAGGCTTCTTCTTGAACGCCTCTAGCTGTTGCTTCGCAAAAACCTTCGGGTCATTCGGATAGACTGGCTTGTTATTTAGATTGAAGTTCACAAGCTCGACATAGCCGTCTGGGCTTAGTGATAGGCGAAGCTCTTTAGGCTGATAGTCTTTGAACGCATTGTAAATTCCCGGAGAGATCTCTTTGAAAGCCTCCATGTTATTTTTGAACTGAATGTTTAGTTCGATCTGTGTTTTCTTAAGCTCTACTTGTCTCAAGAGTTGATCGCTGATGGCGTTACTATTTTCAGTGTTTGTCATAAAGATATGCCGTATAGGGTCAAATTATTTATAGAAAATTTCCGAGAACATCTGAATTATTTGCCGAACTGTATCGCGCTGCACATGTCGATCATCCTCCATCCATGGTTTTTCCGAACAGTAGCTCACGTACTCATAGCTTGGCAGGTAATATATGTCTGGGTTGCTTCGGACCACTTCGTCGATTGCCACTCTGAGAGTCGCCTTGGAGTGACAGTTGGCTTCAATCACGTGATGTGTTTCAGAGCGGCCTGTTGCCAAGAAGGGTACCGGCGATAAGCTTAGTATTAACTTAAAGTTGGGGTTATGTTGTTTTACTGTATTAAAGAACAATTCGAGGTTCTCAATGTTCTCGGCCACTGTGAGTGTTTTGTGCTTGGCGTATGGGTAGGTGGCCCTGCGAGGGTTTCTAGCCATTACCGTTCCGTCCGTTAGCTCCCAACATTCATTGAGCCCGGGTGTAAGGATAAATACCTCGCAGGTGGTTAACGCTTCGCGTATTGCGTCTCGGTGCTTTTGGTAATCGTCAAGATAAGCTTGCTCACTGGCAAAAAATATGTCTGCTCGATAGGGGTCCATGTAGTAGGTACCACCAGAAGACGTTTTTTGTTCGATGACTAGTGGTTTGAACTCGCGTGTGCCGAAGGCTTTTTCGGCCAAGTGACGGAAGTTAACGGTATTGAACTGGATGCCAGAGTTGAAACTGCCGGGAGCAAATTCGTCGCCTGCGGTGTAACTGTCGACGTAGACACCGGTAGATGGATCGTCGGCTCTCTCCGTAATGACGTAGTTGAATGTCTGTTCTTGCAGGGCTCTGGCAATTTCTATCGCAAAGCAGCTACCAGCTGAACCTATGGGCGTATTTTTATCGATGAGGGGGTGTTTTTTCACATAGGGTAGTGTGCTGAACCTACTGGAGGGGTGCTTAGCATGGGATGGGTTGGGCCAAAAAATACTCTTTTGCTTCGGCTTGCCTTGATCCGAATAGCGTTCTTGGGAAATGATGGCGGTCTCTTCGAAACTTGCCAGTTGCAAAAGGTGTTTTGCATCTAGTGGTGGAATGTACCCGCTCCAATTTAACGAATTTTTAAAGCTCTGTTTTAGTATCTTGACGACTTCAACGACGGAGTTGATCTGCTGGAGGCTGGGGTCCGCCTCGCAGATCATAGTTTGGAGTCGCGCGACGTACTCAGGGTCGTCGTTAAATATCGCTGAAAGCAAGTGGTTGAGCTGGGCGATATTCTTGATTTTGAGGTCATCTGTTAGCAGTATGTGCGCTTGCATGAGGTTCATTCCTAGAGCCGCGACGAAAATCCGTCATATGTCTATTTTTAGCAATATTTATGCCGGTTTGGTGCTCGAGGTTCCGGTTTTACAATGGCATGAAAGACAAAATATCGTTAAAGAATTTCCACCTATCGCCGAAATCATTATTGAGAATGAATTAAGACGATTTGAGGAGTTTTACGTGAATACTAGCGCCGCTATGCAAAGTTATGGTCATGTGCAGGTTAATGGTGGAGTTCAGGATGCGAGCTCACATCGTCTTATTTTAATGCTGTTTGAAGGGCTATTTACCCGCATCGCCCAAGCTAAGGGCGCTATGCAACAAAAAGATCTTCAGAATAAGGGTCAAAAAATTACCGAGGCAATGAATATTGTCGTGGGTTTACGCGAATTTTTAGACTTGCAGAACGGCGGTGAGCTGGCTCAAAACCTTGATTCCCTGTACGAGTACGTTCAAAGAGGCTTATTGGATGCTCATTTGAACAACGATGCAGCGAGGCTGGATGAGTGTAGAGAGTTGCTGATGCAAGTTAGCGGCGCTTGGGCTGAAATCTCCTAAGCCTGATGAATACTAAAAAGGCCCGGCTTTTAAGTCGGGCCTTTTTTTGTCGAGGAGTTTTGTCGCAGAAGGCTCATGATGAGCTAGCTCAGATCATTGACTTGTTTGAGTAGGTGCTGGTATCGAGCGAATTGTTGGCTGGTTTCGTCGAGGCTGGAGATGCTGTTTAGATGTTCAAGGCAGGTGCTCTTATCTTCTGGGCTAAGGCCCAAATCTTTAACTTTTGCCAGAGCGACCTGAACGATATTGAGCCTTAACCCTATGTGGTTCGGAAATAGCGATATCGCGCGGGTGAACACATCGATCGATTCACCATACGACTTTCCTTCGTAAAGTTTGATGCCTTTCTTGGTTAGATCAGCTGCAATCGCTCGCCCTTTGGCGCTGACGGGCTCTTCAGATAAAACGTCTGCTCGGTCGGAGATGTCTTCGTTGTGCGCGTTTTGCTTGGCGACATCTTGAATTAGGCCGGCCGCCCCCTCCAAATCTCCTGCGGCGCTCATTGCTTGTGCGACTTCCAATTGCGCATAGGCTTCGGTTGCGCCTTCAGCCTGCAGTTGTTTGGCTTTGACTAAATAGCTTTCGGCGTCATCATCTTTGTGTTGGTAGTTGGCTAACCGCGAGTTGGCGGCGGTGACTTGTAGTTTGATGTTTTTGTCGTCGGGATGCTTTTTCTCTGCGCGTTTGATGTACATATTGGCTTCTTTGGCCTTTTTGTTGCGCATTTCTGGAGTGTCATTGTCGTCTTCTTGAACAAGTTCCGAGACGATATCAAAGTAGTCTTGTGGTGAGTAATAGCAGGAGTGCTCGCCCACTTTAAGTGCGCTTCGTCGAGCTTTCAGTGAGGCGGTTTGGTCTTTGTTTTGGGCGGCCATATTGGCTAGCCTACGTTGCCTCAAAACAGATTTGGGTGACACCTCTGCGGCATTTTGCATGCATTGTTGAGAGCGTTCGTAATCCGCTTGTTGTGAAAAAACCTCTGCCAGAAGGTCGTGGGCTTCTACGTATCGCTCATCGTGATCGACGACGGCTTGAAGCTTTTCTTCGGCCTCTTGAAACATTTGTCGAGCTAAATAGCTTTTCCCCAGTCCGAGTTGTGCCCATACCGGATTGCTACTCTTCAGTGAACGCTCGTAAATACGCTGGGCTGCGTCATAGTCCTTTTGTCGAAATAGCAGCTCTGCTTGGATGCGCAGGTAGTTGCTGAGGTACTTGCCTTGGTTGTCGATCTTAATTTGGCATTGCGCGATAGCTTGATCGTAGTCGTCATCATCTATCGCTTGTTTAATGGGGAGCAGGTCTTCGTGGCGAATGACGATGCGGTTTAGTCGCGTTTGAAGCATTGCGGGAGTGATCGGTTTTGTAAGGTAGTCATCAGGCAGGTACTCGAGCGCGCCCAGTACCATGTCGCGAGAGGTCTCTGCCGTGATCATTAAAAACAGGCTGGTATTCTTAAGGAGCTTTCTAAAGCGAAGCTCTTCCAGTACTTGTTGTCCGTCTTGTCCGGCGCCAAGGTTGTAGTCGCACATTACCAGGTCGTACGATACTTTTTCGCAGGCCTCAATGGCTTGCTCGCTGTTGGCCGCAGTATCGGCTGATTGCACACCCAGTGTGGTGAGCATTCTCTTAAGGCTGCCGCGGATTTCGTTCATATCATCGACGATCAAGCATCGTTTGCGTTGATAGATTTTAATGGCATCGATCTGACGCATAATTCGGTTACAACCTACTTTTGTTTAGTCGGAGAGCGAGGGTATCGCTTTTGCAATATGTTATATCGTTTTATTGTAGTGGATGAGAAAGCATATTCCACTATAAGAGTTGAGTGAACTGAAGTTATTTTTTGGCACGCTTTATGCTGAACTATCAAGAAGCGGCAGTTTTTTGCCGTATTTCAAGATGTTTCTTATGCTGGAGATGAAAATGTCAATTGCAGTTACACAGGCGGCGGTTACGATGGAAGATCGAGCCGATGAATTAACCCCTCACCAAGTTATACAGCTCTTGTTGGCTGGCGCCCTGGAGCGGCTGGATCAAGCAGCGCTACAGTTACGCTGCGGTCGCGAGGGTGAGGCGGGAAAGCTCATGGGCAAGGCGATTGGAATCATTAATGGCCTGCGCGAGAGTTTGGATTTTGAAATGGGTGGCGACATGGCGGTTAAGCTAGAAAAGCTATATTCGTATCTGATTCAAAGACTTTCTGAGGCCGAGGCCGATACCGGTGAGTTTGTGCTGGCCGAGTCGTGCAAAATGCTGGGCGAATTGAAAGCCGGTTGGGATGATCTGGAAGTGTAGTTAATGTTGCCAGTGTTTGGCGATTTGTCTGCCGGAGTTAAAGCTCTGTAGATAGCGGCCGTTAGCCTTTGTAGTACTTATTACGAAGGTGTTGGTTATGGCTATGGTCCCGTATACACAGATGCAGTTGCTGCGAGAAAGAAAGCAATTTGAGCAGTTGGTCAATCAGCAAAAGTGGGATGAGATTGCTCTCGGTGATGTCCGGCTTATGTCAGCGGTTACTTGTGCGGCAGAAGATTCCGAAAAAGATTTAACGTTGTTGTTGACCGAGATGAAAGAGATTGTGTCTACTTACCGAGGCTTGCTGGATTCGTGCTCTCAGAAGATGGCTCATTGCTTGAAAACAGAATCCTTTATGTCGTAGCTGTGCCAATATTGGTGCTGTTTAATTTGGGTGAGTAAAACCTATGGCTGAACGAGGCGTAGATGCCTATCGCAAAATCGATATAAAAGCTCGGGTTGAATCGGCCACGCCGGGTCAGCTTGTGGTGCTTTTGTTTGAAGGGTTATTGACCTCGCTTGTTGAGGCGAGAGCGGCAATCTTAGAAAAAGACTATCAAGCCAAAGGTCAAAAAATCAGCAAGGCGTTAAGCATTGTTTTGACGCTGCAAGAGAGCTTGAATGGTGATGTTGAAAGTGATTTGCCCTATAGAATCGAGCGCCTGTACGATTATATGCAGCGGCGATTATTAGAGGTTAATCAGTCAATGGATGTTGCCATTATTGATGAGGTGGTTGAACTCGTGGTTACTCTCAAGTCAGGCTGGGATCAAATCGCTGATCCTCGATAGTCTGGCGTTCTGTCTGGTTGTCTTCAGTGTAAGTTCTTCGTAGTTATTCTTATGTGAGTTCTGTGTGTCGATGCACATTATCTCTTATCCTGTTCTGATATAAAAAATATCTTTTCTTATGCTGGTCGTTTCTATACTATCTGCGTCGGAAATTTGACCTGTATAAATTTCTTGGCTATTACTTTCAATGCGCAGTCAGGGAATTGACAAATCTAAATGGTCGAAAACGCGTAATAATAAAAATTATATGACCGGGTTTTGGGTAGTAAAACCGCAGTGGGCGTCAGCACAAAGTCTTTCTTGAAGACGGCTACTTTACGTTAGCTTTACTCGTAGTAAAAGGTCATCACTAATATGTGGCGTGAACTAAAAGTTTTAGTAGTCGACGATGACGAGCAGCGTCGACACGATTTAAAAGTGATTCTCGATTTCTTGGGAGAGCCGGCGGTCGTATCTGGCTGTGACAACTGGCAGTCAACGGCCGAAGAGGCCGAGTCATCAGAGTCTCCATTTGTGGCCGTGGTTTTGGGTGATTGTTGCCAGCCGATCACATTACTCGAGCGTGTTAAAGCGGTTCGTGATTGGAATGAGCTGGTGCCGGTTATCTTGCTGGGGGAGCGTCAGACCCTACCGAATGACGCAGAGCCCAAACTCAAGCACACTGTTATCGCATCGCTTGAGCTGCCTCCTACCTATAATAAGATGCTAGACACCTTGCACCGTGCCCAGCGATATCGCGAAGCGCAAGAGAGTGCTAGGCGAGCAAATCACCGTCGCCCCGTTCATCTTTTTCGAAGTCTCGTCGGCACTAGCCGTGAGATCGAGAATGTCCGTGAAATGATGTCACAGGTTGCCGACAAAGATGTCACTGTGTTGATAACCGGTGAATCGGGAACGGGTAAAGAGGTAGTTGCGCGCAATTTGCACTACAACTCTGGGCGGCGTGATAAACCATTTGTACCTGTTAACTGCGGTGCAATACCTGCCGAGCTCTTGGAAAGTGAGCTGTTTGGTCATGAAAAGGGCGCATTCACGGGAGCTATAAACACCCGGGCGGGCCGCTTTGAAATGGCGGAAGGTGGGACTCTATTTCTCGATGAAATTGGCGATATGCCGCTGAGTATGCAAGTTAAGATCTTGCGGGTATTGCAGGAGCGCTGTTTTGAGCGCGTCGGTGCAAACAAGACTCAGACCGTTGATGTGAGAGTCATCGCGGCAACTCATCGCAACCTAGAGCAAATGATCGAAAGCGGTAGCTTTCGTGAGGATTTGTACTACCGGCTCAATGTATTTCCTATTGAGATGCCGTCGTTGCGCGAGCGAACCGAAGATATACCTGTTCTGATGAGCGAGCTGGTGTCACGAATGGAAAGCGAGAAACGTGGCTCGATTCGTTTTAACTCGGCGGCCATAATGTCTCTTTGTCAGCACGAGTGGTCGGGTAATGTGAGGGAGCTTGCAAACTTGGTCGAGCGGATGGCCATCACACACCCTTACGGTGTGATTGGTGTGCAGGACCTTCCGAAGAAATACCGTCATGTAGATGTCACTGATGAAGATTTCGAAATAGATCTGACTGATGTGCCTGGCCAGCCGACCTTGGTTAGCATGAGCGATACCGCATTATTGCCAGATCAAGGAATCGACTTAAAAGAGTATCTCACCAAGCTCGAGCGAAACCTGATACAGCAGGCGTTGGATGACTGTGGTGGTGTCGTTGCAAGGGCGGCGGATAGGCTCACTATTCGACGCACAACGCTGGTCGAAAAAATGCGTAAGTATGAGCTTCAGCGTGGCTGATGGCGCTTATCGCGCTTGAATCAAATCAGTACTAGCGCTGATTTAATTATTGCTTTAGTATCATTCTCGAATGCCATTGCTAAAAAGCAGTGGCGTTTTTATTTGAACTAATTATTTTTGAACTTTTGGATTGATTTTGTCGATGTCATATTCTCTTAAACCGATTAGCTTACAGGCAGTTGCCCTTAAGCGCCGCGCAAACTTTGCGCTGCGTTGGGTGGTTTGTACTGTTGCGGCCGGAAGACAAAGAATATAGAGATCGACAAACTAATATTCAAATTTTCTTTAAAGCCGCAGCCTAAACCCTGCGGCTTTTTTGTTTATAGCGGCGGGGCATTAGCGGGCACATCACTTGTTGGAGTCTATTATGCGAGCCTCATGGGCTTATCTGTGCGTGATCATGATTTGGTCAACCACGCCGCTTGCGATCAAGTTTAGTAATGACAGTTTAGCGCCGTTAGCGTCTATATCGCTTCGAATTTTATTGGCGGTCGCCTTGGTGTGCGTCGTATTTTTGGCGTTGCGCAAGGCGCTGCCGTTAAACCGAAAGCACTGGCGAGTCTATTTCGCAGCAGCGATCGGGATATTTCCAAATATGCCGTTGGTTTATGTGGCCAGTGAGTATATTCCGTCAGGCTTGATTTCCATACTGTTTGGTTTGACGCCCTTTGTTAATGGACTGCTGGCAATTCCTATGCTGGGCGAGCCAAAATTGTCGGCGTCGCGTTGGTTGGCCTTGGCATTAGCGTTGCTCGGTTTATGGATTGTATTTTCAGACCAGTTGGCTCTTGGGGAGGATGGCTATTACGGAATCGTCTTGATGGTGCTGTCGGTATTTACGTTCTGTTTTAGCTCTATGTTGATTAAACGGCTGGGTGCCAAATACTCTGTCGAACCGATGGAACAGGCCTTCGGCAGCATGGTTTTCGCGCTGCCTGGATTACTTGGTTGCTGGTTAATGTTTGATGGTGATACCAGCTTTCACTTTAGTGTTGAGACTGTATGGGCGCTATTGTATCTGTCGATCATTGGTTCATTGTTTGGGTTTGTTGCCTATTTTCAAATTCTCAAGTCAATGAGTGTCGCGACGGTATCGCTTATTCCTCTGATGACACCG
>Ga0209826_1000724_pt1 | contig 23593 bp, 22 predicted proteins | sample GOMGulsemesocosm_5_FD_184637 | JGI IMG/M metagenome (GOLD analysis project Ga0209826, IMG submission 184637) | Methane-oxidizing microbial communities from mesocosms in the Gulf of Mexico - GOM15C Gulf of Mexico (SPAdes) (version 2) | ecosystem: Environmental > Aquatic > Marine > Cold seeps... | reverse complement strand
AGAATGCATTCTTCTATTGATTATAAAACGCCTCATCAGAAAACCAAAGAAATGAAAAAAGCGGCTTAAAATACTTCCAATAAAACTTGACCATTACAGTGGCTCCCCATCAATAGAAATGGCTTTTGCTCCTGTACCCGCTCCAACAGCAGTATGGTTGTTTGGTTCTGGCATACTTGGGTTTGTAGGAATAGCTAAAAGAAAAAAGGCAAAGTAGACTTTTTACTATAAACAGTGTTTCTCAGTGTCACTGTTGTTTTAAGCAAAAATACTCAACACACCCTGGCTAGAAATTGCCCTTCCTGCTTCAATTTCATCAGCAATATCCATAGACTTTTCAGCATATTCATTTTCTAAGGCTTTATTTGCGTCCTTATCCCCTTTCCCAGCATCACTTCCCATTTGGCTAAAACTTCTGTGTTGTTTTTGGCCTGCTTCTTCTTGTGACACACTCACTTCAGCTAAATTAAGCTGTTGCGCTGAAAACATTTCCCTCAACCTAGGTAATGCAGCGTCAATTGCCTCTTTAACTGCTGCATGTTGCGCAGTAAAGGCTACGGTTGCCTGGTCTTGAGTCATATCAATTTTAATGGTGATAGGTCCTAAGTGCCCAGGGTTTAGTCTAAGTTCAGCAGAAGGAATGGCTTGCTTATGCATCCAAATAACACGTTCACCCATTTCTTTGTTCCATTCGGGGTGAGCAAAATGCTTCGTCATTGGAGCTATTTCTGTTTTATTTTCAGCAGGGACAGCACGGTTTAAGTTTGCAATATCCATTGCAAACTTAGGTAAAACCCTCTCCATTGTTAATTCTGGAGCTTTAGACTCTAGAACATTCATTTTCTCATTTTGCTTAGTCATTAAAAGAGAAGACATTTCATTCTGCTTATTTTTAACTATCGACTGCTCTGCTTGTAATGAATCTTCATCTACTTCAATATTTGAAGGTTCAATATTTCTCTGCTCTGCTAACTGCTTGAGAGATAAATTTTCTCTATGAAGCCCCGCCCTCATTTCTTGAAATAGAACGGGGTTAGCGCCTTTTTCTATTGCTTTAGGTTCACTTAATGTTGCAACTAATGAGGCAATTTCCTTATCTAATTCAAGTGCCTCTTCTGACAAGGCAGGAACATTCTGTTCTTTATAATTTTCTTTCTTTGCTATTTTTTTAATATGTGTATCATTTAATTGGTTTCCCAACTCACTATTAACAAAGTGCTCTGTATTTTCTTCAGCTTGTGGCAAAAAAGGCTCACTTTCTTGTTGCACATTAACAGCTTCAGCCGTTCGACTCGCAATATCCTCTTTAATAGCCCCAATATCTAAAACTAGCTGCTCAATTGTATTTTCTAATTTTTTTCTATCTTGTGCCGCATCACTAAATTGAGCTTCTTTTACAGGCAGTTCTGGATCATCACTCGACCCTTTTTCCAATAATTTTCCCGCTTGCTGTAGACTACCTAAAATTTCATCTAGTTGCTTAACCGTATCTAACTCAGAATCTACTTCTTGTTTATTTAAACGATCAAACTGATCAACTATTTGATCGAACTTATCAGCTAATTCAAGTTGTTGCGGCAATGCTTGTTTTATTGATTTTACAACGTCTACCGATACTTCAATTTGGCTTGGTATATCGCCTACACCTTTGTCCTCTATAGTATTGAGGACATTAGCTAATGTTTCTAAAGTATTTTCTAAATCTATATCTTTCTCTATGCCATTACCTTCTTGCGGCAAGCCTTTGCCCGAAAGACTGGAAATATTATTCACAGCTTCATTATTCGAAATAAAATCGGCAATTTCATGTAGTTGAGTTCCATTCACCAAACCATCAACAGTTATATTTTCACTATCCCTAACCGTTGGGTTTACGCTCTGTAATTGTTGAATTCTTTGCATCAAAGCTTCAGAAAACTCAGTCGTTTCAGTACCTTCAGAAGGTAATAGTTGCTGTATTGTATCTACACCTTCCCCCGATGAAAGCATGGAAAGTAAATTGGGGCTATCGATATTCATAAAGTTCTCCGAGTTCCTTACCTAAGAACTAAGCATTTCTTATGCCACTATTTCGTCCACCTCGTGTAGCGCGTTCATCCTGTTCACTTTGCTCTCTTTTATTTTCAGCTTTTAATTCATCTGCAGCTGCGACATCACACACTTTTTGTATACTTTTTGTTTTTTGATGTTTCTGTTCCCATTGAGTCCGTGCCAAAATAACTTGTTTTTCAACACCTAAAACAACCTGCTGTTGCTCTACAATAGCTTTATCCAACTTACTCATAAAAGCTCTAAATTCTAACAACTGTTTGATATGAGTACCTGCTTCAGAAATAGAACGATACTTTATGACATAATCTTGCCGATAAATATTCAGGTTTTCCAACTGTTTTTCTGCTTCTTGCCTCTGTTGCTGGATTTGTCCTAAAGCTTTTAATGAGTCTTGTTCATTTTTAGCATTTAATTCGACAATGACATTAAGTCTTTGAGATTTTTTCATTAGTTGGCTGCCTAAGGACTGAGGATTTAATAAGATGCGAAAGTTAACGCCGGTTTTTTGTTTCAGATTGGATTATCTCAAGAGGCGCATAGTTATTCTATGCAACGATTGAGATCATTCAGGCTGGGATAAAAAGGCACGTTAAGTTTTGTAGATTATTGAATCCTCAGTCCTAAGTTAGTCTAACAAGCTATTTCCAATTTCAATAGCCACTTGGAAAAAAATAACCCTACCCAGGGACGCCCTCCGTTACCCCTAATAAACTTTCTAGCTCCATCAAACTCCGACTAATATCGACAGCCTCATGCATATCTTGCTGTAAAAAACTGGCTATCTCTGCATTTTTTTGAATTGCTTCATCAATTCTAGCATCAGAGCCCATTTGATAGGCCCCAACACTAATTAGATCTTTATTTTGCTGATAAAGCGAATACAGCCGTCTTAGCTCTCGGGCTAGTTTCATCTGTTTATCATCTATAATATCTGGCATCACTCGACTAATAGAGGCTTCAATATCAATAGCAGGGAAATGTCCTGATTCTGCCAAACTTCTGGATAAAACGATATGGCCATCCAGCACACCTCGTGCAGCATCAGCAATGGGGTCATTATTATCATCACCTTCAGCCAAAACAGTATAAAATGCGGTAATTGACCCGCCCCCCTCATCACCATTACCCGCTCTTTCTACAAGGTGAGGTAACTTTGCAAAGACTGAAGGGGGATAGCCTTTTGTAGCGGGCGGTTCATCGATAGCTAATGCAATTTCCCTATGCGCTTGCGCATATCGAGTTAAAGAATCCATTAATAAAAGAACATCTAAACCTTGGTCTCTAAAATATTCAGCAATACTCGTTGCTAGCATTGCGCCATGCACTCGCATTAAAGGAGAATCGTCAGCAGGAGAAGCAACAACAACAGCACGTTGCATCCCTTCTTCACCCAGTATTTTTAAAACGAACTCATTAACTTCTCGCCCTCTCTCACCAATAAGCCCTACTACAACAACATCAGCTCGGGTAAATTTAGTCATCATGCCTAATAGTACGCTTTTACCAACACCTGTCCCTGCAAATAAGCCCATCCGCTGCCCACGGCCTACCGCAAAAATGGAATTAATGGCTCTCACACCCACATCTAATGAGTCTCGAATGGGCTTTCTTGATAAGGGGTTAATCGTCTTGCCGCTCAATGAAATCGTAGAATCAGTTTTCAATGGACCTTTATCATCTAAGGCATTTCCGGCCCCATCTAAAACACGTCCCAACAGACTAAAACCCACTTTTGCCAGACTCTTTTTACCTAAAGGAATCACTCTACAACCTGGCTCTAACCCTTGTGTATCTCCCGTAGGCATCAAAAATATATGCCCACCAGCAAAACCAACGACCTCTGCACCAATTTTTTTACCCGACTTATTTTCTACCTGACACAAAGACCCAATGGCAGCACGACATCCTTCTGCCTCTAAAGTTAAGCCGATCATGCGTGTAAGCTTACCTTCTACAACCAATTCAGGCACTTCTGACAATCTTTCGGTATAAGGCTTTATTCTTTTAAGCCAGCTTTCACTACGGTTGGCTTCTGGAATCACGCTTTTTGATCCTCTTCTCTTTCACCACCCAATACCGTCGCAACAATCGCGGCCAATCTATTTTCAATCGTCGTATCTATATGAGAAATTTCCGTTTTGACGATGCATCCTCCCCGAGTAATCAAAGGGTCTTCATCTATTTTCCATGGCGAGGTTTCATCATCTAAAGCTAAAGATTTCCGCACTAATTCTGCATCTTCTGGATGCATTTGTAAGGTTAATCTCTGCGAAGCTAACGGCAATGCATTAACTGCTTCTCTAATAACCGCAATTATTTGTCCTGGATCAATTTTAATTTCTCTACGCACTATTTGACTTGCTATGCCTATCGCCAAATTGACTAATTCTTTTTCTACTGCCTGATCTAATTCTTTAAACGGTTCACTTAATGACTCTAACAAACTGACAAATTCTGCTGTCTCTTTCCGCAATAAATGCAAATTATCATCATATCCTTTTTTTTCACCTTCCATTTTTCCTTGAGCAAAACCTTCTTCATTTCCCTTCGTTAAACCTTCTTTAAACCCTCCATCAAAACCTTCTTGTTTACCCTGAGCAAAAGCTTCATCATAAGCCTGTTGCTGCATTTTTTCGATTTCATCGACGGTTAAAGTGGCACTTTCTTTTTTTGATTGTTGAATTGCTGATGATTTTTTTTCCCCAAACTGCTCTGCAACATCCCATAAGCCCAAAGTTTCCAATTCAGACTCTGAAAAGGTCTGATCTTTAGACGAGCTCATCGCCACCACCACTTCCAAGCATCATTTCACCAGACTCAGATAGTTTCTTAGCAATACTTAATATATCTTTTTGTGCCAATTCAACTTCACTCAATTTAGTTGGGGGCGCAGCTTCCAAATCATCGCGTAACATTTCAGCTGCACGTTTTGACATATTGCCAAATATTTTCTCTTTAAGGCCGTCACTCACGCCTCTGAGTGCAACCAGCAATTGATCCGTAGAAACTTCCCTTAATAAAGTTTGAATGCCCCTATCATCAACATTAATTAAATCAGCAAAAACAAACATTTTATCTTGAATTTGATCACCTAATTCTGCATCAAATTCATTAATACCTCCCATCATTTCTTCGCTTAAACTAGCATCCATATAATTTAGTATATTAGCAGCAGAATCAACACCTCCAATGTTAGATGCCTTAACGCTATCACTTCCTGTCAATTGCTGCTCCATCATATCGTCTAACTCTTTAATGGCAGCAGGCTGTACACTTTCCATCGTTGCAATTCTCATCACAATATCTGAGCGCTGATTATCGGGTAATAACGCTAGCACTTCTGCGGCTAAATCAGCCTCTAATAAAGATAAAATCATCGCGATAATCTGCGGGTGTTCCATCCTAATTAAATCAGCAATAGACCGAACATCCATCCATTTAAGCTGTTCAATCCCTTTACTATTAGCCCCCATAAGAATACGGTCAATAATATTACCAGCTTTATCTGCACCTAATGCATCAGTCAACATATTACGGATATAGCTATCTGAATCTAGGCCAAGCCCTGTCTCATCTTTGAGTTCCATAATAAAATCTTCCAATACAACATCAACCATTTCCGAAGTAATTTGTCCCATCGTAGCCATTGCTGAGCCCACAATTTGTACTTCTTTTGGCCCCATGTTCTTTAATACACTGGCGGCTCTTTGTTGTCCTACAGCCAAAAGTAATAACGCGCCCCGTTCTGTAGCATTTAAGGTGATTTCAATTTCAGACATCGCTTTTTATCCATCCTTTAAGAATCTCTGCAACTAATTGTGGATCTTCATCAATTATTTTCTGCACATATTCCAATCTTTTTTCATAACTTTGAGGGGCATCCAATAATAATAAGTCTTCAACACCAGCCGAAATACCTTTGTCTGCATCACCGTTGTCATCTCCCTCAACAGGGACAGCCATAGGTTTTCCATCCTTATCAAAACGAACAGTTCCGCCCATGGCGTCGGCTTCTGCATGAGCATCAAGTATTGCTTTAACTTCATCATCTCTTGCAACTAGCCCCCGCATCGTTGGGCGTAAAACACCAAAAACAATAAACAAGACGACTAGCACGGCAGTTAGCTGTTTAGCCGCATCAAGAAACCAACCTTGTTCCCATAAAGGTAAATCAGGTAAGGCTTCAATATCATCAGGCACTCTAAAGGAAATATTAGTCACTGTGACTTGATCCCCTCGTGAACTATCAAAACCAACAGCTTGCATAACTAAACTTCTTAATTGATTAATATCTTCCTGAGCATAAGTTTGATTACTAAAATCACCATCGCTTAATTGTACTTTTTTATCATCAACAACCACGGCAACGGATAGACGACGTAAAACACCTGTGGCTAAACGTGTATGAGTAATTGTTTTATCTAATTCAAAATTACGTGTTGCACTTTTACTAATAGAGGTGGGAGAAACTGCACTTTCTGCCTCTTCACCTACCGCTAATTCAGGGGCGACACCTGCAGGTGGAGGCTGATTAGATAATGCCCCAGGAACACCTTGAATAGCTGAACTCGATGTTTGGTCATCCTGTGTCTGCTCGCTTCTTAGGGCTGGCAAATCAGGGTTGAACATTTCTTGTGTCTTTTCTGTCACGGTGAAGTCTACATCAGCTGAAATTTGAGCTTGCAGACCATCACGTCCAACTAAAGGAATAAGAATATTTTCAATCCTTTGCATTAAATGTTCTTCTAAGTTTTTTTTGTATTCAAACTGTTTTGAAGTTAAATACATATCTTCTGAGGAATCATTAGCACTCAGCATGCGGCCTTTCTGGTCGACCACAGTCACTTGTGTAGGTTCCATCATAGGAACACTTGAAGCAACAAGATGTACAATGGCGTCTATTTGACCTTTTTCTAACGTTCGTCCTTGATACAAATTAACAATAACTGAAGCACTTGGATTTTTACGTTTACGAACAAAAACGGATTGTTTAGGGAGAGCCAATAGAACACGTGCAGACTTAACATTTTGGATAGAGGATACAGTCCGAGCAATTTCACCTTCGAGTGCGCGCTGAAAACGCATTAACTCTATATTTTTACTAGTCCCAAAACTTGATTCTTTATCAAGTATTTCATAACCTGAGCTTTTAGTTCGGGGTAACCCTTGAGCTGCCAGTTTTAGTTTTAAACTACGGACTTGATCAGTAGGCACCATAATGGCACCTGATTCTGTTTCAATAGAATAATCAACGCCCATTTGATCAAGCGTATTGATTATTTCTGTCGCATCTTCATCTACCATGCCTGAAATAAGCAAGTCATATGAATCTGCTTGTGACCAAAGAACAACAGCTATCCCCACCGCGACACTTAATGCAATCCCCAGCATTAAGCCTATTTGTCGAGCCATGGATAAATTACCCAGACCTTTTAAAATAGGGGGTGTTTCTGTTTCTTTGGTTAGTTCGTCTAAAGCACTTGCTTGCGAATCTAACTCAGCTAAATCACCGCCGTCTTGCTCACTCATTCTTCATCTTTGGTTACTTAGATCGTATTCTATAAAAATTCTTTAATACTATCATTAAATGTATTGTTACTGTGCTTTGTATTCATAGTCAAATATAGCAGGAGAAAGAGGTATTAATTAAATTCCTCTTACACCCACGTCATTCAGTTACAATTTTTTGTTCTTAAACCCTTGCGCCAAAGGAGGGAGAGAGCTTATGAGCAAGCATCAAATGAGGGGATTTAAGGGTACCCGATGACTCATAAGTCACCAGATAAATATAATAATGTGAACTTTAGCCTTCACTACATTGGCATATTCATTACATCTTTATAGGCATCAACTAATTTGTTTCTCACTTGTAACATGGCTTGAAATGAAACACTCGCTTTTTGTGATGCAATCATAACTTCAGCTAAACTGACATCAGGCTCACCCATTTCAAATGATTTTGCTAATCCACTTGATGTTTGTTGAGTTTCATTTACAGAATTAATTGAATCTTTTAACATCGCAGCAAAATCAGATTCACCTGTTGATTCAGCGGGCTTTACAGTGGGGCTTGATGCTTCAATAGACATTGTTCGCATCTGAGCCAATACTTGGTTTACATTAATATCGCTCATAATCTTCTCTCATCGTTACGGCATAAGTTAATATGCCATGTATTCTATTTTTAATCATTACCCATGCATTTTTTGAGCCAACACCAAAAAACTGACACTATTCTAGAGTCCGTTATTAACAAGGAACAGCAACGCCCGCATCTTTCATCCTTGCAATTTTATACCTTAACGTTCTAGGGCTAATACCTAACTTCTCTGCTGTGATTTTTCTACTGCCCCTTTCATCTCGTAAAGTTTGCAAAATAATATTCTCTTCCGCAGACCGAACGCTATCGCCCAAGCAAGCACCTTCACTAACGACAACAGTTTGCTCAAACACTTCATTTGATACCACTTTAACGATATCGGGTTTTACAAGATCAGGTCTAATTAATAATAATTGATCATCCATATCATCTTCAAACACTAAGCTTTCAGGAAGAATATAGCCTTTCTGTTGCAAAATTAACGCACGTTGTACAACATTTTCTAGTTCTCTAACATTGCCAGGCCAAGCATAGCTTTGCATTGCCTCTGCCGCTTCTTCCGTAAAAACAGGTAAAGATTTTCCTTCTTTCCAGTGTTTTTTCATTAAAGCCATTGCCAGCGGCAATATATCTCCAACTCTATCTTTTAAAGCGGGAATTTTGATAGGAAAAACACTTAAGCGATAGTACAAGTCTTCCCTAAACAAGCCTTGCTCAACATATTCTTTCAGTTTGCGGTTTGTTGTTGCCAAAATTCTGACGTTTAAACCAATCTTCTCTTGCCCCCCTAAACGCTCAACTTCTTTTTCTTGTATCACCCTTAACAATTTCGCTTGCAAACCAATATCCATTTCTGATATTTCATCAAGTAAAATAGTTCCATCTTGAGCCTGCTCAAACTTGCCAGGCATTGACTGTATTGCCCCCGTATAGGCTCCTTTTTCATAGCCAAAAAGTATAGATTCCAGCATGTTTTCAGGAATTGCAGCACAATTAATCGCAACAAAAGGTCCTTGATGATACAGAGAGTTTTGATGAATAAATCGTGCGACCACTTCTTTACCTGTTCCACTTTCGCCTTGTATCAACACTGTCACATCTGTTTTAGCCACTTTCGCAGTTAAAGCATACAGTTGTTTCATTTTTTGATCAAAAACAACCCTTTCACTGGGCTGCGATGATTCAACGATAACAAATTCCGCCACTTTTTTAACTAAGGTTGATGCTTCAAAAGGTTTAATTAAATAATCCGCCGCTCCTGATTGCATTGCTTCAACCGCTTTAGGAATGGTGCCATAAGCCGTCATTAATACAACGGGAGTATCTGGATACATTTGCTGCATATTATTCAATAACTGAAATCCATCCATTACTGGCATCTGAATATCACTGACCACCAACCTAAAGTTATTTTTAGCTAATTTACTTAGCGCTTCAGTCCCATTATTAGCATAAAGAATTTTGTACCCTTCTAACTCCAAGGTATCGCACAACGCTTCACATAAATCATGGTCATCCTCAACCACCAAGACATCATACTGCTTCATAATTGCTCTCCATTGAGTGACAACTGTCTTCTGACAGGGTAGTAATATATTGATTAATACACGGTAAAAGTAAGGTAAACAGTGTGCCAGAACCTTTTTTAGAGTCACATTGAATTGATCCACTATGCGCTCTAACAACACTATCAACCACAGCCAAACCAAGCCCAGTCCCCTTTACTTTCGTGGTATAAAAAGGTTCAAACAATCGCTGCTTAGTCTCTTTGTCTATACCTGTCCCAGTATCCTGTATTTTTATTTGTAAACACGTCTGATCTTTCTGATTTAAGCTCAGCGTTATCACTCCCTGCCCTGCCTGTGCCTCAACAGCATTATTAAGTAAATTCATAACAGCACCTAATAAAGCGTCCTCATTACCTAACATTACATCCGCTTGGGTGTCATTAGTGATAATAAATTTCAATTCTTTTGAAGTTGTCAGTTCCTGCATATTTTCGTTCACTTTTTCCAGAAAATGTTGCAATGAAAAAACATCCATAGCTAACCGTCCTTCTTTAGCAAAGATCAACATATCATTCACTTGTCTTTCTAAATACTGTAATCGCTCAAGAATTTTATTTGAAAATTTAATTCGACTCGCATCAGGGACAAGACCTTTATTCATTTGAGAGGCATATAAAATGGCAGTAGAAAGAGGTGTTCGGACTTGATGAGCCATACTCGCTACCATTTCCCCCATCGCAGACAAATGTTTTTGTTGATTGACCATATCTTGTAGTGACCGTAACTCGCTCACATCTGAAAGCAAGATAATCTGGCCTGTCTCATTATTTAACACATTTTGAGTAATACTCACTCTTGTGCCATTTCTCAACTGCCTTTCGTGAGGGTTATCAAAAACAGAAATCAAACTTCTCTGAACCACTTCCGACCAGTCTTGGCCTATAAGAGGCTCTCCAAGATATTGGATTGCCATAGCATTACAATCAACTACTTGATTTGATGCATTTAAAACAACGACAGCCGCGGGTAATGCCGCTAAAATTTGCTGAAGGCGATCAGCTAGCTTTTCTTTTTCAATGAGTGTTTTGAGGCGTTCGGTTCGTGCAGCAGATAACTCTTTACTTAGTGTTGCCACTTGTGCCTGTAAACCTAGATAGGAATCTGATAAATTTTGTGAAAGCTCGTTAAAAAGCTGAAAAGCATCTGTCAGCTTTTCTGTTTTTAAGTTTTGAGAATTACTAAGATTATTCATATCTAATCATTGCTTTTATAAGTTATTTGAATAAAAGCAAAAATCAGACCACTTTATTTAGTGGTTTATTTTCAATAGATTAAAAAATAAATGACAACATTTTGACAGTTACCATCAATTAAATAGACGATAATAAATTTTAAATGTATTTACAAGCCTTGATACGCGCCAGCTTTTGATTTCCCTTGCCGCATATCACGTAGTTTATTAGCAATATCGGCTTTATGCGCCCCCACCGCTACAATAATTTCTTGATTAAGACGTTGCATCTCAAACAAATCTTCTTTTTCTTTATCTAAAAAAACTCGACCACTTTCAGAAAACAATACTCTGATCATTTGGTCTTGTTGTTCTTGCATTTCAATTAAGTTTTCCCAACCCTCTTCTATGACTTCTAACATCATATCTTGAGTAAACATCAAAACTGCTGAAACACTTTGATCGGTCATCAATTAAATAGAATATGCTTTTAGGGCTTTGTTAGCACGAGAGTTAACAGGGACAACAGGCTTTTCAACAACCTCAGGAACAACTTGATTTGTCACTGGAGCTGCTGTTTCCATTGTACCCTCAGGTACATTAATAGCATCCCAAGCCATTTTAACATCAACCAATAATCCACTTACTTCATCTAAAATAGCTTCATTATTGTCTAGGTTGGCTGATAATAATTGACGCCCAATATATTCATAAAGTGCATCTAGGTTAGTCGCAATATCACCACCTTTGTCTTTATCTAGACTGGCTCGCAAACCTCCCATAATCTCAATGGTTTGACCAATGAACTTTCCCTTTTCTTCGATTTCATGACGTTGCATAGCACCCTTAGCAAAAGCAATACGCTTTAATGCACCTTCAAATAACATCTGGATCAAACGATGTGGGTCTGCATATTCAATCTCAGAATTATATCCGTAATCACTATAGCTATTTAAAGCTGAATTATTTTTTGCACTCATTGCATCACCTATTTACTAAATCTACTTGGACTAAACAACGTATCGGCAATCAAGCTAGGTTCTTTAACTTAAATTAGTTATTAAAATTTTTCGTTAATAAAATATAAAGCACGAATCCAAACCAATCTGAGCATTTCAAAAGAAATACCCTTTAATTATAAGCATTGTTGGTTTATGACACAACAAGCATTCCATCCTATTGCGTTCTATGACAATTCGTATTTTCTTAGCTTTTCAACCAATGTTGTTCTACGCATATTCAATAGTTTGGCCGCATGGGCAACGACACCATTACATTCAGACAAGGCTTGCTGAATAAGATTAACTTCCATATCACTTAAATATTCTTTTAAATCCATCCCTTGTTCGGGTAATTGTGAGACCACAGGTATGTCCTGTTCATCAACATTCTCTGGCTTAAGATGTTTTTTTTGTGGCTCAGGAGTTTCTTCAATGGCTTCGATAACTTCCTGCTCGACAAAGTCATCTATATCAAACCCAGCAGGCACCTCATAAGCTTGAAATTTTTCAGGCAAGTCTGCTCCATCAATTAATGCACGAGGCTTTGTTATTGCAAGCCTTTCGATAAAGTTAGACAGCTCACGAATATTACCTGGCCAGGGATGCTGCATCATAATCATTAAGGCATTTTTAGAAAATTGAACCGTTTCTCTTTTTGCTGCTTCCATTCGAGCAATCAAGTCATTCACTAATAAAGGAATATCTTCCACCCTCTCTTTTAAAGACGGCAACTCTATAGGAAAAACATTTAAACGATAAAATAAATCTTCCCGAAAACGCTTTTCAATAATTTCATTTTCAAGGTTGCGATGAGTGGCGGCAACAATCCTAACATTACACTCAATCGTTTTATTACTCCCTACCCGCTCAAAAGTACGCTCTTGAAGGACTCTTAGCAATTTAACTTGCATGGGCATGGGCATATCACCAATTTCATCAAGAAACAGCGTTCCACCTTCTGCCATTTCAAACCGTCCCTGCCTCGCCGTTAAGGCACCTGTAAAAGCGCCTTTTTCATGCCCAAACAATTCACTTTCTAATAATTCACCTGGAATAGCCCCACAATTAACAGGAACAAAGGGTTTATTTTTTCTATCAGAAGCGCGGTGTAATGCTTGAGCAACAACTTCCTTACCTGTTCCTGATTCTCCTAAAACAAGAACAGTGGCATTTGAACCTGCAACCTGATCAATTAATTCTCTTACTTGTCTAATACTTTCACTACACCCTGCAAGTCCTTTATTTGAGCTGGGCTTTATTGGCTTCGCTGAAGTTTTATTTTTAACAGGTAGTTTCTTTAAAATCTCATTTAAAAGCGTATGTTGTGTTGGCCATTCATATGTCTGACTCACCATTTTTAAAATGGCTGTTGGTATTTGGCCGCTAACCCCTTTATCGACAAGAAGAATAACAGGCACATCAAAACTATTATCTAGTACAGCTTTTATTAATGTCGCTTGTTTTTCACAACCATTCCCTATAAAAATGGCGCTAAGGCCATCAAGTTTTCCAATTAGAGAATTGAAGCCATCAGTATGGGCTGATAAAACCTGATATTCCATAAATGACAATATAGCCTCAAATTGTTGAGATCTTATTTCATTATCATCAATTAATAATAATTGCGGCAAAGCCATGTACTTACACTCTTTTCTAAAATTTATACAAAGTATAGCTGGCTTTTGAAAAAAACATTATCGCCATAACAAAGTAAAGCACCGAATGATTTTTTTGTCAAAACATCAATTTATTTCAATCTGTTGCAAATACTTTCTAATATTTATTTAAGAAGTTTTCATGCATCTCCCAATATTATTTTTTCAATCAGTACTTGACAAATATTTCTCAACATAGAAACTAGACACTTGTTTTATAAAACTGAGTCATTTCTTTGAACGACATATCTCTAAGTATACTCTTCGGTATACTTGCCGCCCTACTCATCCTTTCTGCTTTTTTTTCTGGCTCTGAAACAGCGCTAATGACTTTAAATCGTTATCGCCTGCAACATTTAGTTAAACAAAAGCATAAAGGGGCGACTAAAGCCCAAAAATTATTACATCGCCCAGACCGACTCATGGGATTAATTCTATTAGGCAATAACTTTGTTAATATTGGTGCGTCTTCTCTAGCAACTATTATTGCAATGCGCTTAATTGATGATGGCTTAGTCAATTTAAGCCAAGAAGAAGTTATTCTTGCATCAACCATGACATTAACTTTTGCCGTACTTATTTTTTCAGAAGTCACGCCAAAAACTCTGGCTGCGATTAAACCAGAAATTCTTGCCTACCCTGCTGCTTGGGTTTACACCCCTTTATTAAAAGTTTTTTACCCTTTTGTCTGGTTTGTAAATTTAATTTCTAATTTTTTATTACGTATCATCGGTATTAATGCGTCAAAGAATAAAAAAGACCAGCTTAATAAAGATGAATTAATTAGCATTGTGTCTGATGCCGAGAATCTGATGCCAGCCAGGTATCAAAATATGTTATTAGGTATTTTAGACCTCGAATCAGCTTCTGTTGAAGACATCATGACACCTCGCAATGAAATTTTAGGTATTGATTTAGAGGAGTCTATAGAGACTATTATTCTTCAAATACAATCCAGTTCTCATACTAGACTCCCTATATATAAGAAAAGTATTGACCGCGTTATTGGCTTTTTACACTTAAGAACGCTTATCCCTTTAATTAATCGTACAGATTTTGACAAACAATCTATTACTGATAATTTAGCCAAACCCTTTTTTATCCCAGAAAGCACTCCTCTACACAAACAAATACAAAGCTTTAAGGCGGAGAAATTACGCATTGGCCTAGTGGTTGATGAATATGGTGATGTACAAGGTTTAGTCACATTAGATGACTTACTACAAGTCATAGTAGGTGAATTGGTTGCTGAAGAAGCTGATGTAAAAGAACAAAATGATGGTAGTTTTTTAGTTGATGCAAGTGTCACTGTGCGTGAGCTCAATAGAATCACCCAGTGGACTTTACCAACAGAAGGCCCCAAGACACTTAATGGCCTTATTATTGAGTATATGGAAACCATTCCTAAAGCAGGTGTTAGCATTAAATTACACGGCTACCCTTTAGAAATAATAAAAAGGGATGAGAACGCCATCAAATTTGTTAAATTTTACCCTAAAAAATAACACCATTTACTCAATAATTTTTTTATAGCGTCTATACTATCTTTATACAATTAAGAGAGTCATTTCTACGAAAACAATGGCAAAATTTACAATTTTTTTTAAAGACAAAGCAATTCAATCATCTATTTTTGATTCGGGTAAAGTCCGTATTGGCCGAGATAGCTCAAATGATTTGATTATTGATAACTTAACTGTTGCACCAGCACATGCTATTGTTACCATTAACCCTGATAACTGTATTATTAAACAATTATCTGACGAAAACCCATTAATTATTAATGGCGAACAAAACAAAGAAGCTTTTCTTCAAAATAATGACAAGATAACGGTTGGAAAACATAGTATTATTTTTAGCACAACAGAATCAATCACACCTGCAACTAATATTTCCAAACCAAATAAAGATGTTGAATCTCTTAACAGTCAATTAGAAAATAAAATAAAAATTCCTGATGCCAACCTTCAAGTCCTTAGTGGCTCACATATTGGCCGCATTCTGCCCTTAAAAAAAGCGATGACACGCATTGGGCACCCAGGAACAGGTGTTGTGATCATTTCTAAAAGAAAAGACGGTTTCTTTATCTCTTCTCTTGAAAAAGATTCACAAGTTTCTGTTAACCAAGAACGTTTAGAAGACAAAATAATACCCTTAAATAACAATGACATTATTCTGATTAACAAAGTTTCTATGCAATTCTTTCTAGAGCCTCTATCATGACCGACACAAACAATGACAAACGCCATTTTCATCGTATTTTTTATAATGCCGATGTTACCTTAAGCAATGATTCTGACTCTCAAACCTGTCAATTAGTTGATATATCCTTAAAAGGTTGCCTTCTAAAATTTAAATCGCCTTGGAATTCTTCCATTGAGAGTTTGTATACCCTGGATTTGCAACTATCAGATGATGTAACCATCAACATGCAAGTGAGCGTTGCCCATGTTATCGCCAATGAGGTGGGCTTTAAATGTGAACATATCGATATAGATAGTATCTCTCAATTACGCAGATTAGTAGAACTTAACTTGGGAGATAGCGACATTTTAGAACGAGACTTACTTGCACTCAGCACATTTAATACTGATATTTAATTCTCTGTCCTTACTACAAATAACCAAAGGCATCAAGCGCTTCAGAAATAGTAGAAACCGCGCTAATTGTTAAACCATTTACAGCTTCTTTAGGCTTATTTGCTTTTGGTATGACAGCTTTAGTAAAGCCATGTTTAGCCGCCTCATTTAACCTTGCGTAGCCGTTTGCAACGGGTCTTATTTCACCATTCAACCCAATTTCGCCAAAAAACACCACATCATGAGGAATTATTTTATCCTTAAGGCTCGAAACAACGCCAACTAATATCGCAAGATCGGAAGCTGTTTCTGATACTTTTATACCTCCGACTACGTTTGCATAAATTTCATCATTTGCCGTAAAAATGCCTGCATGTCGAGTTAGAATAGCTAGCAGCATAGCCAGTCTATTTTGATCCAACCCTACAGCTAACCGTCTAGGGTTACCATATTGGCTCTCCGTCACCAACGCTTGAATTTCAACTAGCAATGGACGCGTTCCTTCCCACGTCACCGTCACCACACTTCCTGAGGAAGGCTTATCTGATCGAGATAAAAACATCGCAGAAGGATTTTTAACCTCTTTTAACCCAGAACTCCCCATCGAAAAAAAGCCTAACTCACCGACACTGCCAAATCTATTTTTATCAGACCGTAGCACTCTAAATCTCGCATCATCTGTCGATGAAAGTATCACTTGAGCATCAACGATATGGCTTAAAGTCATGGGCCCTGCTAAAGACTGATCTTTTGTAACATGCCCCACCATAAAAATAGAAACATTGTTTCGTTTAGCATATTGAGTTAAATAACTAGCGGACTCTCTAACCTGAGAAACTGAACCAGGTGCTGTATCCGAATCAACAGTGTGCATAACTTGAATTGAATCGATAACCAATAAGGTAGGTTTTTCAGCATCAACAACATCACAAATACTCTGAACAGAGGTTTCTGTTAGCATTTTAATTGAGCCAGAATCAAGCCTTAAACGTTGAGCTCTTTCTGCAATTTGCTGTAGAGATTCTTCACCAGAAACATACAAGACAGAAAAACCTTTTTGAGCCACACTAGCAATAACTTGTAGCAAAATTGTACTTTTTCCAGCGCCTGGCGCACCACCAATTAAAACCACACTACCCAAGACAATACCACCGCCCAACACGCGGTCAAACTCAACCAATCCCGTTGAAATTCTTTCTGCTTGAGCCAAATCCACATCAGAAAGCAATTTAACCTCTGAGCGAGAACCTGTATAACCAGAGGCTCTGGAATTAACCTTTACACTACTCCCTAGTCGAACTTCCTTAATAACATTCCACTCACCACAGACAGTACACTGCCCGCCCCAACGAGGATATTCTGCACCACACTCCGTGCACACAAAGGCAGTTTTTTGTTTTTTGGCCATACAATTGAATTTAGAAAAAATATAATTCTGTAATTATACTTTTTCTGCTAAGAAATAAAGCAAAGAAATGTTATATGAAAGCCTTTTGCTCTCTAAAGTTACTTAACCCAAAACGCTCAATTTTTTTATACAATGTTGTTCGAGTGATACCAAGTCTTTTTGCAGCGACAGAAATATTCCCATCACAATCATGTAAAGCCGTTTTAATACCATGTTTTTCCCAATCTGCAAGAGTCATATTCGTCGAACCAGATTGAGATTTAATACGCTTAGCATCTACAACGGGTTGCTGACAAGAATTTAACTCTTGCATAAAATCTAAAGGTAAATCACGTTGAGTAATATATGAACTAGGTGCGGTGTAAATTGTAGCTCTAACAACATTAATAAGTTGCCTGATATTACCTGGCCAAGGATGTTGCTCAAATAACGCCATCACTTCTGCACAAACATTAATTTCTTCTCCCTCAAAACCTTGAATTTCCTGTTGCATAATATGTTGAATAACTTGAAGCTTATCTTTACGTTCCCGTAAAGGCAGTAAATGTACTTGCGCTCCATTAAGTCGATAATAAAGATCTCGACGAAAACGTCCCGCCTCCACAGCTTCTGGCAACTGAACATTAGTCGCCGCTATAATTTGCACATCAACATTAATGGGCTTTGTTCCTCCAACTGGGGTAAAAACTGAGGTTTCAAGTACTCGCAATAATGTCGCTTGCAAATCAATACTCATATCGCCAATTTCGTCTAAAAATAAGATACCTTTATCTGCTAACAAAAACTTTCCAGGTTTGCCTCCACTGTTCGCTCCTGTAAAGCTTCCCGCCTCATAACCAAACAACTCACTTTCTATTAACTCACTGGGAATTGACGAACAATTTATAGCAATTAAAGGCCCATTTTTTCTATCTCCAGCATTTTTAATCAAATTGACAAAGTGATCTTTTCCAACCCCTGACTCACCCGTAATTAAAATAGGAATCTTATGCTTCTGTAATTTAACTGATTTATTTATAAAAACCTTAATTTCATCTTCGATAAAAGATGACAGTTCAAGATCAGCTATCTTTTTAGCAGGACGAAAAGCAATTTTTTCGAGAACACGCACTTGTGCTTCCTGACTTTTTGCTATGGGTAAATTACTATTAACCGAGACACAAATCATATGTAAAAAGGCAAAGAGTGAATTCATTCTTTCTTGATGGTCACTCACCAAACCAATAATGGCATGCACTTCGCCAGACTCATCAAGTAAAGGATAACCAACGGTGGTGTAGGGATGCAAAATACTTAAATAATGCTCCATGCCTTGAAAGGCAATAGGTGTTTTTAATTCAAGCGCGGTTCCAATACCATTATTACCTAATACTGATTCATGCCAGTTTGTTTGTTTAATTTGAGTTAATAGTTGAAAAGCACCCGAAAAGTATTTTTCCCCAGCAACATATAATAAGTGCCCTTCAGGATCTACCACGACCATCATCACCCCAGCTTCTTTTAAAAAAACCTGAAAATGATGACTTAGCTGTTTTATTTGTTCGGCAACGAGCTCTGCCTTTGGTTCGATAGCTTGTTGTTGCACATGTAAGTGCTTTTCCCAATTAGAGAAATTACCCAGCGGTAAATGATAATCAGTCAAACAACGCAACCAAGCGTCATAAACCTCCTGTCTAACCCAGTCTGCCTGCTCAGGAACAGAACGAGTCTGAACCATCCATTGCCAGGCTTGTACAGGGCGATCCATTTCAAATTCATAAGATTGGCGAAGCAAAAATGCCTCTTGAACCACCTGAATTTTACTAGGTGTTTTGAGTGAAATATCCATTTTATCCTTGTTAATCAATGCGCTAATACTTTCTATCGTCATCAATCAAAACCAACTTTTCCTTATCAAAAATCAGTATTGGTATTGAGCCGTCCAAGATAACAGAATAAAAAAAAGAGGCAATGTGACATGATGTCGCATTGCCTTATTCTATAAAAGAATATAGTTGCCCTTTTTATGGGCTTGAAGGTAGAACGTAACAAACAAAAAATTATTGATAAATTGCCAAAATATATTTCGCACGGCTTCGACTGTGTGAAGTATAGAACAACAAATCAATTTATTCCCATGCTATAGGAATTGAAATTTATGAATCAAATTGAACTAAGCTTATTTGTAGAAGCTATCCTTTTATGCCCTAGGATCTTCTCTGGTAGCTGCAGCCCATTCAGGCGAATACCCATCCATAATTGACATATCTTCCACATGCATAACAACCACACTAGACGTAATCAATGTGCCTACAACACTAATTGCACTTCGCAATGCTAATTGAACAACTTTGACTGAATCAATCACTCCAATCTCCAGAAAGTCACCAAATTCTTTTGTGTAGGTATCCATTACCATCTGATCATTATCTGCAGTCATTAGTTGATGCAATACATTTTCTGGATTTAAGCCTGCATTTTTAGCGATAATGAGTAATGGCTTAATAAGTGCCAACTTCACCACTTCAACACCTTGTTGCAGATCAGGCGTTTCAACAATTATCTCATCCAGATATTTAATTAAATTATACAAGCCGACACCTCCGCCAGGTAAAACACCTTCTTCCAGTGAAGCTTTAGAGGACATATAGACATTTTCAATGCGAACCATACGCTCTTTTATTTCCACATCAGTGGTACCACCCACCTCAAAAACACCTGTTTTACCTGCCAATATAGCTATACGTTCTTCAAGCTCTTCAAAGTCATGGCTATTACCTGTAGCAGAGCCTTGTCCAGGTTTTCTTTCTAAGACTAACTCTGCTTCATGTTGAAGACTATCAACTAATTGATCTATCTTATTTTGTTCTCCTTTTGCCCCAATAATTGTTACACTACCTTCCGTAACCACTACTCTTTTTGCTTGACCTAACTGCTGCAGGCTAACATGTTCTAACTTTTGCATTGTATCTTCAAGTATCGCTTCTCCTCCCGTCATAACCGCCAAATCTTTAAGCCTATTAATGCGTTTATCCCCAAAACCTGGCGGCTTAACGGCAACAGTCTTAAAAATCCCCCTGGCATGGTTTAACAATAACCCTGTCAGTGCTTTATCTATAACATTTTCAGCAATAATGAGTAAAGATCGTCCCTCAATTTTCACATCCTCAAGCAATGGAATTAATTCCATTAAATCACTTATTTCTCGATCATAAATTAAAATATAAGGATTATCTATAACTGCTTCAGCGCGCTCTTTATCAGTAATAAAATTAGGGGATAAATAGCCTTGGCCATACTGAACACCATCAACTATTTCAAGCACGTCTTCACGTGCATTACCTAGTTGAAAAGTTAAGTTTCCTTGCACGCCTAAATCATCAAATGCCTCAGCTAAAAGCTTACCGACACCCGGCTCATTTTTTGTTGCAATCGCAGAAATTTTCTCTATCCAATCATCACTCACATCATTGATAGCATTATCTTGTAATTTTTTCTCTAATATTGCCAAAGCAATATCCATTCCTTGTTTTATTTTGACAGGGTGAAAGCCAGCTTTAATTCGTGGCATACACTGCTCAGCAATCGCTTGAGCCAAAATGATAGAGGTTGTCGTACCATCCCCAACTTTCCTTGAAACAGCACCTGCTCCATCACGTAACATTCTCGCACCTAGATCTTCTATTCTATCCTGACATGAAATAGATCTAGCGATAGTCACGCCATCTCGTGTAAAAACGGGGGTCAAACCATCAGCCACATGTTGAATAATAACAGCGGGCCCAGCACTGCCATAAGTAACAGCAACAGAATTTGCAACCTTGTTAATACCCGCCATAAACTTCAAGCGTGCTTCTTCATCATAAATAATCTTTTTTGGCATAATTTTACCTGCGTGGTTTTTTAATATTCAAACAATGCAAGCTATTGATTCATCCGTTTAGCTTCCATTGCCTGTAACGTGTTTTATTTGTTTTTCATAACAGCCTGACCGGCTTTAGCTCGTGTGTCATGAACTCTACGTAAATGCGCCCAAGTTGAAATCAACATTCTGTCCCAATGGTCAAAAGTTGTTTTTAGCTCTTCAGCCTCATCCTCATCTAGCAGCATTTGCCAATATTCTGTTAACTCTTCAATTCGTTCATCACCTACTTTGGCTTTAATTATGCTTTCTTTCTGAGTTAACTCGGCTATTGACCTATCAAGCTGATCAACCATTTCATGTATAAATTCTAAATCTGCTTTATTCATGCTATACCCTCAATTAATCGTTGAGTACAGACGATGGTCTACTTAGACTCTACTTTGTTTGAAAGTCTATAATCATCTTTAACTGACGCTTGGCAAGAATTTTTCCAGATAAACCTTATCCTGAGAAACACCAACGTCTTCACAAACAGCATAAACTGCATCGACCATACCTGGAGGCCCACATAAATATAAATCTGGTTTTGCAGAGGTTTCTTGTAAATCTTGTTTCAATATATCAACAACACTGCCTTTTTCACCTTTCCAAGAATCAGTCGCTTTCCAAACACATAACTTAACCGTTAAGTTATCCATTTTATCAGCTAACTGAGTTAACTCATTAACATAAAACATCTCTTCTTCTAAGGTTGAACCAAAATAAATCGTACAAGGCTGAGGTTCCCCCCATTCATGCATAAACCTGACCATGGATAAAATTGGTGCTAATCCCGTTCCCCCCGGCTACAAAATAACGAGGCGTAAATCCATCAGCTTTTAAACCGAACACTCCTGATGGTCCGCTTACATTAACTGTCTGTCCAAGCGTCGCACTATCCGACAAAAAGGTTGAAAACTTTCCACCTTCCAATAATCGAATCAAAAACTCCATTTCTCCCTCTTTATTTGCAATATTAGCTGGGGAATAAGAGCGAATTACTTCTGTTCCTGGAATTTCTAGATCGTAATACTGTCCTGAATCCAACTTTATTTGTTTTTCCCCATCTGAACGTGATAAACAAAGTTTCATCACATTAGAAGATAACTTCTCAAGTGCAACTATTTCAGCAGGAAAATGCTGCTCTTCATCTGAATAAGCAATTCGGTCAAAAGTATAAGGTACTTCTACTTCCATATCCTCAATGGGATAACATCGACATAGCAACACCATGTCATCTTCTTGCTCTTCTTGCGGAAGCGCTTGGGCACTTACTTTTCCAATTTCATAATCGCCTTCTGTACAAGTGCCTTTACACGTTGCACACCCCCCTTCACGACATGATGACATTAGATATATACTTTGTCTTATTGCTGCAGAAATAATATCCTCGTCTTCTGCACAATCAAATTCGACAAATTGCCCTTCTTCTGTAATTATTTTTATTTGATGATTAGCCATTAATCACATTTCTCCCTATCTATTTGTTATTTTCTTTACGGGTATTAAAAAATGCCAAGACATGATTCACCGCGCGTCTTGAAGCATCTTCTGTTAATGAGCACCCTTCCTGAACTAATTTCTCTTCCCGATAAATTGTCCAACGCCACATAAACTCTAAATCCTGGGCATAAGCAGTATAAATATCATCATCATATAATTTGGTTAAATCTTCATTTTTACCAAACAAGGCACTCACATTTTTAGTGGGTTGTTCATAAAGTTCATTCATATAGCACTCTGCGTTCATTAGCATTAAAAAATAAAAAAGTACTGCCATCCTTAGCAGCACTTTTACTGATTACTAAATACTCTGACCCACGCATACAAAAAAGATACAGAATAGATAGCAAACCCTTTGCAAGGAAATTATTACTGGATTGTAATAATTTTAACGCCTCGTTCCTTGCGTAACTCTTCTAATGGCATTGCGCAATAATCTACATTTCTCAATTCCATTAATTTTGTGCCTAATAGACGATCAGCATCCATAAACACATTAGTTGGCATAATAGGTGGCTTATAGTCTGTTCTGAAATTAATATGTAACTTTTCAGCTTCATACTTATCAGTACAGGCATCCATTTTTGAAACCACAACATCAGCAACATCTTGTGCATTTGTACCACAGGTACACTGGTTCAAAAACTGATCATCATTGAGCTCAGCGTGTTTG
>Ga0209826_1000723_pt1 | contig 23604 bp, 20 predicted proteins | sample GOMGulsemesocosm_5_FD_184637 | JGI IMG/M metagenome (GOLD analysis project Ga0209826, IMG submission 184637) | Methane-oxidizing microbial communities from mesocosms in the Gulf of Mexico - GOM15C Gulf of Mexico (SPAdes) (version 2) | ecosystem: Environmental > Aquatic > Marine > Cold seeps... | reverse complement strand
TTACATCAATGATAATGCCTTTCTCTTGCTTGCATTTATCTACCGCTTCAGCTGCGGTAATAGTATTAAGTGATTTCCTTGCTTGAGTAATCACTTCAGGGATTGTTTTTAACATGAATATTCCTTATTTGTATTGCACACCATGACTAATAGGTAAGCGAAATAACTATTTCGCCTATCTATTAGTATAAGCATAAAAGCTTAACTACATTCTGCATTACTTTCTTTCAAACCCAGTTTTTTCAAAATGGTCATCATTAAACACCATTTGGTTATTGATGATTGCAATAAATTCACCCCAATAAAGGCAGTGAACCACATCCAATTGGGTGAATGAAACTGAGTAAGTACCAGTGAAATTAAAATCATTGTACCTGCGACCAAACGCAGTGCTTCATTGACGGTCATAATATTCTCCTAACGAATAACAATTTATATAAAAAAACTAAATCAAACCAAACATTAATTTAGTCTTTTCTAATTTACCTTTTGCTTATTTAAGTTATATTAGCCTTTACTAAATTAAAGTTCAATAGTAAACTAAAATAAAACTACGGCATAAAGCTTTGGCTTCAAATGACAACAGATCAAACTAAATTAGTAGAAAATGCTCAACAAGTTGCTGCAATATTAAAGCAGCTATCCAACCCTTACCGGTTGATGATCCTCTGTTGCATTTCTACAGGAGAGTTGACTGTTGGTGATTTAAATGAACAGATCGATTTATCACAATCTGCACTTTCTCAACATTTAGCCAAACTAAGAGAAAGCAAAATAGTGACAACAAGACGTGAGTCGCAAACAATTTACTATCGAATTGCCAATCAAAAAATTAAATATTTATTGGAAGTTTTACAACAGCAGTTTTGTGATGATAACTAAGTAACTAATGTCACAGCGCTCTTAATCGCTTTTAAACTTCCCTCCCTATTCAAACTGACAAAGGAAAGCTGACAGATTATGCAGACTCCAACCAATTTTACTTCTAAATTGCTCAGTCGTGTTTTAGCAAGCAAAATGCCTTTCGTTATTCTCATTTTATCTATATTCTCTGGCATAATGGCATTAAATTACACTCCTCGTGAAGAAGAGCCGCAAATTGTGGTTCCTATGATTGATGTCGTGGTTAGTGCTCTGGGTGTTAATGTTGTACAAGTTGAGCGTTTAGTTACCACACCTTTAGAAAAACTACTAGCGCAAGTTAGTGGTGTTGAACATGTGTATTCGGTTAGTAATAATAGTCAGGCTGTAGTGACTTTAAGGTTTCATGTTGGAGAAAATCGTGAACAAGCACTGCTAAATACCTACAATAAACTTCATTCAAATACCGATAGAATTCCAGCCATTGTTGATAATTGGCGAGTGCGTCCCATAGAAGTTGATGAAGTGCCTATTATTATGCTGGGTTTATGGAGCAGTGATAACAAAATAGTCGATGATTATCATTTACGTCGCCTTGGTGAAGAAGTTTCTACCTTTTTGCAAGCAATAGACAACACCAGTGAAGTGAACGTTATCGGCGGTCGCTCAAGAGAGATTCAAGTAAATTTAGACCCTGAACAAATGACCGCAAGAAAAATAGCAATCAGTGATATATTAAATGCAATTAAAGCATCTAACACTTTGCAATATCATGGCAATTTAGCATTAGAAAACCAATCTTTTCGTCTTGAAAGTGGTGATGTCTTTAGAGATATAAATACACTAAAAGAAACCCCCATTAGCGTTATTGATGGTAGTGCCGTTTTATTAAAAGATATAGCCACTATTATTGACGGCCCTGCTGAACAAAACAATTATACTTGGATTGATTTTGCCAATGGTTATCAAAAAAAACTTTACTCACACTCCTCATTTTCACAACAAAATACTGACCACCCTATCGTAACCATCAGTGTCGCTAAACAACGAGGCAGTAACGCAGTAACCGTAGCACAAGCAGTACATGATAAAATAGCCGAATTACAACAATCAATTTTTCCTGAAAATGTTCATGTAGAAGTATTGCGCGACTACGGGAAAACCGCAAATGAAAAAGTAAACAACCTCACCACCAGTTTAATTTTTGCGGTATTTACTGTCGTAGTTTTTATCGCGGTATTTTTAGGTTGGCGCTCAGCTGTAGTGGTTGGCTTAGCAGTACCTATTTGTTATGGCATCACCTTATCGCTAGATTTAGCCTTTGGTTATACTATAAACCGCGTAACTCTTTTTGCTCTAATTCTTTCATTAGGATTACTTGTTGATGACCCTATTACGGGTGTTGATAACATTGAACGCTACTTGAAAAACAAAGGTGGTTCACTGCAAGATAAAATCGTTGCAGCAATAAATGAAATTCGTGTCCCCTTAGTTATGTCAACGTTAACTATAATACTCGCTTTTATTCCTCTAGCATTTATTACAGGCATGATGGGGCCCTACATGGCACCAATGGCATTTAATGTACCTATAAGCGTTATCAGCTCTACTTTAGTCGCCTTTTTTGTTACACCATGGCTAGCTGCTAAGTTTATTAAACCTAAATCAGTAAATGAGTTAAACGAAAGCAACGAAAAAAGCCACGGTTTTAGCTTGTTTTATCGGCGGATGCTAACACCATTATTAGATAACAAAAAAAAGGGAAAGCTAGCGCTATGGCTAGTGTTTATATTGTTCATTATCGCAGCCATGTTACCTGTCATGCGTTTAGTGCCCTTAAAACTGCTTCCTTTTGATAATAAGAATGAAGTTCAAATTATCATTGATATGCCAGAAAACACAACTTTAGAGCAAACGGCAGCAATGGCAAGAATTGTTTCAAACAAAGTACAACAACTACCTGAAACAAAAGCTATATCAGCTTATATTGGTACATCATCCCCAATAGATTTCAACGGCATGGTGCGCCAATATTATCAACGCCAAGCACCCTACATGGCCGACTTACGCGTTATATTACTAGATAAAACTGAACGTGAACATCAATCACACGCTGTGGTGTTAAGATTGAGAGAACATTTAAAAGCACTTAACATTAATGGAATAAATATTAAAGTAGTTGAAGTGCCACCTGGCCCACCTGTTTTAAGTACCTTAGTGGCAGAGCTTTATGGTGACGAATTCACTCAATATAGTGAACTACAACAAGCCGCTAGTATTGTTATAAAAAGACTTAAAGAAGAGCCTCATGTCGTTGAAGTCGATTCAACCGTAGGAGACAATCAAACCAGTTTACGCTTTGTTACCGATAAAACCAAAGCTGCTTTATCGGGTATTTCAACACAAAATATTAATCAAACATTAGCAACTGCCAACACAGGGGAAATAGCTGGTTATATGCACGTTGATAATGAAGCTACCCCTTTAGCTATCAATATAAAACTTCCAATTGAACAACGAGAAACAATGGCAGACTACTACAGGTTAACGGTTAAAGGACAGGCTGGCATTGTACAAAACACAACACCTCAAGGTATTGATATTGCACCTCAATCACTAGTATCGCTTGGTGAATTAGGGCAATTTGAACAATATATTACTGACAAAGCTATTTTTCATAAAGATTTAAAGCCAGTTGTTTATGTTACTGCAGATATATCAGGTAGAACACCTGCTGCCATCATTGCTGATGTTGACAGTGATCTTCAAGAAAAACACGAAAATAATCCAACGCCCTCGCAACTAATGAATCAATCAGGAAACTGGCAAGAGCGTACTTTTTTAACCAGTGGTGGCGGCAATACTTGGCAACTACCTAGCAATATTAACTTATCATGGCGTGGTGAAGGCGAATGGAGCATCACTATTCGCGTATTCCGTGATATGGGTATTGCCTTTCTTTTTGCCTTAACCGCAATTTACTTTGTACTGAGAATACAAACTGGCTCTGCGGCACTGTCGGGTATTATCATGTCAGCTATTCCATTAACTGTTATTGGTATCATGCCGGGCTTCTTTATACTTAACCAATTTGGAGAGCGCGAAATAGCCAATGCCCCTGCTCCTGTATTATTTACTGCTACAGCCATGATAGGAATGATCGCTTTAGCAGGTATTGTTGTTAGAAATTCATTAATTTTAATTGAATTTATCACTCAAGCTCGCCATAGAGGTGAAACGATCAAAGAAGCCTTACTTCAAGCAGGATCTATACGCATGCGACCTGTATTATTAACCGCTGCCACTACCCTACTAGGCAATTTAATTATAACCCTAGACCCTGTTTTTACTGGTTTAGCGCTTGCCATTATGTTCGGCATTGTTTCATCAACCGTATTTACATTATTAGTTGTTCCTATTGTTTACTTATTAGTTTTTGATAATGAGGAACAAAATACATCTGCAGAGAATACTTTGTCAGCTAGTACTGCAACAGCTAACACCTTAACGGCTAATACCTTAAAAAAAAGCCAAGGCGAATATTTAACTAAGGAAGAGTCATGACTCAAAACAAAGCAAACAAAAGCACAGCACAAAAGTTACTTATTCCTGTTATTGCCTTAACTATTTTATTGTTAATGGTGGCCTGGCTAGCGGGTTCATTTGATGAAAAAGTATCCCCTACACTTAATAAAAACATTAACAAAAACCAGAATCTGACTACAACTGATAAAAATAGCACCTATAAAGTAGTAGCCAGCAGCGACGCAATATTTGAGCCTGTAGCAGCAAGTGTTGAAGCAAAGCAAGCAACTATCATATCATCTAGAATTTTAGCTAGAATCGATAACATTAAAGTTAGGGCAGGTGACAAAGTTGAAAAAGGTGATTTATTAATTCAACTAGAACAAGGTGACTTACAATCACAAGTTCTACAAGCCAAACAGAATATCAAAGCCGCACAAGCACGCCACATTGAAGCTAAACAAAACCTAGACCGCTCAGTTAAATTATTTGAGAAACAACTCATTTCAGAGTTTGATTTAGACAAAAACCGTGCTGATTACCAAAGCGTTCTGGCTGAATTAACAGCCGCAAAACAAGTATTATCTCAAGCTAGAACCTCCTTGAGTTACGCTACTTTAACAGCGCCTATTAATGGCCTTATTGTCGACCGTTTTGCTGAGCCTGGCGATACGGCCCAAGCCGGTGCTAAACTATTATCTTTGTACAACCCATTATCATTACGTGTAGAGGCACAGGTACGTGAGCGTTTAGCATTAACCTTAACTCACGGTCAAAGCATTGAAATTGAATTACCTAGCGTTAAAAAAACGATCATTGGTGAAATAGAAGAAATTGTGCCTGCAGCAAATACAGGCTCACGTAGTTTTTTAATTAAAGCTCGTATTAGTTACCATGAAAACTTATTACCAGGTATGTATGCTCGCATATTAATTCCGGCTGGAGAACAAATAAAACTTAAGATTCCTATGGATAAAGTTGCTCGTGTTGGTCAACTAAACTTTGTTTGGCTTAATGTAAACGGAGAAATTCAACGTCGATTTATTAGACTAGGTAAAATTCAATCAAATGGCATGGTGGCTGTTATATCAGGCTTAATGGCTGGCGATGAAGTAATTACCCCCTAAATGACTTGAAAGTAATTAATTTAATGATTTAGAACATATTTATTGAATTCATATTTGTATAATAAAAAGCTTTCGTTATAATCAGCAAATAGTTACGATAAGTAAATATTTTCAACATTTTATATAACAAAGCAAGGGTATTTATTATATGTTCGGTTTGCCAAGTAAAGAAGAATTCGCTGCTCTGAAAAAGGAAAATCTGCAACTTAAAGAACAATTATCATCATTAGCATCAGATATCGAAAATGCCAATAATGAAAGTCAACAGCTAGCGCAAGATATGGCAAATAATACTGAACGCTATCGCCATCAAGAAGAAATAAATAACCTATGGTTAGGCTCAGCTGATTTAGTTAATAACATTCGTGAGGAGCTTGCTTCTTCATCTAATGAGCTTATCGGCCATCGAGATGAGTTCCAATCATCACAATCATTGTTCAGTGGAATTATGTCGATGCTAGCTTCAACAATTCAAGCAACGACTAAAATCAACAAAGATAGTAATAGTGCTTCAATATCAGTCAAGAACTTGAAATCAGCAACATCAGGCATTAATGACTTTGTGAATATCATTAATGGTATATCAGACCAAACCAACTTATTAGCATTAAATGCAGCTATTGAGGCAGCTAGAGCAGGTGAACATGGTAGAGGTTTTGCTGTTGTGGCCGATGAAGTAAGAACACTTGCTCAACGTTCTGCTGAAGCATCAAATGAAATATCAACACTAATAGAACAAGTTAATCAACAAATGGAAGAAGTAACCAACAATATTCAACACGTTGGTGAGAAGAGTAGCGAAATCAGCGAAAGCACTGCATCAATAGAAAGCACAGCAGGTAATATAGTCACCGTTTCTAAAAACATGTATAACGTTATAACGGGCTCAACTGCTGATGCCTTTATACAAACGGTTAAAATGGATCATGTCGTATGGAAGTTGGAAGTTTACCAAGTTATGTTGGGCATGTCGGATCGAAGCTCTGATGATTTTGCAGATCATCATAATTGTCGCTTAGGAAAATGGTATTTCAACGGCGAAGGATCAGAAAAATATGCTAGCCATAGTGCTTTTAAACAACTTGACGCTCCTCATGCACAAGTACATAATCACGGTTTAAATGCTTTAAAAGCAATGAAAAAAGGTAATATGGTGCAAGCCGTTAAAGATTTATCGGTAATGGAAAGTGCCAGTGTTGACGTGGTTAATTTATTAACGTCTTTATCACATCAAATTAAACGTGATTAATATTAGATTATTTAGCATTATGTATATTAAAAGGGGCTTAAGCCCCTTTTCTATGCCCCTTCATACCAATTACATACATTTAATATAACATCAAACCCCATTGAACTAATCGAACGATTCGACTGCACTCATCATTATTATTATTGTTTTTTAGGAGTTTATTATGTTATCCCTAACAGCTAATGAAGCAAAAACCAAATTTGGTAATATGTTGATTAACGTACAGTCAGAGCCAGTTGAAATAGTTAAAAATGGCACTTCGGTTGCTGTTGTTATTTCTACAAAAGAGTATAAAAGAATAGAAGCTTTAAAAATGGAAATCGTTAAATCTCGGTTTGCTAATATTGATACCGATGATTTAGTCGAAGGGGAAAGCTTTTTTGATGAACTTGATTCTGGTAAATATGATTAATGAGCAACGCTAAATTTCATCTAAAAAAGCACGCCAGATCAGTTAACTATTATCCCTCTTACAATAAGTTCATATAATTTCACTTAAATAAAAAGGTCTTCACATGGCTCAGCCACTTCCAGACAAATTCATCATGTCGATGAACCGCGTTTCTAAAGTTGTTCCACCAAAACGCACGCATTTAGAAGTAAAAGCATACACTTTATTTTTTTGAATTCTTTCTTTGGAGAGTCAACGAATTAAGATAACTAAAAAATTTAACTGCGATTTTCTCTGCTATGCCATACCCTCACGACAACAATAGTTAAATTATCTTCTCTATATCTTAAAACGTAATTACCCGCACCGAACGGGATAAGTATCTCTCTAAACGAATTTAATCCATCAACTGGACGTCCTGATTCGGGATTAGACATCAAAATCAACACTCCTTCTTTTATTTTACTTGCAGCTCTTTGTGCTGCACTCGGGTTTTTATCTTGAATAAACTTTCTAAGCCGCATCACATCTTTCACAGCATCAGGCAACCAAATTACTTCTCTGGACATGATCTCTCCTGATCTGTGTCCCAACTATCTAACCATTCCATCATTGACTCATTATCTATAGACACACCATTTTCTTTATAAGCTTCCCATCTACTTAAAGATTCACTATCTGCTTTTTCTTTGGCTTCTTCTTGTTCAATATATCGTGCTAATGCGACTTTTGCATGATGACTTTTAGAGCGATGAGTACGCTCTGCTAATGCCGCCAACCTACTTTCTAATTCCGTTTCTAATCTAACACCTAGCATAACATCCACCTTTACGTTTAACCTTGTTTAACAATGTTAACTCTTTTGACTCTTTTGTCAATATTCCTACAATTTTTTTGAACAGCTATTTAATTGCCACATATCTATAAGCCTATTCGTTGACTATCCACTAATAGAAACTCTACAATGAGTTCATATAATTTATCTTAAATAAAAAAGGTTTTCTCATGGCTCAGCCACTACCCGATAAATTCATCATGTCGATGAACCGCGTTTCAAAAGTTGTTCCACCAAAGCGCACTATTTTAAAAGATATTTCGCTATCATTTTTTCCTGGTGCTAAAATTGGCGTTTTAGGTTTAAATGGCTCAGGTAAATCAACACTATTACGTATTATGGCAGGCGTTGATACTGAATTTGAAGGTGAAGCTAAAGCACTTGCTGGTACTAATATTGGCTACTTACCTCAAGAGCCTATTCTTGATGAAGAGAAAACCGTCCGTGAAATTGTTGAACAAGCAGTTAGTGAAGTTAAAAATGCTTTAAAACGTCTAGATGAAGTTTATAACGAGTATGCTGCTGAAGATGCTGACTTTGACGCACTAGCAAAAGAGCAAGGCGAGTTAGAAGATATTATAAACACACAAGATGGCCACAATATTGATAACGTTTTAGAACGTGCTGCCGATGCATTGCGTCTACCACCTTGGGAGCAAAAAATTGCCGTACTAAGTGGTGGTGAACGTCGTCGCGTAGCGTTATGTCATTTATTATTACAAAAACCAGACATGCTATTACTAGATGAGCCAACCAACCATTTAGATGCTGAATCTGTTGCTTGGTTAGAGCGTTTCTTACATGACTATTCAGGTACCGTTGTTGCTATTACCCATGATAGATATTTCTTAGATAATGTAGCAGGTTGGATTTTAGAGTTAGATAGAGGTTACGGTATTCCTTGGGAAGGTAACTATTCTTCATGGTTAGAACAAAAAGACGCACGTTTAGAGCAAGAGAGTAAAAGTGAGTCAGCCTTGCAAAAAACCATCAAACAAGAGCTTGAGTGGGTTCGTTCAAACCCTAAAGCTAGACAGTCTAAAAGCAAAGCTCGCATGGCACGCTTTGAAGAGCTTAACTCTCAAGAACATCAAAAGCGCAATGAAACTAACGAACTTTATATTCCACCGGGTCCTCGTTTAGGTGACAACGTATTAGATGTAAAAAACTTAACCAAATCCTTTGGTGATAGAGTACTAATTGACGATTTAAGCTTTAGCGTACCTAAAGGCGCAATTGTTGGCATTATAGGTGCGAACGGCGCGGGTAAATCAACCTTATTCAAAATGATGTCAGGTGCAGAGCAGCCTGATTCAGGTGAGGTTATTTTAGGTAAAACAGTAAAATTAGCCAGTGTTGATCAGTTCCGTGATGACATGGATAACAGCAAAACAGTTTACCAAGAAATCTCTCAAGGCCATGATATTTTACAAATAGGCAGTTATGAAATTCCTAGCCGTGCTTATGTAAGCCGTTTCAATTTTAAAGGTAATGATCAACAAAAAATCATTGGTCAATTATCTGGTGGTGAACGAAATCGTGTGCATTTAGCCAAATTAGTACAAACCGGTGGTAATGTTTTATTACTCGATGAGCCAACCAATGATTTAGATATAGAAACACTACGCGCTTTAGAAGAAGCGTTATTAGAGTTTCCAGGCTGTGCTATGGTAATTTCTCATGATCGCTGGTTCCTTGACAGAATTGCCACTCACATCATAGATTACCGTGATGAAGGTCAAATAAACTTTTATGAAGGCAATTTTACTGAGTATGAAGCATGGTTGAAAAAAACCTTAGGTGCAGCAGCAATTGAACCACACAGGATTAAATATAAAAAAATTGGTTAAAGAACTAATAACCTTTAAAAATTAAGTAAATAATTTTTTATCTTGATTTTTTTAGGTGCCTTTTTTTTAAAAGACAGCTATGCTAGGGCTGAGGTTCATAAAAGGATAAAAGCAGATGGAAAATAGACGACAATTTACCCGCATATTATTTTCAATCAAAGCGCAGTTGAGCGTTGAAAATAATATTTATCCTGTATCTATTCATGATATATCACTTAATGGTGCCTTAATAACGGCTGTAGAATCTGAACAGCCATTAAAAGGAAAGCTTGGTACTTTAAGATTCTTTTTATCAGATGATGAATCTGAAGTAACGATGCACATAGCTGTTGTTCACGAACAAGATGATGAAACTGGATTGCAATGTAACGCCATTGACATAGACAGTGTGACCCATTTGCGTCGCTTAGTAGAGCTTAACTTAGGGAATAGCGAACAACTCAATAAAGAGCTTAGTCAACTTTCTAAGACTTAATTAAGCTCATTTTTATTATTAAGAACATCGCATTTAGGAACGCTATGAATCATATTGTAATCTCTTGTATTGGCTCAGATCAAACAGGCATTGTTGACACTTTATCTAAAATCATTAATGAACACCAAGGTAACTGGCAAGTAAGTAGTTTGCATCATTTATCAGGCTTTTTCGCTGGTGTAATCGAAGTTGCCGTTGATGAAAGTAAAACTCAAGCGCTTATTTCTGCACTTAAAGATATAGAGGGTCTGAGTTGCCAAATAGAAATAGCAAAATCAGCCTCTGAAAAAGCCAGCACTAATTTGGTATTAGAATTAACAGCCAACGATAGAGCTGGTATTGTGCAAGAAATATCTTCTGTTATTCATCATCAAGGAGGCAATTTAATCAAACTTGTTAGCTCACAAGCTAGCGCCCCTCATACAGGGCAATTAATGTTTAATGCTAAAGTGCAAGTTGCAATGAATGAAACTGATGTTGATGATTTAGTCGATGCATTAGAGCATATAGCTGATGATTTAATGGTTGATATTTCTAGATAGGTTCTAGGTTCTAGGTTCTAGGTTCTAGGTTCTAGGTTCTAGGTTCTAGGTTCTAGGTTCTAGGTTCTATAGCATATTACCTATTATAGCTCTACTACCCTAGCACCTTTATCTACCTACTGTTCATCGAAATAAATAGAAAACTCACTACCTTTTCCCCATTCACTGCTAATAACTAACTCTGCTTTATGGTGAAGTAGCACATGTTTGACTATTGCAAGACCTAGACCTGAGCCGCCAGTGTCACGAGAGCGTGATTTGTCCACACGATAAAAACGCTCCGTTAATCTATTTAACTGTTCAGATTTAATACCATCACCATTATCTTTGACACTAAACACCAATTTATCACCATCTCGTTGCCAACTTACATCAATCACACCGTTAGCTGGTGTATATGCAATAGCATTAGAAATTAGATTTGCGCAAGCACTTTTCAGTTCAGTTTCAATGCCAAACACACCAACATTTTGAGTAATATCGGTGCGTATTTCATGCTTTTTCTCTTGATTAAGCCACTTAGCATCTTCAACAAGGTTTTTAACAAGCACTGGCATATCAACATGAATCATATCGTCATCGTCACGATTATTTTCAACTTTAGATAAGCTAAGTAGCTGCTCTACCAATCGCTCCATTCTAGAAACTTGCCCTTCAATTGTGCAAAATACTTTTTGCCAATGAGGATCAAGCGCATGTTCAGTTTCTTGGATCATTTCCACATAACCACGAACAACCGTAAGCGGTGTTTTCAACTCATGGGAAACATTAGCAACAAACTCTCGACGCATTTTCTTCATTCGATGATATTTAGCAATAGCCCGAGACATTAAAATAACGCGCTCGCTACCAAAAGCCATTACAGATATTTCTAATTCTAATTCATCATTAATTGGTGAAGTGATCAAACAAGGCGATTCAAAATTGTCTTGAGTCAGATACTCTGAGAACACAGGGTCAATTAATAATTGCTCTATGTGCTTACCGATATCCTCAGGAAAACGTACACCAAGCAGACGTTGCGCTTTTTTATTACCAGAAATAACAATTAACTCTGGCGATAAAATGAGAGCAGCATCAGGTAATGCTTCAATACCCGAATGAAAGCGAAAGTCTTGTGTATTTGATTTTTGAGAATGAGATGACATTATGTTTACTTGCTTATCTTGCTTAATTAATTTGATTTATGGTTGTACTATTTTCTTGCTTTTTTTGGCGACTTACCAGAGAAGCGATAACCAGCGCCACGAACTGTCTGAATAAATCCGTCATGACCATCTCCTGAAATCGCTTTTCTTAAACGTCTAATATGAACATCAACCGTTCTATCCTCTACATAAACATTTGTACCCCAAACATTATCAAGTAACTGTTCACGTGAATATACACGTTCGGTATGAGTCATAAAAAAGTGCAGTAAGCGAAACTCTGTAGGTCCTAAGTCTAAAGCTTCTTCATCGATTGTAACTTGGTGAGATACAGGGTCGAGTTTTAAGCCATGAAACTCTACTTTTTCAGCCAACAATGTTGGTGATACTCGACGAATAACGGCTTTGATGCGAGCAATTAGCTCTTTAGGTGAAAAAGGCTTGGTAACATAATCATCAACACCAGCATCTAAGCCTTTCACTTTATCGTCTTCATCAGCACGAGCCGTTAGCATGATAATAGGAATATTACGGCTATGTTCACTTTGTTTTAGCTCTTTAGCCAATTTAACACCACTTCCACCTGGTAACATCCAGTCCAATAGAATTAAATCTGGGTAAGGTTCAATAATTTTTTCCTTAGCCTGTTTTATATCAATCGCTTCAACAGAATTAAAACCATTTTGTTCTAACACAAAAGTAATCATTTCTCTGATTGGTGTTTCATCCTCAACAACTAAAATGTAACCACTCATACATACGCCTTAAAGTAGATTTATATCATATAATTTCAGTATCAGTATTGTGCACAATAAAAATGACACTTTTATGACAACCATTGTAATTAAAAGAAAATAATGTTAAATAAGCAATATTCTTCTACCAAAAACACAAAAAAAAAGCCGTTATACGACTTTTTGATATAACTTTTAATTCGTTAACTAAAAGTTATATTGAATACCTGCCGCTAGATAATCTTCGTCTCTATTATCTGTTTTAATATCAAAAGTAGTATAAAAAGCATACAACTTAGTGCTTTTTGCTAGTTTATAATCAATACCTGCTGTAATACCTGTATTTTTTTCACCACCTTTATGATCTGCAATTTGATACTGCCCTTTCAGTGTTGTAGCACCTATTTTGTATTTCGCAGAAACCATCACACCATCCATTTTTTCTCCTGTATCAATGTTCTCTTGGTTTTGTACAATAAGACCTAAAGTAACGCCAGCAAGCTTTCCTTGAACAGTGGCTCTCACTGTATCAAAATAACCTTTAACAGCGCCGTCTTTTGATTTACCTTTTACCTCAGAATCCATAGCTACAGATGCAAAAACATTCGATTTTTTAAGCTTTTTATCTCCATAAAAAGCTGCAACAGAAAAAGCATCTTTACCATCAACTTCATTTTCAACTTGGTAAGTAGCGCCTAATTGAAAGCCATTATATTTTGGTGTTTTATAGGTAAGCGAGTTATTCAAACGATTTTCACCAACCCAAAGGTATTTAATATCAGCATTCAAATCACTAAATAAATCTGTTTTACCTTGTGATTGCTTTAATATAGAGTCATTTTTACCTAATAACACTTCACCAAAAACACCCTTTAAGCCTATATATTGATTACGCGCTTTAAAAACGTCACCATCACCATCAATGTCTACTTCAAACTCAGCTTTATAAACAACTTCTAAGCCTTCACTTAACTCATGAGTTCCTTTAACGCCAATGCGAGAAGCGTTACTTTTAATTTCACTAAAACTTCCGTCACCATTATCTGATGATTGTAATGACACATCAGCTCGACCATAGACATTAACATCAGCTGCTAAAACAGATTGTGCCATAAGTGCACATACTGCTAATGCAAGGGTACTTTTTACTAGTTTCATGTTTCAACCTTTTGATAAAATATTTAATGAATTATTTGATTGCTATAGTATTACCTTTTTATTACATAAATATGACAAGATTACAGAAATGTGACAATATGACAGAAATATGACAGTGCAATTAAAACAAAGTACATTCATATTTTGGCTAAATGATTTAAAACAATTATTGTCCATTTTCTTTTTATATTTTATCCTTCAACTAAAAGTAGCTAAAATCATAAAAATAGCTAAACTCAATTTTAACTAAACTAAATTAAACTATATGAAAGTAACGAGCATTTCTCGAAAACTCTTAACCAGAGTACTCTCCTTTTATTTTATATTAACGGTGAGCGTTACAGGCATCCAAATTGTTGCAGAGTATTTTAATACCAAAAATCATATCAATAGCGAACTTCTCACGTTAGAAAAAACCATCAGTGGCAGCTTAACTCGTGCCGTATGGGAGCTTAATACTCAGCAAGCCATTGATATTTCAGAAGGGCTTATCGCTATCCCTATGATCAAAGGTATTACCGTCACCGACGAAGCAAATAATATAATTACTCAATTAGGTGAAGTAATTTCTCCTGAAAAGTTAAAAATAAACAAAAATGATTTAACAGTAGAATCTAAAGGGATCAGTTCAATCACTGAAGGTTTATTTGGACATTCATTTCCTCTCATTTTTGAATTCTCAGGACGCACATCCTCTGTAGGTCGAGTCACTCTTTTATCAAGTAATGCCGTTATTTTTAGTCGTATTGAAGTAGGTATATACTTTCTTATTGGTAACGCTATTGTTAAAACTGCCTTTTTAGTGTTTTTATTTACTTTAGCTTTTAACCAACTCTTAACTACACCATTACATGAGTTAACCGAACAGATTAAACAAGTAGATTTGGACGACCCCGAAGCCTCTAAACTTCATTCAATGAATTATGAAAAAAATGAACTCAATATCCTTGAAGATGCCTATAACAATTTAATTAATGAATTAGTTGAGTTCAAAGATAAATTAGCAATATCACAATTAGAGACTGACAAAGCTAAAGATCAAATAGATGAACAAAACCTTTTGCTTGAGCAGGAAGTAGCAAGAAAAACATCTTCATTAAGTAGCACTATGCTAAAAATGGAAGTTCAACAAAAAGAATTATTACAACAGAAACAAAGTTTGCTAGAGGAAAATGCTCACCGTAGCAAAACAGAAATAACACTCATCGCAACTAATAAGAATTTAATCCATTCTCTTGATGAATTAACTAAAGCAAAGGAACGATTATTAGAATCAGAAAAAATGGCTTCTTTAGGTCAGATTTCAGCCGAAATATCTCATGAAATGAGTACACCTGTAGGTATAAGCATAACATCATCGAGTTATTTATTAGAACAAATAAATCGCTTAGAACAAGATCTAGAACAAAATAAAATATCTAAAAAGAGTATCGGTAATTTCATCAAAAATGCTAATCACAGTACCGAATTATTAACAAATAACCTAAATAGAGCTTCTGAGTTACTCACTAGTTTTAAACATATTGCAGTAGATCAAACAAGCGATAAAATTCGTTTAATTAATGTTTCTGATTATATTAATGAAATAATCCAATCGATACACCCTAAACTGAGAAAGACGAATCACAGCGTTAAAGTTAATTGTGATAAGAGCATTGAAATTTTTAGTCATCCAGGTGCTATTGCACAAATTATCATAAACTTAATTATTAACTCTATCGTTCATGGGTTTGAAAACATTAATCGAGGTGAAATAAATATAGATATTAAGTATCATCACGACAAACTGCATATAGACTACATGGATAATGGCCACGGCCTTAGTGAAGAAGCACTTACCAAGTTATTTGTCGCATTTTATACAACCAAAGCAGGTAAAGGGGGTACAGGGCTAGGAACTCATATCATAAACAACTTAGTAATAGATACTCTCAACGGTACTATTACGGCAAGTAGCGAAATAGAACAAGGACTTAGTTACCACATTGAACTACCCGATATGCGCTCTTAGAATAAGCATTAACTAAATGCTAATGATCCCTTGGTTCTTTTCAGGTAATATGGCTTTTTTAAAAATCAGCCTCACTTAACATTCAAACGATAAATAAGATGAGTCTTCAAGCCTAGGATCCAATTTATGTGGTTTAAGAACCTATATTTTTTCGCTTTTACTCGCCCATTCGAATATTCAGAGCAAGATTTAGAAAAACATCTCAGTGAGCACCTTTTTACCCCTTGTGGCTCAACAGAGCTAGCACACTTTGGCTGGGTGAACGCTTTAGGAAAGCATGGACATTCAAGTGTTCATAGTGCTAATGACAGCTTTCTAATATGTGCAAGAAAAGAAGAAAAAATATTACCTGCACCTGTTATCAAAGACATGATTGAAGAAAAGATTAACTTGCTTGAGCAAGAACAAGGTAGAGGCGCTACTAAAAAAGAAAAAGAGCAGTTTAAAGAAGATATTGTTTTTGAATTACTACCCCGTGCTTTTTCACGTATTTCAGACACCCACGCTTACATTAGTCCAAAAGATAACATTATCGTTATCAACGCTAGCGCTCGCGGTAAAGCCGAAGATCTACTAGCATTACTTCGAAAAGTATTAGGCACTTTACCAGTAACAAGTTTAGAGCCTGATGTGCAAGCTGATGAAACCATGACTGACTGGTTAGTTAAAAAGAATTTAGGGCCTAAATTTCAGTTAGGGATGGAAGCAGAGTTTAATGCCCTTGGCGATGATGGTGCAGTGATCAGAGTTAAAAATCAAGATCTAGAAAGTGAAGAAATCAAATCTCATCTAGATGCTGACAAATACATGGTAAAAGTTGCCCTTGAATGGGATGAATCTTTATCTTTCATGTTATGTGATGACTTATCTGTTAAACGTATTAAGTTCTTTGACGTTATTCAAGAGCAAAATGACGACATAGACAGTGATGACATTATGGCTAAACTAGATGCTGACTTTGCCTTAATGGCAGGTGAATTAAATCGCTTTATTCATGACTTACTTAGCGAGTTTTCATTAAAAACAACAGACGTATTAGAAAACGATTAATCAAATTAACTTAGTGTGGGCCAGCTTAAATTATTAAAGCACAAAACATAAATGCTCACCTATCATAAATCATATTAAGGAGTCAGACATGACTGTTATTAAAATGGCTGATTTAGCATTAGCCAATAAACGCGTTTTAATTCGTGAAGATTTAAACGTGCCAGTTCAAGATGGAAAAATCACCTCTGATGCTCGTTTACAAGCAGCATTACCGACAATAAAACAAGCTTTAGAAGCAGGTGCTAAAGTGATGGTTATGTCACACCTTGGGCGTCCTACTGAAGGAGAATACAGTGATGAATACTCTCTCAAACCTGTTGCTGATTACTTAGCTGGTGCCATCAATTACCCTGTACGTTTAGTAAAAGACTACTTATCAGGTGTAGACGTTGCTGACGGTGAGTTAGTTATTCTTGAAAACGTGCGCTTTAACCAAGGCGAAAAGAAAAATGAAGATGCTTTAGCTAAACAACTTGCAGCGCTTTGCGACATATTTGTTATGGATGCATTTGGCACAGCTCATCGTGCTCAAGCCAGTACTCATGGTGTTGCAAAGTTTGCTGATACTGCTTGTGCTGGCCCATTGCTAGTAGGTGAATTAGACGCTTTAGGTAAAGCATTAGACAACCCTGCCCGCCCAATGGTCGCTATTGTTGGTGGCTCTAAAGTATCAACGAAATTAACAGTTTTAGAATCCTTATCAGGTATTGTTGATCAACTGATTGTCGGTGGTGGTATTGCCAACACATTTATTGCAGCTGCTGATCATAACGTAGGTAAATCGTTATATGAGGCGGATTTAGTCAGCCAAGCACAACACTTAACTCAACAAGCACAAGCTAACAATGGTGACATACCTGTACCTAGCGATGTCATCGTTGCTAATGAATTCTCTCCAACAGCTAAAGCAACATTAAAAAATGTTAACGATGTTACCGATGAAGAAATGATTTTTGATATTGGCCCTGAATCCGCGAAGGCCCTAGCTGAAATAATCAAAAATGCAGGTACTATTGTGTGGAACGGCCCTGTTGGCGTATTTGAATTTGATCAATTTGGCAAAGGGACAGAAGCTATTGCTAATGCCATTGCTGATTCAAGTGCTTTTTCAATTGCTGGAGGTGGAGACACCTTAGCTGCTGTTGATAAATACGGTATTAAAGATAAAGTTTCTTATATTTCTACTGGTGGTGGCGCTTTTTTAGAGTTTTTAGAAGGTAAAAAGTTACCTGCAGTTGAAATTTTAGAACAAAGAGCAAAGAGCAGCAAACCATCAAAAAGATAACTTTTACTGACTGAAGAGCATAAGTTCTGATATAATTTCGCCACTAATATAGAAAATTTTTACATTTACCCATAACCTACACACACAAAATTTAATTGGCTTATTTAGGAGTAAAAAATGGCTTTAATTTCAATGCGTCAAATGCTAGATCATGCAGCAGAGTTTGGATATGGCATTCCAGCATTTAATGTTAATAATTTAGAGCAAGTGCGTGCAATCATGATTGCCGCAAATCAAACAGATAGCCCTGTGATTCTACAAGGCTCTGCTGGTGCTCGTAAGTACGCTGGCGCGCCATTTTTACGCCATTTAATTTTAGCTGCTATTGAAGAGTTCCCTCATATTCCTGTTGTTATGCATCAAGATCATGGTACTTCACCAAGCGTATGTCAGCGTTCAATTCAATTAGGTTTTTCATCTGTCATGATGGATGGCTCTTTAATGGACGATGGTAAAACACCAAGTAGTTATGAATATAATGTAGATGTGACAAAACGAACAGTTGAAATGGCTCACGCTTGTGGTGTTTCAGTTGAAGGCGAATTAGGCTGTTTAGGCTCATTAGAAACTGGTATAGCTGGCGAAGAAGATGGCATAGGTGCTGAAGGCATATTAACTACAGAGCAAATGCTAACAGATCCTGAAGAAGCGGCTGACTTTGTTAACAAAACCCAAGTAGATGCTCTAGCAATAGCTTGCGGCACTTCTCATGGTGCTTACAAGTTTACTCGCCCACCTACAGACGATATTTTAGCAATTGATCGCATTAAAGCTATTCACAATCGCATTCCAAATACGCATTTAGTGATGCACGGTTCATCGTCAGTACCGCAAGAATGGTTAGCAATAATCAATGAATTTGGCGGTAACATTCCAGAAACTTATGGCGTACCGGTTGAACAAATTCAAGAAGGCATCAAAAATGGTGTTCGCAAAGTAAATATTGATACGGATTTACGATTAGCATCAACAGGGGCAACTCGACGCTTTTTAGCACAGAATCCAAGTGAGTTTGATCCTCGCAAATTTTTAGCTGAAACAACGAAAGCGATGACTGAAATTTGTGTTGCTCGTTATGAAGCATTTAATACCGCAGGAAACGCCAGTAAAATTAAACCTATTAGCCTTGATAACATGTTTGATCTTTATCAAGCAGGAAAATTAAACGCACTTATTAAATAAAGAATTTAACAAATACAAATACAAATAACTAAAAGGGCTTCGGCCCTTTTTTTATTTATTATGTATACGCAAGTAGCTTATAGCTTTTAAATATTATTCATTCATTTAACATTAAATTAACAGCTGTTATAATTTATTCGTTTTACATTATTCAACTATGACAAGGGAAAACCATGACTCGTAAATTTACGCTAGCCGCCTTATGCTTATTGCCTCTAGTATCGTATACAGCAATTGCTGAAAACGCGGATAAAAAACCTGAATTCACTGCATCAGCTGAATTAGGATTTTTATTCAAAACAGGAAATACAAAAAGCGCAGATGTAAAAGCTGGCTTTAATCTCAAGCATGAAAAGAATAAATGGCGTAATGTTATTGCCTTCAATGTTTTAACTAAAAAAGTTGAAAAAGAAGATGATATAGGTAACAAAGCGTTTGAAACTACAGACAATAAATGGGACATTCTCGCTCAAACTAACTACACCATAGGTGAAGCAGGTAAAAACTATCTTTACGGTAACCTTGCTCACGAACAAGATAAATTCAGTGGTTTTGAATCTCAAAGTTCATTTTCTGCTGGTTGGGGTCGTCATTGGTATGAAACAGAAACATCATCATTCTTTGCCGATGTTGGCCCTGGTATAAAATATGATATTACCAGAGAAACTGACACGGCCTCATCGGTCAGCAACACCAGTTTTATTATACAAGCACAAGCGCTTTATAAGCATAAGTTCAATGACTTTGTTGCATTTGAACAATACTTGGTAGCCAAACAAGCGACTCAATCTGGTGAGAATAGTGTTTATAAATCTGAATCATCCGTTACTGCAAAACTGATCGATAGTTTACAATTAAAGTTTGCTATTCGTGTTGATTACGACACTGAAGTTGAAGAAGGTTTTGAAAATACTAATACCGAAACCTCAATGACATTAATTTATAGCTTCTAAACATCCTCTTATTTATTGTCTTACTTTCAGCCTACTGGGTTTATCAACTTAGCTAGGCAAAAAAAAGCCAATGACTTTAATCATTGGCTTTCTACCCAAGCGACTTCAACACAAAATTAGCTGAGTTTTTCAGTTAACCAAGGTTGTACTGAAGCAAGAGCTTCTGCAATGTTTTCTGGTTGGCTACCGCCTGCTTGTGCCATATCTGGGCGACCGCCACCTTTACCACCAACTTGCTGAGCTACCAAATTAACTAATTCACCCGCTTTAACTTGGCCAATTAAGTCTTTTGTCACACCAGCGATTAAACCAACTTTACCGCCATTGGCTGTAGCTAGCATAATAATGCCAGATTGCATTTTGTTTTTCAGTTCATCAACCATACCGCGCAGTGCTTTACTTTCAACACCGTTTAAATCGGCTATCAGTACTTTCACACCCTTAATATCAATAGCGCTACTAATTAGATCTGAGCCTGCTTGTGCTGCAAGTTCTTGCTTAAGTACATTAATTTCTTTTTCTAACGCTTTAGAGCGAGTAATTAATTGTTCGACCTTAGTACCAACACTGGCAACATCTGCTTTAACTAAACCTGCAACCTTAATTAAACAGGCACTTTGTTCATTAATATAGGCTAATGCCCCTGTTGCTGTTACAGCTTCAATACGACGTACACCTGCTGCAATACCTGACTCTGAAACTATTTTCAGTAAACCTATATCACCCGTGCGCTCAACATGAACACCGCCACAAAGCTCAGTAGAGAAATCACCTAAGGTAACCACTCTTACTTCATCATCATATTTTTCACCAAAGAGTGCCATAGCACCTTTTTCTTTGGCATCTTCAATGTACATTAATTCTGTTTCTTTAACATGGTTACGACGAATTTCATCATTAACCATTTGCTCAACGTCATGTACTTCTTGAGCTGTCATACCCTCAAAATGAGAAAAATCAAAACGTAACTTTTCACTATCACACAACGAGCCTTTTTGCGTTACATGCTCACCTAAAACTTTTCGTAATGCTGCATGTAGAATATGCGTAGCAGTATGGTTTTTAATGACAGCAGCACGATGTTCAACATCTATTTCAGCTTTAACGCGACGGTTTAAACCTATATCTGTACGAGCCACACCTTTATGAGCAAAAGCATTACCTAATTTAATTGTATCTTCAACTTCAAACACGCCGCCATCAAGGTGTAATAAACCTGTATCTCCAACCTGACCACCAGATTCTGCATAAAATGGCGTGTGATCTAAAATAACTAAGCCTTGTTCGCCTTCATTCAATTGATTAACCGCCTCTTGTTCGTGACAGTTAAATAACTCAACAACAGTCGCAGAGTAAGAATGATTGCTATACCCTTTAAAACTAGTTTTATGATCAGACTTTAATTGTTGGTTATAGTCAGTACCAAACTGACTCGCTTTTTGAGCGCGCTCACGTTGCAAACCCATAGCGATATCAAAACCATTATGATCAATATTAAGTTGACGTTCACGGGCAATATCTGCAGTTAAATCAGCAGGAAATCCGTAAGTATCATACAGTTTAAAAACATCATCACCGCAAATAGTATCGCCATCTAAATTAGCTAAAATGTCTTCAAGCAATATCATCCCGCGATCTAAAGTACGCCCAAACTGTTCTTCTTCAATACGTAATAACTTTTCGATAATGGCTTGCTGTTGAATTAATTCAGGATACGCTTCGCCCATTTGCTCAATAAGTGATTTAACTAACTTATGGAAAAAATGCCCTTTGGCTTCAAGCTTATGTCCGTGGCGAATAGCGCGACGAATAATACGGCGTAGCACATAGCCACGGCCTTCATTTGACGGCACAACACCATCAATAATAAGAAAACAACAAGAGCGAATGTGATCGCTTATAACGCGTAATGATTTATTATCTAAATCATTACATGATAATAACTGTGCAGTATCTTTAATTAATGCTTGGAAAAGATCAATTTCATAGTTGCTGTGCACATTTTGCATAATGGCTGAAATACGCTCTAAGCCCATACCAGTATCAATAGAAGGATTAGGTAATAACTCCATATCACCATTGGCTTGACGATTGAACTGCATGAAAACGATATTCCAAATTTCAATAAAACGATCACCATCTTCTTCAGGTGAGCCCGGTGGGCCGCCCCAAATATCAGCACCATGATCGTAAAAAATTTCAGAGCACGGGCCACAAGGTCCTGTATCACCCATTGACCAGAAATTATCTGATTCAAATTTTTTGTCTGGTGACTTATCACCAATACGAATAATTTTATCTTCTGGAATACCTATTTCATTTTTCCAGTAATTAAAAGCCTCTTCATCACTATCGTAAATGGTGACTAGTAATTTTTCTTTTGGTAAACATAAAACAACAGTTAAGAATTCCCAAGCAAAACTTATCGCGTCTTCTTTGAAGTAATCGCCAAAGCTAAAGTTACCTAACATTTCGAAGAAAGTATGATGACGAGCAGTATAACCAACATTTTCTAAATCGTTATGTTTTCCACCAGCACGCACACAACGTTGGGCAGACGTTGCACGGGTATAACTACGCGTTTCAGCTCCTAAGAAAACGTCTTTAAAAGGCACCATACCAGCATTGGTGAATAGCAATGTCGCATCATTGCCCGGTACTAATGAGCTACTTTTTACTATTTGATGTTGCTTGGTGGCAAAAAAATCTAAAAATGCCTGACGTACTTCGGCGGTGCTTTTATTCATGGGAACCTTTAATCAATCTGTATGTTCATTATCGTTAACTAACGCAAAAATTTCATCGGTTGAAAATCCGCGATATTGTAAGAATCGTATTCTTTTCGCTTTCTCTTTTTGGCCGTTCAGAGCATTTTTTACGCAACGTTCGCCAAAGCGCTTATTATACGCAAGCTCCGCTTGAAGATACCAATCAATTTCGCAATTATTCTGCAATTGTTGAATAATTGTTGAACAAACACCTTTTTGTTTTAGTTCATTGGCAATATAGCGCCAACCATAACCTCTATTAGCTCGATACCGACAGGTGCTTATAGCAAAGCGAGTGTCTGATAAATAATCTTTTTCAAATAAGCGTTCAATAGCGACATCTATGTCGCTAGCTGCAAATTCACGCGTGTGAAGTTTTTGCCTTAACTCAAACTCAGAGTGCTCTCGTCGAGCAAGCAATCCAACGCCACAGTGTAGTGCTGTTTTTTTTTGTAATGTC
>Ga0209826_1000722_pt1 | contig 23615 bp, 19 predicted proteins | sample GOMGulsemesocosm_5_FD_184637 | JGI IMG/M metagenome (GOLD analysis project Ga0209826, IMG submission 184637) | Methane-oxidizing microbial communities from mesocosms in the Gulf of Mexico - GOM15C Gulf of Mexico (SPAdes) (version 2) | ecosystem: Environmental > Aquatic > Marine > Cold seeps... | reverse complement strand
CGCATGTGATGGAACCAGACTCGGTGACAACTTGGCCATTGTTCGGTGCTTGGATCTCAATTTTACAGGCTGAGACAAGTAAAGACGTTAAAATAACAAAAGCGGTATGGGTATATTTCACAGTTTGTCCCTCTATCAATAGACTCGACTTCATATATCGGATCAAACCCCAAAGCGTTGACAGCTTTAGCCAAAATATATCGATAAATAGGAACTAGGGCACTTAGCTACTGCCAACTGCTCTGTAGAAACGCATAAAAGTCTTGCCAAGACTGTTCTTTCGTTGGTTCATGCAACCCCATGGTGTAACCACTTTTCTCTGAACAGTGGGAAAACGCCTTGATGGCACCGAAGGTTGTATCGACATTCTCGCCGCTGCTCTGTTCAATATTGGTGTAATCACGGGTCCACAGCATTTCGCAGTTTTTAGTCACCACAGCTTCCGGCTTAAAGTGCGCTGGATAGGGCTGCTCCCAACCATGGCCCGCCCCCGGATAAACCTTTAACGTCACGTCAACCTTATGCTCTTTAAGCTTATCGATAAAACTCTGACAGCGTGGCACCGACATGGACTCGTCCTCCGCCCCCATCATAATAAGCACCGGACTGCCCTCCACTCGAAAGTCCTCAAAATCAAAGGAACAACCTGCGTAAAAAGCCGCATAAGCGCTGAAGCGAGGACCCTCCTTGCCCAATACATGTTCAATGGCTGGTTCAAACATACTGTACAGGGCGTTGGCCGCGCCAATGGAGAACCCGGCCACCGCGATGCGTTCGCCGTCGATGTACGGGTGCTCTTGCAGCGCTTTTAAGGCCTGTAAACCATCCACTAACTGGGAGAAAATTGGCGCTTTCTTAAGGCGTTCCAGGTAATCATCTGAACTTCTAAGGTCGCGCGCAACAAAGGTATCAACCGCAATGGCTGCAATGCCGTGCCGCGCTAACCGGTTGGCGAGGTACACACTACGCCCCGTCCAATCTCCCCCTGAGCCATGGAGAATCACCACTGCAGGCACGGGTTTCTCAGCAGAGGCCTCAGCGGGCATCACCAACAAACCACCACTGGTTGTGTGGTGCACGTTGGCACCGTTATCGAGAAGATCGTGAGTAACCTTGGCGGTAAAGGTAGGGAACCCGACAATGCCGTCGGGTGCCTTACTGAAGTCAGATGAATAAAATACCGGTTTGGGTGCTTCATCCCCTGGCATCAAAAGAAATAATGACAAGGCAACTACGAATAAAAGCGTTGTTATTTTTATTGTTTTTTTCACCGATAGATCCCTAAACTTATCCGTACACAGACATCAGGAAAGTGGTTTGCCTTTTTCCAGCTGCAGTTCGCGCCACTTGGCCGCGCGGCCACCGCTGCTGACCTTAACCAACTCGCCCGCCATCTTGCCCGCGTTCATTAATGCGGGTAGATCGATACCGGTGCTATACCCCATTTGATGCAACATCATCACCACGTCTTCGGTGGCCACATTACCGGTTGCACCCGGCGCAAACGGACAGCCGCCCAGACCACCCACCGAGCTGTCAAACTTTCGAATGCCCGCTTGCAAGGCAGCGGCCACGTTTGCCAAACCCATGGCGCGGGTATCGTGAAAGTGACAGCCCAAATACTCAGCGCCATGCTCGGCCACCAAGTCACCCATCAACGCCAACACCGATTCAGGGTTAGCGGCACCAATGGTATCGGCCAGCACAACCTCGTCGGCGCCCGCGTCAAAGAAGAAACGTACGATGTCCTTTACCGCTTGTGGGTCGGTCTTGCCCTCGAACGGGCACTCCCACGCCACTGCCACACAGGCGGAAACTTTTATACCGTCAATTTTTGCCGCAGTAATCATTTGTGCGGCGGCGGCCATGCCTTCGGCCACGCTGGCACGCACATTTTTTTGATTCATGGTTTCAGTTGCACAGACCACCATCAACACACTTTTGACACGGGCATCACGCGCCATTTGATAGCCGCGCATGTTGGGCACTAAAAACTGATAGCGGGCGCCCTCGCCGAGCAAGGGCACCATATCTCCTGCACCCGCCATGGCGGGCACGGCTTTGGGGGACACAAAACTGCCCGCCTCAATAGAGCCGACACCGGCATCGACCAGCGACTGGCACAGCGCCACACGCTGCTCGACGCTGAGCACCACACGTTGATTTTGTAGGCCATCGCGTGGGCCAACATCGGTAATTACAACTTGTTTACGCATAGGGTCACTCTCCGCTCTTTAAGCAACAGCGCCTTCGGCTTTTAGGCCAGTGATGTCTTCCGCGCTGTAACCCAACAGGTCTTGCAGTATCTCATCTGTGTGCTGGCCAATATAAGGCGCAGGGGAGAAGGAATCCTCACCGGTGCGCGACAACTTAATCGGATTTCCCGGCGCCTTGGTGGTTTTGCCATTGGGATGGGAAATATCCACCACCATATTGCGGTGTAATACCTGCGGGTCACTGAGCGCCTGTTCAAAGTTATTCACCGGCGCGCAGGGGATACGCAATGCCTCTAAGCGCTCGAGCCAATACGCGGTGGTGTTGCTGGCAAAGATTTCATTTAGCGTGCCGTCGATAAAGTCTTTATCGGCCAGTCGGCCTGGCTGACCGTCGTATTTTTCGTCGTTAAACGCGTCCACTTTTACAACTTCTTTAAGGTTGTGCCAAAAATTATCGGTAATAATCGCGACGACCAAGTTGCCATCCTGCGTCTGGTAGCTGTTGTAGGGCACGTGCACAAAGTGCGAGTTAGCAATCGGAAACGGACTCTTACCGCTGATGCCGGTCATGGTCGCCATGTAATTGAGCATGGAGATTTGACAGTCAACCATGGAGATATCCACATGCTGTCCCAGACCGCTTTTTTCACGCTCAAACAACGCCGCCAGCATGCCCATCACACCGAACATACCGCCGCCGAGATCGCCAATCGGAATGCCCGCGCGCACGGGTTTGTCTTGATCGTTGCCGGTGATCGACATGCCACCACCGTATGCCTGCGCAACCTGATCAAACGCCGGGCGTTTCGCACCCGGTCCGTCAGAACCAAAGCCCGATATGGCGCAGGTAATGATGCGAGGGTTTATCTTACTGAGCGTGTCGTAATCAATGCCTAAACGCTCGACCACACCTGGGCCAAAATTACTCAGCACAACGTCGGCATTTTTCACCAACTGGTAAAAAATCTGTTTGCCCTTCTCAGATTTAAGGTCCACTGCAACACTGCGTTTATTACGGTTTAGCGTAATAAAATAGGCGCCAAATCCATCGATGGAGTTATTCGGGTCCGTCGCCAACAGCTTTCGCGTACCCTCACCACGCAGTGGCTCAACCTTAATCAGGTCTGCGCCCATATCCGCCAAGATCATGCCGCCATAGGGGCCAGACAACATGTGGGTTAAGTCGAGAATCGTGACACCGACAAGTGCTTTGTTCATTTTCTACTCCAAACTAAATCCAGGTGAATACGCGCCGTTTAAAATTCTTCGAGCAGGCGTCCTTTACCGATCACCTTGTCGTTAATGCCGCAAGCTCGCAGCGCGTGCCACACGGTGGCCACATTGATCGGAATCAATGGTTTTTGCAGGGTGTGCTCCAGTGCGGGAAACAGGTCCACTGTAGAAAGATTGGTGCCACACTGAACAATCGCATCGACATCATCTCCATCAACTGCTCTAACCGCGTCGAGCACTTCTTGTATAGAGGTTTCAGCAATGGCGGTCGCCGAGGCGCAATTAAGGCCTTTGACGGCCTTGACGTTAAAGCCAATTTCTTCAAAATATTGACGCACGTTTGCATCGCCGACATCGGGGTATGGAGTTATCACCGATATGGTTTTAGCGCCAAAACAATGCAACGCATCGTTCGTGGCCATGGCGCCGGTGGTCAACCCCAGGTCACCAATGTGTTCGCGGATGTTTGCTTCGAATTCACGGCTGCCTTCGACGCCACCCCAGAAGGTTTCCGCCGACATGCCAAGCATAATGTGGTTAACCTTAGCGGACATGACATTGCGCAGGCTGATGGGTATCTCGCCGCGCATCACCTCGAGGAACCGTTCGAACACCGTATCGCCATTATCACCCGAGCGAGCCGATTCATCGGCCCAGTTACTCAGCTCAATCCAAAAACGCGAGGGGTGCCAAGTCACGCCTTCAAGACCAAATTTCTGTAGGTCGTATTCAACACCGGTGTTGGTCGAGGGAATAATAACGCCGATCTGAGCACGGCGAGCAATTTGATAGTTGTCCATCTTCTGGCCTTATTGTTGTCCACCTAGCGGCGGCAAAAGTATGGGCATATTGTTAACCCCAAGCCTTATTGCGCCCATGATTTTTATCAATAAGGCGGCGCGACACTTGACGATAGAATGGAAGGGTCGAACTACAGAGGATCGAGCGCTTAGGCATCGCCCTCCACAGGCAGCAGAGGCTGCTGGCGCTCGAACCGACGAATAATCGACAGAGCCGCCAGCACCACCAACGCCATGAGCGCAACGGACAGTAGGTACGGGCTGTGCACATCGATGGCCACAAACATGAACCCACTGGCACTGGTACCAATGGCGCGCCCCAGGGTGCCTGCCGAGGAGAACACACCCAACACCATGCCGCGGTTACTGCTGTCGGCACACTGCGAGACCAGGCTTTGCAGGGACGTCACCATCAACGAAGCTGAAGCCGCCTGTAACGCCAAACACAGCATCACCCAAACAACACTGCCCGCGTCCCCGGCCAGGGGGAATTGCACCATGCCGATGGCAAAACCAATGGCTCCGGCAATCACCAGTTTTTGCTCACCAAAGCGGCGGGTCAGCGGACCAATCAAACCAGCCTGCATGATGACCATGCTGATACCCGCCACCAACAGCAGCGGCACCAGGCTTTTGGGCCCTGAGGCAACGCCGGTTGCGCTCGCCCAGAGTGGGAAAATGGCCTCAGCCAAACCCGCCGCGATGTTGTACAACAAACCGGCGACAATCAACGCCGACAGTATCTCCTGCTTTGCGACCAGCGCGATGGCGCGGAGTCGGCCAACATTTTTTTCACTGCGGGCTTGACGCATCTGCTCGGTGGTTACGCTCTCTTTCAAAAACACCATCACCATGCACAGCGCCGCAAAGGACAAACACGCAGAAACCAACGCCGGTAATTTTAAGTTGGCGGTGGCAAAATCATCACCGGCCAAAGAGGCACCCAGTATCGGCCCAATCACAAAACCCAAACCCAAAGCCGCACCAATCAACCCCATCGCCTTGGCACGATTCTCAGGTGTCGAAACATCGGTAACATACGCTTGTGCGGCGGCGACATTACCGGCCATCAAACCGCCCAACAAACGACTCAAGGCGATCATCAATACCGTATCGGCAAACGCCAACATGATATAGCCAGCAATGGCACCAAACATACTCAGCATAAGGATCGGTTTGCGACCATAACAATCTGATAGACGCCCCAGTACCGGCGTACTGATCAACATACCAATCACGTAGAGCGCCATACACAAAGTCGATATTTCAGCGCCAGCCCCAAGCTGTAAAGCATAGAACGCCATGATCGGCACCATTACGCCAAAACCCACCATATCCAGCAAAATCACAAAAAATGCGACGTACATAGAGATGAACCCCCTAACCTTTAATGCTAAAAATATTTTATGCGTCCCGCCAACGGGTATTCGCCGCCAACAAAGACACCGGCATCAGCAACAGCCCTGCCACCACGAACACCCAGTCAACACCCGCGTTCATCAACACCCAGGCCAAACACACAGGCCCTAGCGTTTGCCCCACCCGAAAAACCAAGCTGTTAAGAATCACATAACTACCGGTCATGCCCTCAGGCGCTAAGCGGGTATAGAGCGCGACCATCGATGGAATGCAACAGCCGTGCGCCAACCCCAGTAACGCCACCGAAAAAACCATGTGCCATAACGTTGTGCCGCCCTGTAGCAATAACAAAGCTACGCCGTAAAAGAACAATGCACTGGCGAGTACTCGATTAAACCCAAAGCGTTGGTGCAAGCGACCCAACGACATCGACACGGTCCCGACCATGATGGAGAACAACACCAACTGCAGGCCAATAAATACGGCAGAGGAAACACGATAGTGTTTCGATAAAACATCTATTTGTAGCGCTTCGGAAAATGTTTCGTTCATCAACAGCGAGAAAAAAGATAAAAAAGCGCCGGAGAAAACAAAAAACACGGTGAAATTGATAACCGAAAGCAGCAATACACGGCGATTAGACAAAGAACCCAAGAACTGGCGCACATACGCCTTAAGACTCAGTGGGGATAACGGCTCTGGGTAGCGCAGGTAAACATGTACATAGAAACCGATCGGCAGTGCCAACGCGGATAAGAAAAAGGGATAGCGCCAATCTATTGCGCCCAGCACCCCACCCATAAACGGGTAGAACATCATACCCATGCTGGTGGCCGCCATGTTCCAACCGAAGTAACGAATGCGGTCTGGCCCCGTGTACAGGTCAGACAGCATGGTGACGGCTAACGAACCCAAAGCCGCAGCACCGCAGCCTTGCACAAAGCGCAGCAACAGTAATGGCGCAAAGCCATCGCAAAATCCACAGGCTATACCCGTGACACCAAAAACCAACAGTGAAGGCGTCAACACCGAGCGGCGCCCCACCTTGTCAGCCAGTAACCCGATAAACGGTGCGACCAGAATCGAGCCAAAGGCAAAGGCAGCAATCAGATAAGCTGCCCGAGCGTCACTGACACCCAAGCCATCGGCAATCGCCGGCAGAGCGGGAACAATACTAAAGATACCCGCCATGCCCAGACTGGAAGACAAAAAGATGCCCAACAACAATCGATTCATCTAGTGTGTCTCAAATCGATTCATCTAAAGCGCCTCAGAGCGATTTATCTAATGAGCCTCAGCGTTGAAATAACTCGGAGACATTGTGGAGTGCAGTTGGGTTGCTGAGCAAGGCCCCCGCAGCGAGATCCCGAGACATACCGTATAGGTAGGCGAGGGGCGAGCGAGGACGCAACGCCGCTCAGCGCCCAACAGCGCGCCACAATTTAGTGTTCCTCGAGTAGGCGACCCATATTGCTAAACTTATCCTTAATGCCGCAAGAGCGCAGCGCATGCCAAACAGTGGCGACATTGATCGGCAACACCGGTTTGGCGAGTGCCTTTTCCATTGCGGGAAATACGCCCACGGTGGACAGATTAGTACCCACCTGCACAATCGCGTCAACGTCGTCGCCGTCAACTTCACGCACTAGGTCCAGCACCTGTTTTTCCGGCAGCAGGGCAATGGCGTCGTGCGCATTTTCACAGCGCAAACCCACTAAGTGCTTTATCTCGTAACCTGCGTCCTCAAAGAACAAGCGCACGTTTTTATCACCAACAGGCTGATAAGGGGTAATAATGGATATTTTTTTATTGGTATTACCCGCAACGCCCAAAGCTTCCAGTGATGAGATCACCGCATTGGCACCGGTGGTTAAACCCACATCACTGCCGACGGCTTCCTGAATACGATCGACAAAACCATCATTGCCTTTAATGCCGCCCCAGAAGGTTTCCGCCGACATGCCCATCATCACGTGATCGGGTTTACAGGTCATTAACGACTCAATGGATGAACCAATGGTCTCGCGTAACATTTCCAAGAATCTCATGAAATTCTCATCGGTACTCAAGTCGGCGTGCTCGATCATGAAACGTGAGAAATGCCAACTAACCCCACGGGGAATCAAACGCTGGCAGTCGTATTCAACCGATGTATTGGTCGACGGAATGATCACGCCAATCTTGGCTCGGTGACCAATGTAATTATCTTGGTGGCCATCGGTCTTCTGATCACGATCTCGGGTTTTCATTAGATCAATTGAATCGGGGAAACTCATGACAAATCCTTTACGTTATTAGGGTGCAGAAAAACTCTCACGCACACTGCTGATCATGGCGCGCTCCATCAAAAAGGCTTTCGCCTTGACGGGATCTGCGGCGGTTTCCATGAAGTTTTTCTGCCGCTTGGCCTGTACATCTGTGTCGGTCGACTCCATTAATTTTTTATTGTTAATGGTGTGTTCCTGCACAAATCGCACAGCCAAGTCTTTGCGCTGACGATCGTAGTGTTCGAACTCACGCTGATAGTCGCCGCCTTCTTTGGCCAATCGAATCAACCGCTCGGCAAGATTAAAGGCATCGTGCAGGCCGCCGTTCATACCCATGCCGCCCAGCGGGTTATTGATGTGACAGGCATCGCCCATAAGCGCCATACGCCCCTGGTGATAGGTATTGGCAACCCGCTGATTAACACCGTAGAGCGTGCGGTGGCCAATATCGAAATCACCCTCCTTATTGTGCAGACGATGCAAGCGCTGTTGAATAAAGTCATCGGAGAGCAAACGTTCTTCGTCTTTCAAGTCTTCCGGCGTGGTTGGAAACAATACCCGCCAGAGCTTTTCTGTGCGCAAAATCACACACCATTCATCGGGGTCCGAGACATAATTCACATAGGAGAAGTCGTCAAAGACGTCCTCAAAAGGGAAGTCAGTACTGACGACTAGGAATTTCTCATCGTAGGTAAAACCCTGAAACTCAATGCCAGCCGACTTTCTAATATTACTGCGTGCGCCTTCGGCCCCTACAACAAAGGCTCCTCGAAAGGTTTGTTCACCCTCGGGCGTCGACACCAACACGTCAACACCATCACCATGCTCACTAAAGCTTTTCACCTCATGGGCAAAGCGAATATCCACACAGTCGTAGGCTTTTAGCTGATCGTGAATCAAATAGGTTAATTCATACTGCTCTAGCTGCAGGCGAAACGGGTTCTGCGTTTCGTCGGCCAGCAACCTCATATCAAACGTCGCCACCTCATTGGTGCGACGGTCGCGGTACTGATAGCGATCGGCAATCAGCCCTTTATCAATCATCTGCCGATGCACTCTGCTGTCCAGCGCCTGAATCATATCCAGCGAGGGCGGGTGAAAGGTGGATGCGCGCAAATCAATCGGTAGCGTTTCATCACGTTCTAGTAGCAGCGTCGGCACACCCGCTTTTGCCAGTGACAATGCCAACACGGCACCCGACGGCCCAAAGCCAGCAATAATAATGGGATCAGAGATTTTCATGACGTTCGTTGAATTCCTTTAACACACAGACGGTGCGGTTTAACCCGCAAGCTGATTTAACTGGATTGAAGGGCGTTGATGACCTGCTGAACAGGCTGAACGTCAGCGTATTTTGCGTGCATGTCAAACAAGTTCGCCGCGTGCGCATCGGGGTTGCGGTCGCCCACGGCTTCTTCAGCCACGATGACCGCATAGTTATTTTGCAGGCCATCCACCACCGTCGCCCGAACGCAACCACTGGTGGTTAAACCGGTAACAACAATCGAGTCCACACCCAACGCCTTAAGCTGCGCATCAAGATTCGTTTTAAAGAATGCACTGGCCCACTGCTTTTCAATCAGTACTTCACCGGTCAGCATCGCCAAACGTCCATCAATTTTCACCCAGTCTGATTCGGGCGTCAGTAGATTAAGCGCATTTATGCGCTGGCGAAAAACACGCGCCTGAGCTTCGTTGTGGTACACCACCGTGGTGAAAAATATAGGTAATGCCTGCGCACGAAAGATCTCGAGCAACTGTTTATTAGCGGCCACCACGTCGGGGCAATCTGTACCCAGCGGGCACTCGGAGTGGGTAAACCCGTTAATCATGTCGACAAGTACAAGTGCGGGTTTGCCCCCTAGGCCGAGCGAATTTCTATCGAGGTCCATCGCTGAATTCCATATTAGTAGGTTTACAATTTCAAAAGAGGCCGTCGTATTTAGGTGAAGAAATCACGCAATATATTGGCCACGGCATCGCCCTGTCGCTCACAGGCGTAGGTTTTACCCTGTCGCGGCCCTGCCACTTTGCGTCCGTTAGCGAGGTGTTTTACGGTGTTATCCAAACCAGAGAACAACGGATCCAGATCACCGGCAAAGACCATAGACGGGCAGATAACACGCGCCAACAAGGCGGCGTAGTCCAGTTCGCTAACGGCTCGATACGATTCGCCATAATTTTCACCTGACTGCCACGCCAAGAGCACCTCACGCTGAATCAACGCCAGAGGCGCGCTATCATCCTTGGCTTGAATACGTCGCCACATCGCCAGTAAATGGTGACCATCGCCCTGCAACTCAATCGTCGTAGCCTTGCTCGGTAATGTCGCCTGTTGTTCGGCGCTTAACAGCGTCGGGCCAGACAGCGCCAGCGAGGCAACACAATCCGGCGCATCAGCGGCCAGTTGAGTGGCGACCGTAGCTCCGGTGTGATGCCCAAAAACAAAACAGGGTTGAGTCATAAATGCGCGCAGAAACTCCGCCATCACCGCCGCCGCGCCAGCCACTGTAAAACCACTTTCTAGCGCATCACTCTGGCCGAAGCCCGGTGTGTCGGGCGCCAACATATAAAACTCCTCGGCCAGTGCCGTCATTAAGGTTTCGTACATGGCCGAGGAACTGGGGCTTTGGTGTAACAACAGTAACGGCGGATTGTCCGGAGAACCACAGCGACGGTAATGCAACTGGCCCGCAGCGCCGTCGAAATAGTGGCGCGTAATAGGCGCCTTCGGCGCGCCACCGACGAGTGACATTAGACGCTGTCCCCGAGTTCAACGCTGATCCACTTAACGTCAGTAAACTCTTCAATACTGTAAGCGCCACCGCTGCGTCCAATACCCGAGAAACCAGAGCCCCCAATCGGCGCCAGCGCATTGCTCTGGTAGGAGTGCATGCCTATGTGCACACTGCCCGCGTTAATTTCCTTCGCAGCCTTCATGCCCCACTGAATGTTTTTGGTGAGCACCGCGCCTGACAAACCAAATTCACTATCATTGGCCACCGCAATGGCTTCATCCAGAGAATCGACCGCCACCACGCTGGTCACTGGGCCAAAACTTTCTTCACGCCACACGCCTTTGTCGCGCACGGGGCTTAATAGCACCGTTGGCTGCACCACCAAACCTTCGTGAATACGACCACCGGTCAGCAACTGCGCGCCATCGGCGAGCGCCGCCTCTATGTGTGACATAACCTGATCAACGGCGCGCGCATTAATCAGCGGGCCGTAGGTGGTGAGCGGGTCGTAGAGGTCGCCAATTTTAATCGACTCAGCCTCGGCTTTTAATGCGGCGATAAAATCGTCATAGACTTCGCGCTCGACAACGATGCGTGAGTTGGCCATACAAATCTGTCCGCCGTGGGTAAAAATACCCTGCGCGGCAATCTTGGCGGCCTTTACAGGGTCGGCATCGCGCAGCACCAACAACGCACTCTTACCACCCAATTCAAGCTGCACGGGACGGAAACGTTCCATCGCCTGCTTGCCGATTTTAATGCCTGTTTCGGTAGAGCCGGTCAGCGCGATGCAGTCAATGCCCGCATGCGCCACCAATGCCGCACCGCATTCACTGCCACTGCCAGGTACAACACTGATCGCCGCCGCCGGAAGCCCCGCATCAACTAACAGCTGACCAAACGCCAATGCGGTTAACGGTGTTTCAGATGACGGTTTAATCACCACGCTGTTGCCTGCGGCCAGTGGAAAAGCCGTCATCTTCGCCAGTAATGCTAAGGGTGCGTTAAAAGGCGAGACCACAGCGACGACACCGAGCGGATTGCGAAACACCATCGACATCCGATCAGGACGATCGTTAGGAAATGTTTCGCCATAAAGTCGTCGCACTTCACCGGCCGCCGTACGCAGAAGGTCCACCGTGTAATTTATTTCTCCGCGCGCCTTACTAATGGCCGAGCCACTCTCATCAATCAATGTACTGAGAAAACGCGCCTCACCTTCTGCGGCAACAATGTCGGCAGCCTTTAACAATATGGCTTCACGCTCACGTGGTGCTAGGCCACTCCACAGGGTAAAACCTTCGCGTGCTGCCACCACCGCGGCATCCACTTCCGCCTTGCCGCCACTGGCCACTTCGCTAATCAGTTCTCCATTGGCCGGCGCATAGACGGGGAAGGTTTTACCGCTCTGGGCCAGCGCACGCTGACCGGCAATCATTAATGGCTGTGTCATCGCTGCTGCCTTCATCAGGATGCAGCCACTTTGTTTTTTTGTTCATCGTTTTTCTGCACATCACCAATACCAAACTGGTTTTGCTCACAACCTTCCACCTCCATCTGTGCGGCCATCAATCGACCTCGCTCAGCGGGAAAAGCCTGCACAATACCCATACCCAGCTCGCGTAAATAACGCGCGGGGTCACCCATGGTGCCCGAGGTACCACTGGCTTTTAATGCGTTTACAGCCACATCAAAACCCGCATCGGCCACCACGCCTTTACACAAACGCCAATGTTTGACGACTTCGTCTTTTGACAGCAGTGGCGGCTCAGACGTTTCCAGATCTAGCTGACGACGCAGCCACAAAATAGCGGTTTCCAAATCAACCATCATCTTGCCAATCAATTCCTGCTGGAAAGGCGCGCTGCCAAGCGGTTTGCCGGTATCTGCAAATTTTCGCTCGGTCAGATTTTTCAATGCGTGCTGATAAGCGCTGTAGGCCGTGCCCGCGTAACCGCAAACTGCCGCCATTTGATTGCCAACAAAACTGCCGCGACTCATCTGCATGCAGCGTGTAAAACCACCTGGCACCGCCATCGCGTCTTCATCGGCGACAAAGTAATTTTCAATAACAATGCCGTTTGAATTAGTACCCTTCATGCCCATGGCATCCCAAGGTGCGCGCTGACGCACCCCTTCACCTTCGCGGTCGACAAAGAAAGTGCACAGGCCTTCCGCTGTGTCGTAGCCTTCTAACGAAGCAGTCACCAGGTACTTATCCGCAATACCCGTTCCGGTACCAAACGACTTCACACCGTTGAGCAAGTAGCCGCCGTCGACTTTTTTGGCCGTGGTACTAATGGTCACCGCCGCCTTCTCCGACTTAACCGACTCGGAGGCAAAGTTCGCAAACCAATGACCATCGCGTCCCATACCGTAAAGCACTTTCTCGGCAAAGCGCTTAACCAGCGGCGCCTCTTCATCGGAGAACAAACCGGCGTCCAACGCCTCCATGGCCAACAAACCACGGGAAGCGGCGCTGCAGTGGAAAAAAAACGCCAGCGCGGTGGACGGACAAGCCGAACCAAGCGCAAAACACGCCGCGGATAAATCGCGCAACGTTCCGCCGAGACCACCGTATTGCTTGGGAATAATCAAACCCAGTAAACCGGACTCACTGAACTGTTTTACATGTGGCAAATGAAACTGACCATCACGATCAACCGCGACAGCCGCCTCACGTAGGGCCGGCAATACCGTCTCAACAATTTCAGCCCGCGCTCGTTCATCGTCGCTCATTCTCTCGACGAGGTATTCACCCGTAAATTTCATTTGCCCATCCACTCAATTAGTTATATTGGCTATTCATTTAATCGCGCCAAAAGCACTCACTGTTTTTTCAACAGCTCGCGTATGTCATTGGCAGCGTCTGCACCAAGAAGCCCGCTGATCTGATGCCATACCTTGTCGACCTCAGGATCAAAAATAATGGCTTTATTGCACGCATCGCGCTCGGCAATGTCTTTCGCACTCACCGCAGCCGTTGCCGCTTCGCTAATACCCTGTTCCACCAAACCAAACCAATGGGCCAAGTACTTGCCCACCGGCGCATCAATTTTTCCAAAAGCGGCATCGGTGGCTCGCGATACAAACATCCACGGCGACATCACCGCATACTGTCGCGGGTCCAGTTGCGCGGGTGTCAACCCTTCAATCTCTTCGGCTTCCTTAAGAATTTCAGTGAGCGGGGTAAAGGCCTCGTCCATGTATTTAAGGTTTGCGCCCAAATCCAAGCGCGGAATCAAATCCAAGTGAAAGGCGCAGTGATCACCGGCGCGCACAGAATCCAAGGTGAAGTGCGGCACAGGGCTGTCGGCCGGAGTAAAAGCAAACAACATGTGGGAATCCAAACCAATCGCTGGCACCACGATGGAGCAGGTCACCAAACGCGAAAGCGCAGGTCCCTCAAAAACACGCACACAACCCACCTCACCCTCTGCGATGGGAACCACACTGATAAGTGGCATGTATGGGCCATCACCCTCACCGAATACTTCGCGTAAATCCAGCGTGCTTATTATTTTCGCTAAATTGTTCTGCCAAAGCTGATAAGGCAATGAAAGCTCACTCATGACACATCCTTAAATAATTTAATTAATCCAACGAGCAGGTGTAAATAATGGTTTACAGGCGACGCGCTGACATTGATAAAACGCAAAAAAATCACGCCTAGGTAATGCCATCAGCGACAATGCACTAACCAACATGAACAATGGCATCGACCAGTGACCAGGGGCGGTCATGCAACAAATTGGTATTGCGTGAAACTTCTTTATTGGCCGCGCAGGCTGGCGCCAACTTTACGTGTAACACGTTTGAATCCGCCGCCATGCGATGCCAAATAGGCTGGCTCAGCAATCCGTCGAAGGAACGTTCCTGCCACTGCGTCATGACGGTAAAGTCACACTGTAACTCAGTCGCAAAACTCACCCCCATGTTGCTGGCAACACTCGCTACCAATAAGTTGATACGGTTCTCAGCGGAGCGTTCCAACAAACCCGTTTGTAACTCCCAGCGCTGCAAAGGCTCAAGCGGCACGGCGACGACCTCCGCCCCGGCCAGCGCCGCCAAACGAAAAGCCTCAGGGTAAATCGAATCATCGGTGGTCATCAACGCCACGCGCGCAAAAGGCAGCGCCAAGGTGACCACTTCATCGCTGAGCGCCGACCAAGCAAAGCGCTCACTAAAGTGCAGCTGACCCTGCTGCAACACAATGCCCTCTGCGCCAATGAGCACGGCACAATACTGAGGCAATCCTTGAGCGTTTCGGCACACCAGCGACGTCGAAACATAAAACCCATCGGCCAGCGTCGACAAACGGCTGACCGCTTGCTGCGAAAACACTTCGGCGGCGGCTAAATCATCCGCTGCCATGGCGGCATCAACTAGGGGCGGCAACGCCAACCACTGCAGCGTCGCGACATCCAGCGAGGAGACATTGGCCAGTGCCTGCAGCAAACCCTGCACACCGGTATTGTCCAGTTCCATTACCGCAGCCTGCAATGCATCGGCGCCCAACCACGCGGGTTGCTGCAACAGCTTGGGGTCGCGCGCAATGTCTTGATACAACTCGGGGCGACGACTGCTAAACACATCGGTGCCGTCGGGGCGTCGCTTTTGATCGGCAAGCGCCGGGTCAATGTCGGCAAAAATAATTTCTTCGCCGGAGGTTTTTGCGTGCGCCAGCACCTCACCATCCGGGGAAACAATCTGGCTATCACCCGCCCCCCCAAGGAACTCGACAGGAATACCCGTCGCAGCGCTGATCGGTGCGACCATCGCCCCGGGCACCAGCGGCCCAACCTTATTGGCCGCCACCACAAACACACGGTTCTCGGCGGCGCGCACAGGTATGTGCAAAGAACCTTCGTCCGTCGCAAACGAATTCAAACTGTTGCATAGAATTTGGGCGCCGCGCAGGGAGAGAGCCCGCGGCGTTTCATTGATAACGCCATCCATACAGGCGTACATGGCCAAACGGCCGATAGGGGTATCGACGATTGGACCAGGTGTCGCCGCCTTTTCAAGAAAGTCGTTCTCGTGACCGATGTAAATCTGCTTGGTGTTATCGCCTATTAATTCGCCCTCAGGCGAGTAGAGCAAACTGGAGCCGGTCGCCGTGCCATCCGCGCGCTGTACCGTGCAATTGACTACCACATAAAAGCCAAGCATTTTGACCTTCGCCGCCACGGCTTGTAAGAACGCACCGTCGATGGCAACCGAGACATCAAAGCAGTGCTGCTTATCGTTGTACCAAGACAAGTGATTGCAAAACTCGGGCAACACCACCAAGTCAGGCTTGCCCTGCGCCGCCTGATCCAACATACGCAAAGTGTTCACCAGGTTCTCATCGAGATCTGTGCCCACGTGGTACTGCGCAGCCGCGACGCGAATCTTGTTACGCTCTGTCATCGTTCAATCCCTATCTACACTTTACCCAAACCCACCTCAATCTTACCCTCAATCAAGGCCGAGCCAATTGCCTTCACATTAAACATCGCACCACAGGACCGAAATGACATTTGATAAATTATGCTCGCACAGCCCCAGTGATTTATAGCCGAGCAAGGCCCGCGCCCAATGAAGGCTCTGCGCCGTACGTAAAATTGCGAAATATCAAAAAAGCACCGCCCGAGATCAAAATGATATATTGTTAGAACATTCCGATGTTGATAGCTTAAATCCTGTAATAAAAGACTAATTCGAGGTGGCACTGAAATCGCCACTCTCACTGGGGTAAGCAAGTTGCTAGCAGAAAGACTGGGCCAACGTTTACTGAGTCTTCTACCACTACAACAAGCTCAAAAAAATAAAAACGGAGAAGCTATGTTCAAGTTTAAGACTCAACCGCTCTACGCCGCCATCCTGATGGCCAGCGCAGCAGTCCCCGCGATCAGTAACGCTGATACGACCGACTACTCACTGATTATGGAAGAGATCGTCGTCACCACACGTCAGCGCGCCGAGACGCTGCAAGAGATTCCCGTAGCCGTTAACGCATTCAGCAGTGAAGACATTGAACGCCAAGACATACAGGAACTGCGCGATGCGCTGCGCGGCTCACCGGGCGTTAACTACAACTCTTCAGGTTCCAGCTCCACCGGCACCATCGTTATGCGCGGCATGTCGCAGCCGGGCCTGATTGGCGATGAAACCAACGTCGCAGTATTCGTCGATGGCGTTTACTTCTCCGGTCGTGAATCAGCCTTTGTACCGATGATGGGCCTTGATCGCCTAGAAGTTGTACGCGGCCCGCAGTCAGCCATCTACGGTCGCAACGCCTTCTCTGGCGCCATCAACTACGTCACCAGCAAGCCAGGCGAAGAGTGGGACGGCAAGGTGGAAGCCACCGTTGGCGACAACAATCGCGACGGTTTGAAAGTACGCGTCTCTGGCCCGCTGACCGAAAACATCGGTTTTAGCCTCGACGCCACGGACACCAACTCAGGCTCGACCAACGAAAAGAACGGTACCTACCTAGGCGCGACTGAAAACGAAGCTCAGCGCCTGCGATTGGTCTACTCGCCAACCGAGAACCTAGAAGTTGATTTCAACTACACACACATCGACATGCTCAGCACCACACAGGCTGGCTTTAATGTAGAGCACAATGCGCAAACGCCTTTAGAGGGCACCTTCATGGGGCCATTCGTTGGTGTTGTATACGGCCCAGGCGCACCTGAAGCCTACAACGGCGCCATTACCGCGCAAGATAACGCCGGTGCAGCCCCAGGCGCCTTTGGTAACACCAGCGAATCTGACCGCTTTAGCCTGACGGTTAACTACGAGACAGACTCGGGCACCTTCACCTCGATCACCGGCAAGGGCGATACCGAGGCGCGCGCGATTACCGGTTACGATAACGTCGTCAGCGGCGACCAGTTTATTCCAGAGGCCATTCCTGGCGTCGAAGCTGCTCTGCTAGCCGCATCCGGCTCTTTCTTCTTCCCCCCCTTCACTGAAACAAACGGCGTTACCTACTTCGCCGGCGCCCCAGGTGCAGGCGTCTACAAGGTGGCAGCCAACTTTAAAGAAATCGGCGGCCAACCCAACGACGATCGCAAAGACTTCAGCCAAGAGTTTCGTTTTGTCTCTGATACCGAGGGCGATATTCACTGGAGCGCCGGCCTGCTGTACGCCAAGACCGAACTCAACCAATGGTTGTGGGACAGCCCCGTTGCCCCACAGGACGCACTCAGCGCTGCCATCGTGCCTTACATGACGACCGGCGTGCAAGACAACGGCAACCCCTTCGTCATTCAAGCGACGCGCTACGAGACTGAGACCAAATCGGCCTTTGCCTCGGTTGGCTGGGACGTTAATGAGAAGCTAACCCTGACCGTTGAAGGCCGCTATACCGAAGAAGAGAAGGACATCGATAACTACATCGATCAGCGCGGACAATTTCCCAACCCAACCGGTAAAGATTCCGCTAACTTCTACGCTTTCTCCCCACGCGTGACCGCTAGCTACGCCTACGATGACTTCACCAACCTATACTTCAACGTGGCGGAAGGCACCAAGTCTGGTGGCATCAACCCAGGCGCGGAACTCGACGCCGAGGCCGACTTCGACGCAGAGACCAACCGCACCTACGAGATGGGCATTAAACGCCAAGTCATGGAAGGCCGTGGTTACTACAACCTGTCGTTCTACTACGTTGACTGGCAGGATCAGCAGATCCGTGGTTTCGCCTCAAACAATACTGCAGGCAATCTGCCCGCGGTTATCGTCACCAACATCGGCGAGACCACCATCAAGGGCATGGAAGCCGAAGTGGCCTTCCAGTCTGATGTCGGTCTGGTGTGGAAAGCCAGCTACACCTACAACGACGCCGAAGTCAGCAAGGGTGTCATGAGTTCATTCGCAGGCTTTACCGACTACGAAAGCCTGAACATGAACGGCGTTCCGCTTTCCTCACTGGATGGCGGCACCATCGATTCATTGGTTTCAGATGGCGACATCTCTGGCAACACCATGACCAATGCACCGAAGAGCACGGTAAACTTTAGCGTCAGCTACAGCACCATGCTCGACAACGGCCTAGAGCTGTGGGGTAACGTCGATTACAACTGGGTCGACAAAACCTACCTAAACGCCATCAACACCATGTGGATTGACGATCACGACGACATCAACCTGCAGCTTGGTCTTGAAGGCACTAACTGGTACGGCAAGCTCGCTATCAGCAACCTGCTTGATGACGACACGCCCACCACTGCATACCGCCCATTCCTGTGGAACTTTACCCAGCAGCAGCAGGCTGTTAACCGCAACGGCCGCATGACCAGCCTCAGCGTTGGTTACAACTTCTAGCAAGCTTAGCTTCGGCTAACTCACTGGAAAACGAAAAGGCCCGCATGATGATTCATGCGGGCCTTTTTTTCGTCTGCCTTTGTTGATGAGCGCACCTCAGACCTTAGAAAGCACATGCTTCAACAGCTCTGAATTCGTAGGGTATTTCTCAAGTAGCTCAACCAGTTTTCTGGCGCCTTCTACCGGTTTAAGGTGGGTGAGCGCTCGGCGCAAGCTCCTTACGCCCTGGGCGTCTTTCGGGTCTATAAGCAGCTCCTCGCGGCGCGTGCTGCTTTTAGCAATATCCAGTGCGGGGAAAATTCGCTGATTCGCAATATTCCGCGATAACACGATCTCCATATTACCCGTGCCCTTAAACTCCTCGAAAATCACTTGATCCATCTGGCTTCCGGTGTCCGCGAGTATGGTCGCCAGAATAGTCAGCGACCCACCGTTCTCAATGTTTCTGGCAGCGCCGAACAGCCTCCGTGGTATCTCCAGGGCCCGAACGTCAATGCCGCCCGACATAGTGCGGCCACTGCTCTTAATCTCGGCATTGTGCACGCGCGCGAGCCTTGTCAGGGAGTCAATGACGATCATGACATTGTGGCCTTGACCTGCCTCCTTGCGGGCCGCATCGAGCAGCTCGTTGGCCACGCGAACGTGTTGTTCGTAGCTTTCATCCGAGGATGAGGCGTGCACATTGGCCGGCACACTGCGCTTAAAATCCGTCACCTCTTCCGGGCGCTCATCAATGAGCAACGCGTACAGTTTTATCTCCGGGTAGGCTTCCCCCACCGCCTGGCAGATATGCTTCAAAAGAGTCGTTTTACCGCAGCCCGGCGGCGCCACAATCAAACCACGCTGCCCCATACCGATGGGCGTGAGCAAATCCATCGCCCGCGCGGTAAGCTTCTGGGAGCCTAGTTCTAGGCGAATACACGGAGAGGGATGGATGGCGACGCCATTTGCAAAACGCTCCTCAGGACTAGCACTAGAGTCATGCTTGAGCGCCTCACCATCCTTTTCTGGGGCGCTGTTTCTTTTAACTTTCAAAGATAATGTCTTTCTCGTCATAATATTGGCTTATGGCTCTAGGGAGGCAGGTATTTTATACCTGTTTGTAGCAGCAAGTAATCCGTATTTCAGCGCTCTCTGTGCCCGCATCGGCAGTCTGCACTGGTTATGTGACATGTGGCAAAACTCAGAGCCAAATGAGCACCGGCAGTGACCTGAATATAAAGGTGAGCCTTCGACCTTGAAAGCTGGGGGTATCTGAGCGCCATTGGCGGCGGCTCGGTAACGCATAAAATAATGGCGTAGCACGCATTGTTATGGCTGCGCTCTCTCGGCAAAGCCAATGAAATCAGTTACGTGACGATCCAGCCTCTCCAAGATTTTAGTACTGGATATATTCATCTCATCGTCAAATATCTCATTGACTTGAGTAATCATCATTTCATGGCAAACGTGTATCTTTGAAAGCGTGGAATCAAAAATCAACTTCAAATGCGCCTGCGCTCTAGCGCCACCTACGGGACTCACTGCCTGGGTAATTATTGACACTGGCATGTCTTTTAAAATTGAGGCGAAGGCGGGTCTCGACGCCCAATCAATTGCATTTTTTAAAACCGCAGGAACACTATGATTATATTCTGGCGAGCAAACCAACAAACCATCAGCCGCACTTATCTTCATCAAGAGCGCCTTAATCACCTCAGGTTTATCACTATTCAAATCGCCTGAATAGAAAGGCAGGTTGTCCAGCATCAAGATTTCGGTTTCATGCTCGCCAAAAAGCTTTTCAACATTTTTAAGAATCGCCAAGCTTCTACTGTTGCTGTGAAAACTACCCGATAAAAATATAAATTTCATTTAACTTACCCCTTGACGCCCTTCAGCCAGCTTCTAGCCTCGGCCTCAGTTTTGAACAGCTCAATGTCCCAACCTGTAGACTCAGCAAGAGACTGATAATACGCAGCAAGAGCCTGACCATCCTCACTGGAATTAAGAATAACGGCATTTCTAATAAAAGGGTTTGTCTTCGATTGAGCGTTGGCAACAGCTGAAATCAATTTAATATCATTCTCGTCAGCTGTATTTTCCTCTATGCAAGAAGCGTCAAGAATAAGTTCTCGCATTCCATCAAAACGTCCATCATCCGTCATCGACTTTTGTGAAGACAATATTTGATTTCCAGAAACCGTGCCGCTGTATTTCATATAAAGAAGCGACTTTGTTTCCCACCGTAGTTCTACCGTCATAGCATTAAACACCTTAACTTTTAACACACATAATATCTTGTGACGGGCGGCCCATCAAATCAAGTCATTCAAACCTCATCCATATCGACCAAAATCCACGCTGACGCAACAGAAACGGCTCTAACATACCCAGTGGATCGTTTGGCTTGGAGGAGTATCGAATGCGGCAGGACACCCCATAATCAAAGAGAACCTGCAGCGCGTCACTAAACATTCACCGGCCAACCCACGCTGGTCGCGATGGAATAAAGCTCCACCATCCAGCAAAGGCTCCTACCTAAAAACCCATAACATGACCGTATTGAAGCCCACAGGCAATCAAATAATTAGCTCCCATAGCGACTGGCAATGTGCTTCTACCGACTAAAATGCAGACAATAAAAAACCGGCAGTTGCCGGTTTTTCACCTGTGCGCTCTATAACCGGAAGACCACACCGCGTTAGGCGAGGCGAGCCTCTATATCGGAAAACAAGTCACGTTTATTAAACCCCGCGGTCATAAAGCGCCTGAACGCTTTGCCTGTTGTTAACCAGCGCACCGCTGCGCCCGACTTGTTTGCCTTTAAAATCCCATCGACCAGATAAGGGGTTACCGTCTCCACCGTATCACCCAGAATATTCAGTATCTTTTTAGCTTTCTGCCATTCAACTGATGTCAGGTCATAATCGCCCACCAATAGGTCGGTCACCACAATACCGGGGCTCAAGCTGCACACTTGGATAGAGGTGCCTTTAACTTCTTTTTGCAGCGCCTTGTTTAAATAACCCACCGCGCATTTGGTCGCACCATAAGCCATCATACCCACCGCTTTTTCGCCGCCACTGCCAAAGCCTTCCATATTCCAGAGTTGACCAGAGCCCTGCTTTTTCATAGCCGCTAGTACCACGTGGTTCGACAACAACACGCCACCAAGGTTGGTGTTAATAATCGCCTGAATGTCTTGCGGCGACTGATCAATCAGGGGCGCCCGCGCAATGCTCATACCGGCATTGTTAATCCACACGTGCACGTCGCCAAACGCATTGTGCGCAAAATCCCACAGACTCTGTAGATTCTCCACAGAGGTAATATCACAGGCTCGGCCAACAACCTTGTCGATACCAAAGCGCGCGGAAAGTTCTTCGCACACTTTATCCACAGCGCTTTGACTGCGCGCACTGATCACCACCCTGCAGCCCGCCAGTAAAAACTGCTCGGCCAAGCCCCGACCAATACCTCGAGTACTGCCTGTTATTACCACCGTTTTCATCGCGCATGCCTTTATTATTGTGGAAAAAGCATGACTGTCAGGCAGGCATGCTTTTAAAATGTCGCATTAAAGTGGCTAAGCGTTACGAATTAACCGTCTCAGCGGTGAGGTCGCTCACTTGTTTTTCAAAATCACTGGCGCTCATCACCTTGGTAATCGCAGGCACCGTCGGCATCGCATCAAACACCCAACCCTGGCCAGCAGCAATGGCCTCGCGGCGTCCCGGCGACGCAATGGTCAGCACCTTGCGCCCCTGATGGCGATCGCGCTCGTCCTGATCAATCTGCCAGCCCTTCTGCTCAATATGTTTACGCCTGGCCATGCGGAAAGTCGACATAAAGCGATCGGACTTCACCGACACTTCATTGGCCAGTGTTTCAGGCAGGTAATAAGGCTGTGAAGCCTCTACGATTTCTGAATCTTCTTTTAAAATTTTACCCAAACGTTGGACCGAGCCCTTATCAAACAATTTATGTTTAAAGAAGCTGCGCAATTGAATCGCAAACGTGCGTGTGGTGTGTTCATCAACCGGCGTGTTGGCGTCAAACATGACGATGGTCCAACCTGGACGCAAATCAATCTGCATACGAATGGTAAAACCAGCCAACCACCAGGTGGGGTGCACGCGGGTTTCCTGACGGTCTGAGCGCATGCGCCCACGCCAGTTCAGGAAGCCACCTTTTAAGGGTGGCGGGTGCATCACATTAGTGGACGATGCCCAGGACTCGTGTTTTTCCAGTGTTTCAATAAAGTTATCGTCGGCGTTATCGCCATAGCCAAACTCCGGGTGCACAAAAGAGGCGTGCGCGATGTCGATGCCGTTTTCGACCACCCGTGAGGCTTCAGCCTGCCAAGTGTATTCACACTCAACCGCGCGCCAGCCGGCATCGCCAAATTCAGGCAGAGGCGGAATTGGGTAACGCTCCTCTTCTGGCAGGTCACCCATAAAAATCCACACCAAGCCGTAGCGCTCCTCAACGGGGTAGGCGTCTATTTTAAAACGCTCGGGCACTTTAAAACACTCACCCTCCGAAGGGATTTTTGCGCACTTGCCCGCGCCGTTATATTCCCAACCGTGATACGGACACACAACATGATCTTTATTTTCACTGACCCAACCGTTCGAGAGGGAACCGCCACGGTGCAAACAAACATCGGCCAAACACTCAACCTTGCCCTGCGCGTTGCGAAAC